>JADMIO011260393.1_pt1 | contig 18312 bp, 1 predicted proteins | sample 8958161 | NCBI WGS metagenome assembly JADMIO01 (sample SAMN16585339, study PRJNA669376) | soil metagenome | isolation source: Crop rotation soil | place: USA: Cullars Rotation, Alabama | collected 2011 | reverse complement strand
CGCGACTTCAAGTCACGTGAATTCCAAGCTTCGGATCCCACTGTGCTGGAAAGCGTTTGGACCGCCTCTGTAAATCTAAGTAATTTTGGCAGTGCCGCCACCAACATCGATATCCTGGTAGATGTGTACATGATAGACGCCGACCATCCCAATGGCGTATTTTGCAAGCGCGTAAATATTACCAAGACCCCGTCCAATTCTTCCACTCCTCCTCCCGCGTCCTTAGTTTGCACTCCCAGCGCCGTACCCAACAATCTTTGCGGTACTTTTGACCGTTGTGAGTACACCGGAACCCAGTCTCCGCCTGCCGGCTATACATTATGCGCGGATGGAGCGACAGTTTCCAATAAATCCCAGGGCAGTAATGGCCAGTGGGTGTGGAGCTGCAGCAAAAACGGCTTGACCCAAACCGGCTGTACTACCTACCTCCCAACCGCGGGAGGCGGCGTTTCCAATGATGCGGCTGCCGCGCTTAACGATTTGCGTAATGGCGGGGGCACCTGTTTGTTTTCCAAATATACCCAGGCCGCATGTACGGCGGCGGATGACACTTGGCTGTTTAAATATCACAACTTATGGGATCCGGAATACTGCCACGCCCATCTTGCCGACGGCCTCTTGCCCTGCAGTACCCGGTGTTCCCAGGGAAGCGGCGCCTTAAGCAGCGACTATACTCCTCTCAACAGCCCGTATTGCGCCAAGAACGGGTCGACCATTGAAACTTCCCTGGACGAAATGGTCATGCGCATGAAGCTGCCAACGACCGACCCGTACTATATACCAAGCTGCAGCATTGAGCCGAATCACGATTACTGTAAAAAAATGCAGGTCTGCTCCGGCTATCCAACTTTTCCCGGTTATACTAAGCCCACCGCGGCCATTGCCAAGTCCACCAGCGCCATTAAGGCCGGGCAGAGTGTAACCTTTACAGCCACGGGTTCGGGCGGCTCCACTCCGTACCAATATAATTTTGACGGCACCTGGAGTTCATCAAATACTTTTAACAAGACTTATACCTGGATCGGAGGCTTTGCCGGACAGGTTATAGTAAAGGACTGTCTGGGCGCCCAGAGCTATCCGGCTGTAACTGACGGCATGATTGTTGTCAGCTGTCCCGATAATACCTCCTGCACTCCCACTTCTACTAACCCAGGCTCCAATCCGTCCGCTTCCGATTCTCCGCGCGTCGGCAAGCTTGTCTACAAATCCGACAAGACCGTTTATTATGTAACCCCAACCGGCCTGCTGGGCTTTTCCAGCTCAGCCACGTTTTATTCGTGGGGCTACGCGTTTGACCAGGTCGTACCCGCTAACAGCGCCGAAACTTTATTATCCCAGATTGGCATTGTGCCAACAAAGCAGTCTGGCTGCGGCGATCCGTCCAGCCAGCTTGCCGGCAGCTGCGGCAGCTCGCAGTCTAGCGGCGCCAGAGTAGGGCAGTTAGTCTATAAATCCGACCAAACCGTCTACTACGTGGGCAACAACGTTTTATACGGCTTTACCGATGCCGCGATCTTTAATTCCTGGGGTTTTAAATTTACCGATGTCCTGCCTGCTAATTCCGCCGAGTCTTCCTTGAGTATGGCAGGCACTGTGCCGGCCAAGCAGGCTGGCTGTAGCAATGTTTTGAGCCAGATTGGCGGGACATGCGGTAATTCCACTATAGATACTACTATTCGCGTGGGGGTACCGGTATTCAAATCAGACAAAACTGTCTGGCTTGTTGGCGCTAATGGCTTGTACGGCTTTACCGATGCCGCGACCTTTACCGGCTGGGGCTTTACCTTTGACAGCGTAAAATCCGCTACTAACGCCGAAGCCGCCCTGCCTGTGTTGGGCAATGTGCCGGCTAAGAAGAGCGGCTTTAACGACCCGATAAGTCAGATTAAGGCCAATCCTTAGACTATAGAGATATACAATAGGGCAGTTCAAAAAATACTCCGGCAAAAAATTGCCGGAGTATTTTTTTGTATTGCCAGAAAGCCCCGGACAGGCGGCCAGTTTAGAAATCGTAGATGTCGAGTGCGTGGCCGTTGTTCGGGATAAAGGTAGTTTTACTTTTCAGGCTTACTTTTCAAATTCATTCCAATTTCAAAATTATTCCAATTTTAAACAGCGGTTTCCGCCCTATTGTGTCATATGTGTCCTATTTTTCCTATTGGCCCTATTTGGCTTATTAGTCTTATGGGACCAATAGATCCAATTTTATTCCACTAACCTGTTGGGGTTTCGGCGGGTGAGGGTAGGTGGAGGATGTAGGCTCTCTAATGCTATTGCAGATGCCAGCTGATTGTCCTGCTTGGTCTGTCATATAATGCCATGCGATGCCATCCCATCCCATTCCATGTCATACCATGACCCTGTCATGATGCCCATAGCCACTGAAATTGTTTTACGCTATAAAATATGACGGCCGTCATATTTTATAGCGTAAAAATAAGTCGGCGCGCTGGAATTTTTAAACTGCCCCATTTTTAAACTGCCCCTTGGCAGGCAATGAGTCAAAGCCCGAAGTGTTTCCGTAAATCCGCGTCTTTATCCACCCCGTCTACCCGCAATATCCGTATGTATTGGTTCAGGCCGCTGGCATAGAGGTAATCTATGGCTTGGCTGTTTAAGGCGTAAGGGTTTATAAAAACGCTGGACTGGAGTTTAAAGAATCCGTTATTTTTTAGCAGATTCCGTAACTGGGCTCGCCGGTCCCTGCTGCCTTCGGGAATGTCAAAAATTATCATTCTCCATTTACCGTCCCATTTTTTAGGGAGAACCCGCAAGCACGCTTTGGCCAATAGTACCTTGAGTTGGCCTTTGCTGGTAAGAGTAATAAACTTTTCGTTATTCTTGATGGTTACCGAAATAAGCCCCTGCCTTTTTAGTTGGCTTACAGTATCCGTGTATGTCTTGCGCTCCAGGCGGCGCAGCCTTTTAACATGCTCGTAGGGGGTCTCAAAAGGCCTTGGCAGCCGCTCGGCGGCGTACCACAAAACTTCCAAAATTGCTTCCACGATTGTCGTTGCTTCCATAGTAAGCTGTAATAATTGTTACATAATTAATGTACTATTGAATTTGACGGCCGTCAAATTCAATAGCTGTGGGTGTTTGCTTGGTAACCGGTGGAACGGCCGGTCTTTTAAAATTTGTTTTGTAAGGAATTGTAATTGGCGACAATCTTTATTTAGGACAAGCTTGCGCCTGGTGTTCTGTTATTATTTTGAATAATTAGCTGCAGCAAAAGTCCAAAATTAGGGCGGCAGCTGGCTGGAAGATTCCAACAAAAGGTGGCTGTCGTTGCGTAAAAGGAGTTGGTTATGTCTGGCGGAGATTTGGCTCATGCCGGTAAAGTTTTTAAATAGCAAAACTTGTGTTTTGGTAATTTATTTTTTACGTGTTTATTTTAGGCTATTAATTTTGACGGCCGTCAAAATTAATAGCCTATTGGTTGGCAGCTGTTGGTTGTCATAGTGTTGCCGATGGGGGACTGTAAAAAAGCTTCCGCTTAAAATAAAAAAATTAGCGCAGATGCAAACTACCTTAACACCGCAGGTTAATGCAAATAAAAAAAATAGGATTTGGGGTAGTAAGCGTTTTAAAAGTTGAAAAAATTTGTTTCAAAGTTGTACCGTGCCGATTTGTCGGCCATTGTCGGTGGTCAATCAAGGGGCGCGCTACAGCCAAAATTACAAGCTTATCATGTGATAAATTATAATTATTTTTGACAACAAAAAATCCTGGATTTTTTTAGGCGTATCCAGTTTTTTAAAAAGTTTTATTTCGGATTGGGAATAATCTGGTATACAATTACAAGCCAAACCGCGGAGCTCTCTCCTTTTGAGGAGAGATGTCACCCGAAGCTTTTCGCAGATCCGCCGTAGCTTTAGCGGAGGTGGAAGCGTAGGGTGACAGAGAGGTTGGAGCCTTACAGATGATACTGCAACCTCTCTCGGCCGTAAGACGGCCACTCTCCCCTCAAAGGGGAGAGTAATAATGAGCTTCGCGCTATTGCTGCAACCTCTCCCCAGCCCTCTCCTCCTGGCTGATGATAATCCTTAAAGAGGAGAGGGAGTTTTGGCTGCCGAGGGCGCTTATAAAAATGATGGGGAAGAAGCTTTTGCCATCAGCTCCAATCTTTGCGTCGGGTGCTGGGAGGGAAGTGCTGCAACTATGTATCAGGCCATCTGGTGCGGCGCTCTACCGAGTTGCTCAATACAAATAGTATTGGGTTCGTTAAAAATTTTAAAATCAATTTTAGGCAATTTAAAAACGCATTCACGCTTTTTAGTGTGAAATATTTTGCAAAAAATTGTGGATAAGATATTTAGGTCCTAGCGGGGGTAGTTTGACTAAGTATATTGAATTATGTCCTAGCAAAATATGCTAAAATTTGAGGCAAAAAATTATTTCCCTTAGGAAAGGGAATATTGATTTTGTGTAACAATTGCAAGTGTTTATTCATAATCGTTTGTTTCATATAAGGCCAATACCAATGTTCCATGATAGTTATACTTTTTATAAGATTTTAAAGTATCTAATTAAAAGTTAAATGTAATTTAATTCAATTAATGCTATACAAAATTTAATTCTATATTTTTATATTTAAATTGTTCCATATTTTTATAAATTAAAATTTTAGATTGTTTTACATCCGGAATAAACTGCTAAAATTTTTAAAGCTCACTTGCGTAAAAAATTGATTGCCAGCATACCGAGAAATAAGCAGTTTTTTTATGACAAAATAAGTGCTGCTTTAAGGCAACTGGCAATAAAAAATGAAACAGCTTTTATAGCTCAAAAAATTAATATATTCCTATAAAATTAATATATTCCTGAATACAAAATCAGTTGTAGTATCTTTGACGTGTGTAAAGGTTAAAAGTTATAATTATAGTACATATCGCGTATCCGAGATTTGGCCAAAAAAGCCTAAATATAAAGCAAAAATTTTAAATGCTAATATAGTAATCTCGGCTGCCTGAAACTCAAATAAAACCTCCAATAAGTGGACCAGAATTTTAAGGAAAATTTCGACTCGTTCGTTAGCCTCGCTGAGGCCAGCAAACTTACCGGGTATCACCAGGATTACCTGGGCTTTTTGTGTCGTACAGGAAAGCTTAACGGTTTTAAGATTGGCAGGAACTGGACCACCACGAGGGAGGCGCTTAATTTCTTTATTGCAAACCATAAAAATGGGGTTTCGGAAGTCGTGGATGAAACAGGGCAGAAGATCCCGGTGCACGTAGAGCCTGCCTCGCAGGTTGCGAAAGCAGAACAAACCTGGCTTGGGCAGGTTGTTCCTTCCGAAAGCCCGCAGGCTCCCGCTGTAGAAACAAAGCAGCCGCTGCTTGCCCTGCCAGTCCCTGCCGTATTTGCCCCGCAGCTTTCACATTTGAAAAGGGATGTGCTCGAGACAATTGACAGGAAGGTGCAGAATTTGTCGGATGTGGTTGAAAAAATTGAAAAGCAGGCCGAGGAGCACAAAAAACAATTTGAGAAAACCGGCCAAACCCAAATCGTGGATTCTACCGTTACCAAAGTTGCCCCAATCGAGCAGCCCCAGTATATTGTCCCGGTGGTTTCAGGACAACAGGAGCGGCTAAAGAATAATTTTGTTTCCAATTTTGAGTTTTCAGATTTCACTGAACCGGCTGCCAAAGAAAAAAAACAGGCCGGCCTGGATTATCAAAAACTTTACCGCAGCTTTGCCCACAAAAAAGATTTTAACTTTTTGAAGGCTGCCAGTGTTGTGGCTGCGGTCATTGTCATACTTTTGTTGGGCGCCGGGTTATTCTGGTCAAACTTTGCCGGGGTTCCGCTGAGCGAAACAAAAATTGTCTATCAGAAGCCGCCACTTTCCGCGCCGGGCCTCCAGGTTACGTCTACTCCGGGAACCAATCTTGTAATTCGGGATAAAATAATTGCCGCGCCGGCTAACGCAACGCTCGGCTTTAATGACGCGGTGCTGTACTCGCTTATCGACAACCGCTTAAATAAATATTTAGCCGAAGGGAAATTCAAGGGCGAGCCTGGGCAGCAGGGGCCGGCCGGAGTTTCCGCTCTGCCGTCCGGATATAATCCGTTCTCGAATTACTCTCCCAATCCTTCCAATAATTACAGCGGCGGCACTGGCATTACTTCGTCGCAGCTTTCCGCCCACGCCGCGTCCATTGACGAGTTGATAGTGGCAACATCGCTTGTTGATAACGGCACGGCGACCTTTAACGGCCCGGTAACGTTTAACGGGGTCACCAACTTAAGCGGCACCACCACGATTGCCAATTTGTCAGTAACAAATTTTAATCCGGGATTTACCGAAGGCTCGGTAATTTTCCAGGGCGTAAGCGGCCTGGCCCAGGACAACGCCAACTTTTTTTATAACGCTTCGACTTCACAGCTGGCGCTCGGCACCACCACCCCCAACCTTTCGGCTTTGCTGGAACTTGATTCCACCAGCAAAGGTTTTTTGGCGCCGCGCATGACCCAGGCGCAAAGGGACGCCATAGCCAGCCCGGCGGCGGGACTTTTGGTATATAACACCACAACCAATCAGTACAATGTTTATAACGGAACCGTGTGGAGCGCGGTAGGAAGCGGTGCCGGCGGCGGAGGCAGCGGTGAAATAGCCACGGGAATTCCCGGAGCGTTTGCTTATTACCAGGCGGCGACTCCCACGGTAACACCACAATCAATTTTATTTTTCCAAAACAGCCAAATCGGCCTTGGCACAAACGCGCCCGGGGCTTTGCTGCATGTTGTATCGTCCACCACCACATCGCCAACCGTAATAATCCAGGCAACATCTTCCCAAACATCCGCGGTATTAACGGTCGCGTCTTCCACCGGCAGTTCTATTTTTACGGTGTTGCCAAATGGAAAAGTGGGAGTGGGAACCAGCACGCCGCAGGATAATTTTACGGTAGCCGGAACAGCCTCGGCCAGCAGTGATCTTTCCATTGCGGTGCGCGACTCCAACATGGGATTGGTCGCGGACCTTTCAGGCAGTTCCAACCATGGCGGTCTTCTGGAACTATATGACAACACCGGCGCGCGAAATATTGTTTTACGCAGTTATAACGTTAGCTCCTTTACCGGCCCCAGCGCGTTTTTGGGGATTGGCGTGGCCGCTCCGGCAACCAGATTGGCTTTAGCCGGTTCACCTACCGTTGATCCGTTCGACATTGCTTCCACTTCTGGCACTTCTTTGCTGCGCTTTACCCAGGGCGGCAACCTTGGCATTGGCACTACTACGCCTGCCCGAAAGTTAACCGTGGCCGGTGATATTGGCTTGACCGGAAATGTTTACTTAAACACCAACAGCGAACTGCTTTGGAATAATAGCGACGGAGAACTGTACATGGACTCTTCACAAATGTGGATTTTAAACCACGTGGGAGATGTAGCTATTGGGGCGGACAACTTTAACCCAAGCACCCGCATTTCCTTTACCGGATCAAATGGCTCGCCGACATTTGGTTATTTTATAACAGGAACTACAGACCAGGGAGACTTTGCTGTTGATACAAATACTTTGTATGTAGATGCTTCGGCAAATGCCGTGGGCATTGGCACCACAACCCCGGGCCAAACCTTAGTTGTTGCAGGTTCCACTACCATTACCACTCTAACTTCGGCACTTCCTGTGCGGTCCACCGCGGGCGGGCAATTGTTTAACGGGGCAATTGCCTTGGGTTCGGGTGATGTAAGCGGAGTATTATCTTCATCCAACGGCGGTATTGGTACCACAACTCTTGGCTCGTTAACAGTAGGCTCCAATCTTTCCATTACAGGCGGACAAAATGTTTTAATCGGGACATCCACGCAAATTACTTTATCCGCCAATCCCAGCTTTACCACGCTTGCGGTTTCCGGCGCTACAACTTTTAATGGTATTCCTTACAATTGGCCGGCTTCGCAAAGCGCCAACCGGTTCTTAAAAAATGACGGCAGCGGCAACCTAACCTGGGCCGATGTCCCAAGCACCGGCGGCGCGGCGTCTTCCACCGGAGCGGTTGGTAATGTGCAATTCGCCGGCGCCACCGGCAACCTGGACGCGGATTCTTTGTTTACGTACGATTCAGCCCTCCACCGCCTGGCCATTGGTACCACATCCACATCTTCCACTCTTACTCTGCAAGGCCGTCCCGGTTCGGCTCCTGTCCTAACGGTTGCTTCGTCCAGCGGCTCGACTTTGCTTACTGTATTGGCCAGCGGCAACACCGGCATTGGCACTTCCACTCCCACGGCCCTGTTAACTGTTCAGTCCCCAAATCAAACGACGAATTTGTTAACCATTGCCTCCACCAGCGGCTCAACCATATTTGGCGTGGACAACGGCGGCAGGCTGGGCGTGGGAACTGCTGCAAGTTCAGGAGTTGGAATAAATATTTCCCAAACATATACTGCCACCGGCACGGTAACCACTGGCATCAGTTCTTCTGTTACTGCTGATAACGCGGCGACTACTTCTGCCGAGTTTATTGTTGGGATTAGTAACACTGCTTCCGGACAAAATGCGGGGCTACTGGGTATTATGGGCATGCAAAATTCCACTCAGTATTTCGGCAATGGGACTGTGGGGTTGTTATACGGCATCAATAATCCGGTCCAGCTTTTTTCCGGCACGGTAACTACCGTAATGGGTTCACGGAATATTCTTGCTAACGCCGGCGCGGCCGTAACCACGGCATATGGCAACTACATAGATGTCACCCAGAGCGGGGGAGGAACCACTGCCACGGCGTATGGTTTGTATATTAATGGCGTGCAGGGAACGACTCCTTACGCTATTTATTCCGCGGCAACAGCCCAAAGCTACTTAGCCGGCAACCTTGGCATTGGCTCCACCACTCCCAGCGCTCTGCTCTCCATAAAAGGCACCGCTGGCGCGTCGGCAAATCTTTTAAATGTTACTTCTTCCACAAATGCGTCACTCTTAGTGGTTAAACCTTCCGGCAATGTGGGTATTGGCACTAGCTCTCCGCAGGCTTTGTTGCAAGTCGAGATTAGCGGCACTCAGACCGCGACTTCGTCGGCGCTGGCGATTAATAATTTTGCTTCATCTTCTACTGCCAGTATTAGCAAGCAAGGCTTGTCCATTACTTCCACCGGCACTTGGAACGGCGCAACATCCACCAATTACGCTTTGCAGATTGCCCAGGCTACCGGCGGAACGAATAATTATAATATTTGGTCTGGACCATCCGGCTTTACTGACTTTGGCCAGTGGATAAGCGGCGGATCCAAAAGCAACCATGTCTTCACGTTTGACGCAAGCAGCGGCGATGCCGGCGATACCAGCGTGTTGGGGTGGTCTCGCACTACAGTTGCAAATGCCTCCTGGCTTGTTGGAGTTGCAGGAGAAACAGCAGTTCAACATTCAAGCGGTAGCGTTGCATTAGCTGCGGGCGTACTAGGAGAAGTGGATATTAGCGCTGCTGGTAACACTACTTTCGCTTATGGCATTGGCTCTACTTTGTCGAAAGCAGGGAGTGGTACCGTAACGAATGCAATAGGCATGTTTTCAAGTGCCGTGACCAAAACCGCAGGCACTATTACGAATGTTTATGGTTTTTATTCAGACAACCAAACTGTCGGCACGAACAATTATGGTGTGTACATTAACCAAACAACTGCAGGTACGAACAATTATGGCTTGTACAGCAGCGGCAGCGCTAAGAGTTATTTTGCCGGCAACGTGGGTCTTGGCACCACCAGCCCTGCTGCCCGCTTGTCTGTTACCGGAACTTCGTCCATAGACCCATTTGATATTTCCTCCACTTCCGGCACATCCTTGTTGCGAGTTACCCAGGCGGGGAATGTGGGGATTGGGACTACGAGTCCTATTGCGAGCCTTGCCTTAACGGGTACTACCGGCACTAACCCACTTTATATTGCATCTTCCACAGGCTCGGCATTACTGACCGTTTTGCAGAATGGCAATGTGGGTATTGGCACAGCTAACCCCACCAGTGCCTTAACTATAAATAGCGGCAATTTGCTGGTTAACAGTGGCGCTATAGCTTTTGGAGGCTCACTCAGTTCTTTTACCATTGGCTCGTCCAATTCCAACGGCACAATAAATATATTTCCTGGCATAAATAACCGCGGCGGTGAAATTAATCTTGCCGGTGGAGGCGCGACTAACCCTGGCACAATTATTTTCCGTTCCGGAACCGGCTCCGGGCAGCAGAGGGAAGTTGCGCGATTTGATGCCAGCGGGAATTTGGGCCTTGGCACCAGTACTCCTGGCTACCAGTTGGTTGTAGCATCTTCCTCCACCACCCAGCCAACTGCGTTAATTATTGCCACGTCTTCCCAAACTTCCAACTTGTTGGTTGTGGCGTCTTCAACAGGATCTTCTTACTTAACCATAGCATCTAACGGTTCTACTACGCTTTCTTCTTTGGCTACATCTAATTGTGATGTGTTGGCAGACAGCAGTGGGAATTTGTATTGTGGGAGCAATGGGGCGGGCGCGACTAATTACTGGACCAATAGTTCCAATATTTTGTTTAACAATACCGGCTACCAGGTGGGAATTAATTCTTCCACCCCTATTGCCAATCTTTCTGTAGTGGGTTCTTCCACTGCCCCGACCATTCCGGTTTTGACCGTGGCTTCTTCCTCGGGCAGCCAGTACCTAACTGTTTTGGCAAACGGCAATGTGGGAATTGGGGACTCTGCTCCTGCCGGAAAACTTTCTGTTATTGGCACAGGCGTAGGCGCTATGACACTTAAGTCCAACGATGCCGCCCAATTGCTTTCTTTTGGAATAGGCCGGACAAGCCAGGAACTTGAATTTGGCATTGCGGCCGGCAATAACCAGTTCGCGTCCGGTGCGGTAGCAGGTGATGCAATTATTAAAACAGACGGCACTACCAGCAAAATATTTTTTGATACCAACAACGGTTCCGGCGCCCCTATTTTAACCCTGGGTACAGGGAATGGCTTTATTGGCGTAAGCGACGTAAACCCCGTTGTCAAACTGGATTTTGGCACCTCGGTCCCGAACCAAAAATTAATTATTGGAACGTATGTTAACGGCAACAGCTGGAGCGGTATTGGTATGGATTCGGCCACCGCCGGCCTGCGCTTAGTCGGTGACCCAACCGGCGGCACCACCCCATTAGTAGACATTGGCTTACTCTCTGCCGACGCCTCCCACAACTGGACCAGCCGCATGATAGTCTTAGGCAACGGCAACGTGGGTATTGGCGCCACTGCCCCGTCATCCTTGTTGTCAGTCCAAGGCATAAGCGGAGCTTCTACAGATTTGTTAAATGTAGCGTCCTCCACCGGCACTTCTTTATTTGTTGTTAAATCCACGGGGAATGTGGGGATTGGTACCACGACTCCACAAAGCGCCTTAACGGTTGTTGGAATCGCGGGCAGCGACAATCCATTTACCGTTGCTTCGTCAACTGGCTCATCTATGTTCTGGGTTAACGCAAATGGGAGAGTAAATATTAGTTCTAATCTTCAGATAACGCCGACTGGGATTATTGGCGCTGGTAGCGGAACTACTATAGCTATCCAAAGCTCCAATACCAGCGCTGCCGGTTTTACCGATGTGCAGATTGGCAATAACGGTAATACTATAACTAGCACCAGTGGAATGGATAAGATAGCCCAAATTGGCTATACCACAGATGTATTCGGCCCGACTTCCGGCACTGCAGTGTTGAGTACTGTGGAATTAGGTATGAAGATAAACCAAAGCGGTACAGCTTCCGGTATTACCCGTGGTCTTTATATTAACCCCCAACTGACTGGTGTGGCCGATTATCGCAGCTTGGAAACCACCTCGACCACAGTTACCTTGGTTGCTTCCAATCCGCCATCTACGGCTTATAATGTTTTATTCAACCCGTTTACTTACACTTCGGCTTCATCATCTTCTTACACCCTAGCCAACGCCTCCACCTTAAACATTGCCGGCGCTCCTATTGGGACTTCTGCTTCCACTACTATATCTTCTTCTACCGGTATAACTATTCAGGGTAATGCCCTTACCAATGTAACCAATGGCATTGGCCTCTACGTAAACGCCCCCACCGGCGCCACCAACAACTACGCCGCTTTGTTTATGGGCGGGAATGTGGGGATTGGGAAATCTGCTCCAACGGTCGCGTTGGATGTAGTAGGCCAAATATTCGCAAGCAGTAATATCCAAGCAAACGGTAGTTTTAATGTAAATTCAAGCGCTGTAGGGGTAGTGCAAAATTCCTCCGGTATTAGTGGTTCCAGTTTAACCGTAAAAGGCGGGGAGTCGGCTACGTCATTCTTGAATTTACAGTCCACAGACGTAGCTGGCACTACAGATTATATAAAAATGACAGTCGGTAACAACGGCGCTACGGAAGCGATGAGAATTACTCACACCGGCAACGTTGGCATTGGCACCAGTACTCCCGGCTACCAGCTTGTTGTCGCGTCTTCCTCCACCACCCAGCCCACCGCGTTAATTATTGCCACGTCTTCGCAAACTTCCAATATTTTAGTTGTTGCTTCCTCCTCCGGCGCGTCTTACTTAACGGTTTCCGCGGCCGGGGTTACAACAATAAATTCTTTACAGCTTTCTAATGTGGCAACCGGCACGCAGTGTTTGCACGCGGATTCCAGCGGGAATGTTACGGGCACGGGGAGTGATTGCGGAGCTGGCGGCGGCTCGCTTACCGGCGGCACTACCGGCTATGTTGCCACCTGGGCATCTTCCACCGGCCTAACCATTGGCACCCTCCGCGACAACGGCACAGTTTCCGGCGTAAATGCTACATCATCAACCATTACGTTTAACATTCAAGGGACATCTGCAGTTGACCCATTCCAGATTACTTCCAGCACCGGCACCTCTATATTAATAGTTAAGCAAGACGGCAAAGTAGGGATTGGGACCACCACTCCCACTGCTTTGTTAAGCGTAGGGGATGGTAGTGGTACAACAGCGGCTTCGGGTTTAAATTTTGGTGATTCAGCAACCAATTTGTACCGCACCGGCACTTTGAATATTAAGACCGATTCAGGTTTGACTGTTGCCAGATCTTTATCAGTCCAGCAATCCGGCTCTCTATTTGCGGGTACTGTGACTATGCAAGGTACAGTCAGCTACACTACCGCTGCTACGAGCTTTACGACTACTGGCAATGTAGGCATCGGCACCACCACTCCCGCCGCCCGCCTGTCCGTTACCGGCACTTCGGCTATTGACCCATTTGATATTTCTTCCACTTCCGGCGTTTCGTTATTGCGCGTTAACCAAGCCGGACAAGTCGGCATTGGCACCACCACAATGGTTGCGATGTTAAACTTTAACGCCTCCACCACTGCCAGCGGCGGTATTAACTTTGGCGATGCCACGGCCAATTTGTACAGGAGCGCGGCGGGGACTATTCAGACAGACGGCACGCTTTCGGTAAATGGAATGTCATTAGCAGATAATGGCTCGTCCTTATCTTCTATTACAGGAGTCGGCAACCATCTGTTTAGAATTATGGGTAATATTGGAACCGCAGCCACCGCGTTACAATTATCAAATAATGTTAGCCAGACCTATACGTCAGGAGACGGCCAAGTGCTTGTAGTTAGCGGGGTTGGAGCCGGCTATGCGCCGACTTCTGGCACAGGAACCTGGAAAGCAATGGAAATTCAGGGTACGGTTAACCAAACCGGCAACAGCAATGGCATTACAAGAGGTGAATATCTTAATCCAACACTGACTTCTACTTATGATTATCGCAACATGGAAACCGCCTCGGGTTTGAACAATACTTTATCCAATGCCTCTCCGGCCACTACTCAGTACAACGTATTATTTAACCCTCTAACCTACGGTACCGCTTCCACTTCTGTTTACACTATAGCTACATCTTCCACCTTAAACATTAGCGGTGCGCCAATTGCTTCCACTACCAGAAATACCATTTTAACTAACTCTTACGGCGCGTTAATCCAGGGCGGTACGCTTAACGCTTCCACTACTAATGGTGTAGCGTTGAGAGTCGACGCTTCTACTGGTGCCACGAACAACTACTCTGCTTTGTTTATGGGCGGGAATGTGGGAATTGGGACATCGAGTCCTATTGGGACGTTAGCGATAACCGGTTCGGGGGGAATAAACCCATTTGTAATTGCTTCCTCAACTGGAGCTCAGTTGCTGGCAGTAAATCAGCTCGGCAATATGGGGATTGGCACTAGCCCAACTACCGACTCAAGGATTCTTTCACAAGGAAACTCTAGCATAGTCGCAGGCGCATTCTATGGAAATGGCGGCGCGGCGCTGGCGTGGGGCCGCACTTCGAATTTAGGCCTGTTAACATACGACGGCTCAAATAATCCATCAGTCATGTCAGCATCAGGAAATTTGCTGTTTGGCACCGACGCAGGAACTGTTAGAATGACCATTCTCCAAAGCACCGGCGGCGGCAGGATTGGTATTAATTCAACAACTCCCTCTACTCAACTTGCGGTAAAAGGCGCCACCAATGTTGACCCATTTGATGTTTCTTCTTCTTCCGACGTTTCAATATTAAGAGTAACCGCCGCGGGGAATGTGGGGATTGGCACCACTACTCCTGCCGGTATTTTAACTGTGCATTATGATGCATCTTCCACCGCCAACTCCACCCTCTACACCGCAAGTTCTTCGGTGCCAATTCTCCAGCTCGGCCAAAAGCCGTTAACTTCTCCAAATGCCAATGGCACGTATTTGGCGGTGAATGCGCCGAGCACGTTTAGCGGGAATTATATTGATATGCAGGGGAATGGAACAAGCAAGTTTAAGGTGGACAGTACTGGTGCTATAACTGCGGCAAGCACCTTAACTCTCGGAGGGGCTTCGGTGTATGGCGGTTTCTCAATTTCAGCCGCGACATCTAACGGATATAGTTTCCAAAGCGGTTTGAGCGGTTCAAATACCGGTGTGGCTTTCCGTTTTGCCAATGTTACCGGCTCCCGCACCTTTACCAGCGGCACCGGCCAATTGTTAGTTGTTGGCAATCCTTCCACAGACTTCTTCTCTCCAACCTCTGGCAGTGGAGTCTTTAATAGTTTTGAGGTTAATGGACTGGCCATTAACCAAACCGGCACAGCTACCGGAACTACGCGCAGTGCTTACATAAACCCAACGCTAACTTCAACTTACGACTACCGCAACCTGGAAGTCGCGGCTGTGACAAATACTCTTTCTAACTTTACTCCAACATCCACACAGTACAATACCTTAATTAACCCCATTACATACCAAACCTCTTCCACCACTGCCTACACCATTGCCAATGCGTCTACTTTGACAATCGCGGGCGCTCCGGTTGCTTCCACCACCAGCCTAACCATTACTTCCTCCACCGCCCTCTCTATATTATCCAACGCCGTTACCGCTTCTACTACTAATGCTTACGGATTATACCTCCAGGCTCCGACTGGCGCGACAAATAATTACGCGGCGGCGTTTATGGGCGGGAATGTGGGGATTGGGACGGCAGCGCCTACAATTTCACTAAATATAGTGAAAAATCAAAGTGCCGCAACCGGCATTGAGATCTCAAATAATAGTAACTCTTCCGCAGCGTTAACTTACACAAAGATGATGTCAGATGTCAGTAATCTTTATGTTGGTGTAGGAAGTAGTAATACTGATTATGCTGGGGCAGGTTATATTCTCATGTCTGGCGCATATCCGATTCAATTTTATACAAATTCTATTGAACGCATGCGGATTTCGTCTACCGGCAACGTTGGCATTGGCACCACAACTCCTGCCGCCCGACTGTCTTTAACTGGCACTTCAGCAATTGACCCATTTGATATTTCTTCCACTTCAGGCGTGTCTTTGCTTCGAGTTACCCAGGCGGGCAGGGTCGGGATTGGCTCAACATCGCCGACTGCATTATTAGCAGTGCAAGGGACGAGCGGTTCTACAACAGATTTATTAACCATTGCTTCATCATCGGGCACTTCTTATTTAACGGTTGCTTCTAACGGTTCTACAACGCTTTCTTCTTTGGGGACGGGTTGTGTGGGTGTAACTTCCGGTGCTCTATATACTACAACCTGCGGCGGCGGGGCGCTTTCGGGCGGGACAGGGGGCAGGGTTGCGGTTTGGTCTTCGGCTTCTACTTTGACTTCGGGTGTGTTGTTTGACAACGGCACGGTGGCTGGGGTGAATGCCACATCTTCTTCTTACAGCTTTAATGTCCAGGGCGCTTCTGGTACAGATCCGTTCAACGTTGCTTCTTCCACTGGCACATCACTCTTTACCATAAAGCAAACCGGCCGCGTGGGTATTGGCACTACGGCTCCTATTTCCGCACTCCATGTGGAAGGTTCCACTTCTGCTTCGGGCGCAACGGCGGTGGGCGGGATTTTTGCCTCAACAACTCTGGCCAATACTACGGCTGGCGGGTTTGAATTTGGAAATAGATTTTTGAATGTTGTAAATGGGACTGCCAGTGGCACTTACGATGGCTTGTTAATTAGGATGACGGACAGTATGAGCAACGCCACCAATACCACGCGCGGATTGGAAGTCCAGGCCGACAGCGGCACCAATACGCTTGGCGTAAATACCGGCATAGTGGCCTTTGGCAAAACCTTTGGCATTCAGGGTATTACCTCGGGCCTGGCCGGCGGCACCGCCCAACCGGCCGGCGTATACGCCGAACTTGCCAACGCCACCGTCGGCAACGCCCTGCGCGCCTACAGCAGCACCGCCACTTCTGCCACACTGTTCTCTATATATAACGAAACCTCCACCTATGCCGGAGAAGCCATGGTTATGGATTTGGGCAACGGCACCGGCAGTTTCTCCACCGGCACATTTATTAGCCTAAAAGTTGCCGGGTCATCCAAATTTAAAATTAACAGCAACGGCGCGGTCATTGTAAACCTGCCCGGCACCGGCACGGCGAACGCCCTGTGCCACACCACCCAAACCGGTACCAGCGCCGAGGAAATTGTTGACTGTACATCTTCCCCAATTGCCGACTACCGTGAAATGTACCCGACTTACGCGGACGTGACATCGGGCGACTTGCTGGTAACCGGCACCGGCACCACCACCCAAACCACCGCGGGCAACACAATGGATGTCTTAAACAAATCGGCCAAAGCCTACGACAAAAATATTATTGGCGTGGCCGCTAACCCCGAGGACTCCAGCGACTTTAACACCATAGGGTACAATGTTAAACCCGAAGATCATCCCTACCCGGTGGCCCTTAACGGACGCGTTTCCGTAAAAATTTCCACATCCACTGTTATTCATGCCGGCGACTTTATAACATCATCTAACGTAGCCGGAGTCGCCATGAAAGCCGAAAGAAGCGGCCAGGTAATTGGCCAGGCCCTCCAGGACTACACCCCAATGGCCACGAATGAGGATGGACAAATTAGCACGAACACGGTTCCTACTATATTAGTGTTCGTTAAGCCCGGCTTCCAGGTTATTAATAACACCTTTGTAATGGGTGAGGACGACGTCCAATTGTCCAGCGCGACCTCCACGCCAAGCGTGGCCCAGGGTTCGGCTTTGTCGGTTACTTCTTTCTTGGTTAACCAAAAAGGAACCGGCAACCTGCTCCAGCTCCAGCAAAACGGCGAAAACAGATTATTAATCGCGGGCAACGGCACGTTTAACCTGTTTGCCAGCTCAACAATTGCCACCTCCACTATATTAAGCGTTTCAAATGGCACCACCACCCAGTTCAGCATAACCGCCGCCGGCCACATTACCGTAGGCAAAGACACCGCCGGCACCGCCACCATAAAAGCAGGGGACAACCAAGCAGTGGTAACCTTTGATGTTCCTTATGACACCGTTCCAAAAATTGTAGTCACCATGCAAGACCTGCCGAACTTCTTCTACGGCGTCGCTACAAAAACTCTGGAAGGCTTCACCATCCAAATGAGCGCGACTTCTACAAAAGATATAAGCTTCGACTGGGTGGCCTTGGCCCAGCCGGTGGAAACAAAATCTGTGTCATCACAGAACTTGACGGTAGTCTCCGCCCCCATTACCCCGATCATCACCCTTTCTTCGCCTCAAGCTCAGGTGATTGACGCTTCGTCATCTGACGTTTCTACTTCTCCGGATTCTGGAACCGTAGCTGGAACTAGTACACCAGATTCTTCTGTGACTCCACCGACAGATTTTCCAGCATCTCCGTCGGCAGACGACACCCTGAACCAGTCATCGGATTCCGGTTCAGGGCAAGCAGTAACTCCTCCGGCAGAAACTCCGCCAGCTGAAGTTGTCGTCGCCCCTCCAGCTTTCCAGCACATTGGGATCCTAAGCTTAGAATTCCACGTGGACAAGTTGTCGCG
>JADMIO010972855.1_pt1 | contig 18312 bp, 13 predicted proteins | sample 8958161 | NCBI WGS metagenome assembly JADMIO01 (sample SAMN16585339, study PRJNA669376) | soil metagenome | isolation source: Crop rotation soil | place: USA: Cullars Rotation, Alabama | collected 2011 | reverse complement strand
CCACCAGCTTCCCCGTTCCCGCCGTCGTGCGCGGATATCCGCTGCTGATCTCCGGCAAGCCGATCTTCTCGCTGGCGGCCAATATCCCGGTCGTCTTCGAGATGACGATCCTGCTCAGCGCGTTCGGCGCGGTGCTGGGGATGCTCGGGCTGAACGGGCTGCCGCGGCTGTATCACCCGCTGTTTCGCAGCGCGCGCTTCCGCCAGGTCACGTGCGACCGGTTCTTCATCGCGATCGAGGCCAGCGATCCGAAATTCGATTCGACCGCCACGGCTGAAATGCTCCAGCGCGTGGCCCACGGGAACGTGGAGGAAGTGAGAGACTGATGTTCGCACGATTCAAACGACAAGACCCCTCACGATCGCGCGCCCGGCGTCGCCGCAGCATCCTGCGTGAAGTCCCTCGGCCGATCTGGATCGCGCTGGCGCTGCTCCTGGCGGCAGCGCCGGTCCCGTTTGCCCTGATCGCGCGAGCGCGGACGATGACATCGACCAAGCCGCGCGTGCAATTCGTCCAGGACATGGGCGTGCAGCCGGTGCTGAAGGCGCAGGCGTACAACCCCCTGTTCGCCGACCGCCGCGCGATGCGCCTGCCGACGCAGGGAACCCTCCCGCAGGACGCCCAGGCGCTGCGCGATCAGAATCCGGCGTTCTATCGCGGGATCACGAAAGACAAGAACGGCGCCGAGCAGTGGCTGACGGATTTCCCGCATCAGATCACGGTCAACCCGGAGCTGATCGATCGCGGCGGGCAGCGCTTCGGGATCTTCTGTGCCGCCTGCCATGGGCAATATGGTTTCGGCAACGGCACGGTGGCTGAGCGCGGCAAGCAGCTCGCGCCCAAGACTTGGGTCGCGCCGGCCAACTTGCGCGGCGACACGGTGAAATCGCAGCCCAACGGATATGTGTTCAGCGTGATCAGCAACGGCGCCCGCACGATGCCCGGCTACGCCAGCCAGATTCCGGTCGCTGATCGCTGGGCGATCATCGCGTACCTGCGCGATTTGCAGAGCAAGTGAACCCCTCCTTCTCCCTCTCCCGGAGTATCGGGAGAGCGTTCAAAGAGGGTCAACCGCAGGAACGCAGTCGATTGATGAGCTTTCAGAACCAACGGACAGACATGAACGCCAACCACACACATTCTTCGCTTGCCCGATCCGTGGCGCAGTTTTCCGGCATCGCGGGGATTGCCCTGCTGATGTCAGCCCTTGGCTTGGCGCTGGCGACGCACGACGGCGTGCGGCAGTTCCTCCACGCGTATCTGCTCAACTTCGTGTTCGTGTTGAGTATCTCGCTGGGCGCGCTCGTCTTTGTGCTGCTCCATCATGTGACGTCGGCGGGATGGAGCGTGCTGGTCCGACGCATCAGCGAGATTCTCGCCGCCAACGTGACGACCTGCGCATTGCTGGCGATCCCGATCCTGCTGGCTGCCGCTTTCGGACATGGAGCGTTGTACGAGTGGACGAGCAGGGAATACCTGGCGGTGCATCCGCAGATCGCGCAGCGCTGGTTTTATCCGAACCTGTCGTGGTTCCTCCTGCGCCTCGCGGTCTGCTTTGCCGCGTGGATCGGCATCGCGGTCTGGTTCCTGCGACGTTCCGTTGAACAAGACCGCACCGGCGATCCGAACCTCTCGGCCCGCATGAAGCGCTTCAGTGCGCCGGCGCTGGTCATCACGGGCTTTGCGATCGCCTTTGCCGCGTTCGATCTGCTGATGTCGTTGGACCCAACCTGGATCAGCACGATCTTCGGCGTGTATTACTTCGCCGGCGGGATGGTGGGCTTCTTCGCGGTATTGATCCTGCTGATTGCATTGCTACAGCGCCGCGGGGCGCTGACGAACGAAATCAATCGCGAGCATTATCACGACCTGGGCAAATACCTGTTTGCGTTCCTGTTCTTCGGGGGCTACATCGCGTTCAGCCAATACATGCTGATCTGGTACGGGAACATCCCGGAAGAAACGGCGTGGTTCGTGCGGCGCGGCGCGTCCACCGCCTCGGTGGATTTCTCGGGCTGGTCATATATCGCGCTGCTGATCCTGCTGGGGCATTTGCTGATTCCGTTCGCGGCGCTGCTCTCGCGCTTTGGCAAGCGCCGGACAGGGCTGTTGTGTGCGCTCGCGGGTTGGTTGTTGATCACGCACTGGTTCGATCTGTTCTGGCTGGTGGCGCCGGAGTATCAGCCGTCGCATTCCAGCGCAGGGCTGAGCGGCTCGATGTGGCTGTTGTCGCTGCTGTGCCTGGGTGGCATCGGCGGGCTGTACATCTGCGGCGCCGCGCGACTGGCGGCGAGTCTGAGCCTCGTCCCGCTGCGCGACCCGCGGCTTGACGAATCGATCCAGTTCCAGAATCTTTAGTTCGCGCGTCGATCCGATTGCCGCCCCTTGCGTAAGATTCCGCGATGACCCGTCCGACTCCCAGCATTGAGCTCACCCCCGCCGCCGCCGAGCAGATCCGCCAGGTGATGAATCAGCAAGATTCCTCGGACGACGCTGCAAATCTGTGTCTGCGCGTCGGCGTGAAAGGATACGGCCCGCAGCGGACGTTTGCGCTGGACCTAAGCCCGCAGGATGCTGAGCACGATGTGCTGTTGGAATCGCAGGGGATTCGCATTAACTGCCGTAGTGCAGATGCATCGGGACTGAACTGCATCACGATCGACTTCCGCGACGTCGGCGGCGCCAGCGGATTCGTCTTCAACCTGCCCGCCAGCGACATCACCGCCAGCGACCACCAAGCGAACCTGGACGAGCCGCCGCCTGACGAGCAACAGGTGCGCGACGCGCTGCACACGGTGATCGATCCAGAGGTCGGCGTGAACATCGTCGATCTGGGGCTGGTGTATGGCGTCGCGATCAACGATCGCAACGTGCGCGTCACGATGACGATGACCACGCCGGCCTGCCCGCTGGGCGATCACATTAAGCGCGAAGTGCAGTCGAGCATCTTCGACCGATGCCCCGGCACGCAACGCGTCGAAGTCGAGATCGTCTGGGAGCCGAGGTGGAGTTCCGACAAGATTTCCCCGGCCGGCAAACAGGCGTTGGGGTGGTCATGATGAGCGAAGTATTTTCAGAACTTTACTTTTGAGAAAGAGGTCATGCGATGAGTCAACCAACCGCAACCGCAACCAAGACCATCGACGTGCGCGAGATGGTGCCGCGCGAGCGACATCCGCTGATCTTCCAGACGTTCCAGGGACTGCGCGCCAGCGAGTCGTTTGAGCTGGTCAACGATCACGATCCCAAGCCGCTGTATTACCAGTTCGCAGCCGAGCATCAGGGGCAGTTCACGTGGGATTACCTGGAACAGGGCCCGGACGTGTGGCGGGTGCGGATCGGGAAGACCGCCAACGCCGGCAGCGGCCCCAGCGTTGCGGGCGGCGCGACTAAGTCATCGCATAAGGGCTGCTGCGGCTGATGGCGCAGATGACGTTGCCCATCACGCTGCGGCGTTTGCCGTTCGTTTCCGGCGCCATGCTGATCCTGCTGATCGCGCTCTGGGCCGGTCTGCTGCGCCTCGGCTGGGAGTGGCCGGGCATGCCGGTGATGGCGATGGTGTACCACGGCCCGTTGATGGTCGGCGGGTTCGTCGGGACGCTGATTAGCCTCGAGCGCGCCGTTGCGCTGGGACGCGTCTGGACGTACGGCGCGCCGCTGGCGTCGGCAGCGGGCGGGATTTGTCTGCTGGCCGGCGCACCACCGCTCGTCGGGCAGTGGCTGTTGCTGATCGCCAGCATTCTGCTCGTGGTCATCTTCGTGCAGGTCACCGTCCGCCAGCCGACGCTGTTTTTGGTCGTGATGGGAATCGGTGCGCTGGCGTGGGTGCTGGGCAACGCCGTGTGGATCCATCGGCACCTCATCCCGCCGGCCGTTCCTTCATGGATCGCATTTCTCGTGCTGACGATCGTCGGCGAACGCCTGGAGCTCAGTCGGTTCCTCCCGCGCACGCCGATGCGTCAACCGACGTTCGTCGCCGCCGCTGCGCTGTATCTGACGGGCATCATCGTCGGGCTGTGGTTGACCGGGGCGGGCATGGCGATCACCGGGCTGGGCATGATCGCGCTGGCGCTGTGGCTGGCGGTATTCGATCTGGCGCGGCGGACGATTCGTCAGCGCGGACTTACCCGCTTCACCGCCGCCTGTCTATTGTCCGGTTACTTCTGGCTGGCGGCCGGGGGCGCGCTGTCGATCTGGCATTCGATGATCGTCCCGATGTTGAACGATGTCGCCGCGTCATCGTGGCTGATGGCCGCGCCCAGCGCGGGGATGGCATATGACTCGATCCTGCACGCGGTGCTGCTCGGGTTCGTCTTCGCGATGATCTTCGGCCACGCGCCGATCATCTTCCCCGCGGTGCTGGCGGTGCGAATGGACTATCGGCCGCGCTTCTATCTGCACCTGGGGCTGCTTCAGCTTTCGGTGCTGCTGCGCGTCATCTGCGATCTGGCCGGCTGGTGGACCACGCGCCAGTGGGCGGGGCTGCTCAATGCCGTTGCGATTATCCTCTTCCTTGCCAACACCGTCACCTCGCTGCGGCTGCACCAGGATCGCAGCCCTTCTTCCGCCGGTGGTGCGCGCACGCCGGAGGTGCCCAAGCCCGTGACGATTTCACTTGGATCCTCGTCAATCCGCACCTGACACAACCACCGGCCGGCGAGATTCGACCCGGCGCACGATCACACTGCACGCCGCAAGCGCGGGCGCAGGAAGAGCAAGGCTGCCGCGACGGCAAGTCCGGTGAACGGCTCGGGCACGAGGGTCGCACGTAGTGATGCGGTTGCTTCGGCAGCAACGGCGTCGGCCGGCAGCGCCTGGCCGTAGTTGGTGGCCAGCAGGTTGAAGTCGAGCGCGTTGACGACCCCATCGTAATTGAAGTCGCCGCTGGACCAGTCGATGTTCGCGCCGCTTTCGTGGAAGTGGCTGGCGAGCATCGCAAAGTCGCTGCTGTCCACCACGCCATTCAGGTCCGCATCGCCGAGGTACGTCGGCATCACGCTCACGATGGAGACGGCCGGGTCATCGAGATAGCCCAGCGCGATGTTCGCGGCGGCGATTGAGTCGCGAATCTGGCCGCTGATGATGGCCGATCGGACGGCGGCGGCGGGCGTGCTGGCGCCGCGGTAATCAAAGCTCACGCGGCCATGCTGCACATCGGTGATCCCTGTGCCACTCAGGATCGGCGCCGACGCGCCGGCGCCGACGAGCGTCAGTCCGCCCGCCAGCACGGTCGTGTTGCCGCTGTAGCTGCTGGAGCCGGCGATCGTGAGATTGCCGCTGCCGGCCTTGGTCAACGATCGGGATCCACCGGTTTCGATCACACCGCCGGCGATGCTCAGGCCCGCGGTGTTCGTGGCGATCGTCCCGTTGCCGCTGAGAACGAGCTGGCTCGCGCCCACCGCATAGCCGCTGCTGCCGCCAACGCTCAGCGTCGGGCCGCCGAGCAGGATGCTGCCGACGCTCAACGTGTGGCTGCTGGCGCCGCTGTTCTGATTCGCAACGAAGATCTGCGCCGGCGCGCTGGTCGCTTCGATGTTGGCGTTGTACGTGTTGTCGGTATCGGCGCGCAGATTGAGCGTGGAGTTCGTTCCCATCAATCGCACGGTCGTGCCCGCGGCGGTTGATCCGGGATTGATGATACGCAGGTTGCCCTGGCTGACGTTGATCGTGCCGTTGAACGTGCCGGCCGCGCTGTTCACGATCAGTTCCGCCGCGCCGCTTTTGGCTAGAGTCCCGCTGCCGCCCAGTGGAGACGACAGCGTCACGCTGCTCGTGGGCGTGCTGATCCCGCCGCCGTTGCTGCTCACGATCACCGAGCGCGCCAGCGTCAGCGATGACGCTGGATTGATCCGCAGCGTGCCGCCATCGAGCGTGACGGTGTTGGACGCGCTGCCGAGCTGCGTGTTGGCATCGATCGAGAGCGTGCCGCCACTGATCTGCACCGTCTGCCCCGCGCCGCCGAAGCTGTTGCCGGTGTTCGTCAGCACGAGCATGCCGGCGCCGGTCTTCACGAGGCTCGCGGTCACCCCGCCCTTGTTGATCACCTTGCTGTTGATCGTCAGCGTGGCGCCGGCGTTGGTCACGTTGATCCCGGCGCTGCCGACGCCGAGTTGGAGATTGAGGATGGCGTTGCTCGTGTCGGAGATCGAGACTGACTGCGTGACGTTCGATCCGAGCGAAAGCACCGGCACGGTGTTGCCCGTGTTGCCCACCAGCGCCACCGAATACGTCGTTGAAGATGCGGGCGCTGCGCCGGCATTGGCATTGAGAGCGGTCAGCTTGGTCGAATCGATCGAGAGCGCCCCGAGCGTCTGGCTGATGCCAACGGTGTCGGCATTGCCGAAGTAAAGCGTCGCCGGCACGGTGGCGCTGTCGTCGATCACGCCCTGTATCCCGGTTGCCGGAATGCCATCGCGCCAGTTGGCGGATTGCTTGATGATCAGCGGATCGGTCGTGCTGGCGCCGGTCCAATTCGTCATCGTCACCGCGCCGTATGAGACTTTCGCCCAATCGGTGTAGAGATACCACGCGGCATTCTTCGGCAGCGGCGCCTCGGCCGACGCCCAGCCGCTGTCCGGCGCAAAGCCGTTCAGTTCGAAAGCCAGATTCGTACCGACGGGAACATTGCTCGTCGTCGAAGCGATCAGGTTGTCATCGACGAGGTAATCGACCTTCCCCGTGAAGATCCGCATCGTGTACGTGTGGAAGCCGCTCGTCGCGTTCGCGCCTGATTCGACATACGCCGACCACACGCCGCCGCTCGTGGCAGAGTAGTTGTTGAATGATGTCAGCGCCAGCCGATCGTATGGCGTGCTGGACGTGCCGAGGTTCAACTGCTTGGTGACGAACTCGAAGTTCGTCGCGTATTCGTGGTTTGCCGCATCCTTCCCGTAAGCCGAAATGCCGAAGACCAGCCCCGGCGTCGCAGCGGCGGCGGAGTCGAGCTGCACGCGCGTGGCGAATTCCATGTATTGCCCCGCCGTCGGCGGCGCAAATGACGAACTCGTGATCGTGTTCGTCATGTTGATCACGCCATTGGTGTTACTCGTGACGGCGTAGCGAAATGCGGTATTGCCAAAGACCGATGTCGGCACCAGGCCGAACGTGCCCTTGTCCTTCGCGTAACCCTGCACGATCCAGCCGTTCTGCGAGGCGCTGAACAACGAGCGGTTCATGTCGTCGTTGAAGACAACCTGGGCGAGTGCCGCGGGGGTGATTGCGGCGACCACCGCGCTGTGCAGAAGCAGCTTGGATCTGTGGCGCGTACTTGACATGCCTTCGTCCACTGAGACTTCTGGTTTCCGTCATCCTGAGCGGTACACCGCGAAGGATCTCGGGACGGAAGTGTGCGTCATTTCCGGATGGAGATCCTTCGCGGCGTACCGCTCAGGATGACAGGTCCCGGCGCTCATGCGTTGCTTCAGTGCAGCGGCGCGCGGCGACGGCGGCGAACGCCAATCGCGGCGATGCCGAGCAGCGACAGCGCTGCAGGCTCGGGAACCACCGACCCCAGCGGCGCCGCCGACGCGCCTGCGACCGGCTCGGCCGGCAGGACCTGGCCGAAGTTCGTCGCCAGCAGGTTGAAGTCGAGCGTGTTTACGGTGCCGTCGTAATTGAAATCACCACCGGCCCAGCCCAGGCTCGCATCGCTCTGGTTGAAGTGCGCGGCCAGCGCGGCAAAGTCGGTGCTATCCACGGTGCCGTTCAGATCCGCATCGCCGAGGTAGGCGGCCGCAATGGTGACGCTGGAGCCGGCCGTGTCATCGAGATAGCCCACGCCGATGCCAAAGCCAGCGGTGCTGTCGGTGATCTTGCCGCTGACGATCGCGGCCCACACATCCGCCGCGGGCGTCGTGCCGCCGGTGTAATCGAGGCGCAGCTTGCCATGTTGCACGTCGGTCGTGCCCGCGCCCGTCAGTGCCGGGCTCCAGGCGCCGGCGCCTTTGAGGATCAGGCTGCCGCCCAGCACCGTCGTGTTGCCGGTGTAGGTGGAGGATCCGCTCACGATCAGGTTGTTCGCGCCGGCCTTGGTGAACGAGCGAGCGCCGCCGGCTTCGCTGATGCCGCCAGTGATGGTGAGGCTCGTGGTGTTGGCCGAGATCGTCGCGTTGTCATTCAGTGTCGCGCTCGGGGCCTGCACGGTGTAGCCCGTATTGGCGGTGGCGCCGATGTTGAGCGTGCCGCTGCCCAGGCGAATGTTGCCCACGGTGATCGTGTGATTGCTGTTCCCCGCGCTCTGGTTGGCGACGAAGATCTGCCCCGGCGCGGTCGCGGTTTCGACGTCGGCGTTGTAGGTCACGTCGGCATCGTTGCGCAGGTTCAGCGTCGAGTTCGTGCCGGTGAGCTGCACGGTCGTGCCCGCGGCCGTCGAGCCCGGGTTGATCATGCGCAGGTTGCCCTGGCTGACGTTGATGGTTCCATTGAAGGTGCCGGCGGCGTTATTGAGCACCAACTCGGCCGTGCCGCTTTTCTTCAGCGTGCCGCTGCCGCCCAGCGCCGACGAGAGCGTGACGCTGCTGGTCGGCGTTTCGATCCCGCCGCCGGTGCTGTTGACGATCACCGAGCGCGCCAGCGTCAGCGATGCGCCCGGATTGATCCGCAGCGTGCCGCCGTCGAGCGTGACGGTGTTGGACGTGCTGCCCAGTTCACCGTTGGCATCGACAGAGAGCGTGCCGCCACTGATCTGCACGGTCTGTCCCGCGCCGCCAAACGTGTTGCCAGTGCTTCCCAGCACGAGCATGCCCGCGCCGGTCTTCACGAGATTCGGGGTCACGCCGCTCTTGTTCAGGATCTTCGCGCTGATCGTGAGCGTTGCTTCGGCGTTGGTGACGTTGATGCCGGCGCTGCCGACGCCAAGCTGCAAGTTGAGCACGGAATTGGGCGTATCCGAGATCGATACTGCCTGCGTCGCGTGCGAGCCCAGCGACAACAGCGGCACGGTGTTGCCCGTGTTCCCCGCCAGCGCGACGGAATAAGACGTTGAGGTTGCGGGGCTGCTGAGGTTCGTGTTGAGCGCGGTCAGGGTTGTCGAATCAATCGTGATCGCGCCCAGCGTCTGGTTGACCTGGATCGTCGTGCCCGAATCACCGAAATAAAGCGTGGATGGCACGGCGACGCTGTCGTCGATCAAGCCTTCCTTGCCGGTCGCGGGCGAGCCGGCGGTCCAGTTGCTCGAATCTTTGATCACCAGTGGATTAACGGCGCTGCCGCCCTTCCACGTTGTCTCGGCCGCGTGACCAACAACGGCGGGGAAGAGCGCGAGCATCGGAAGCGCCGCAGCAGCGGCGGTGCGCAGACAACGAGCAGTCGAATGTTTGGTGGGCTTGATCATGGCAAATTCTCCGCGTCCCTCAGGAGTTTGATCGTGGGAGTTTCAGTTGATTGGAATGCAGCCCGCGCTATCGCGTGAACTGGTAGTTCGTCGCCGCCGGCCCAAGGCGCAGGTCGCCGAACATCGCCTTGGCCGTCGCATCGTCCGGGACGGCCGGCGCGCCGTTGGCGGCGCGGCTCGGAACCGTATCAGCGTGCCCATCGGCAAACACCGCGTTGACGTTGCGCCGGCTGCTGGAGATGTGGCGATAGATGCGCGGATAGCGGGTCGGATCCTCGACGTGCGAACGGAATCGCTTGGTCGTCCCCGGGCCATAGAAGATCGCGCCCGAGTCGCCGCTAACGTAGTAGTAGTCAAAGAACAGCGCCCACTTATCGCCCGGGCGCAGGTTGCTGATCTTCTTCCACCCGATGATCCCACCGTTGTTGATGCTGTAATCCATCAGCCCGTAGTCGATCGCATCCCAACCGTAGACGGGATCGACGCCATAGCGGTCGAACGCTGCGCCCAGCGGACAACGGAGATAGACGGACACCGTGCGCTGCGTCTGGCTGGCCGGGTCCTTCACCTTGCCGAGGTATTGGTTGATCAACGTGAACCAGGCGCCGTCGTTGGTGTTATGGCCTGGCGCGGTATCGGAATACGTCGCCAGCAGTGTGCCGCGGTTGGCTTCGGCATACATGATCGCCGCCTGGCCGAGCGAGCGGAGATTGGATAGGCACTTGACGTTGTTGGCTTGTGCGCGCGCCTTGGCTAGGGCCGGCATCAGGATGCCGATCAACACGGCGATGATGCCGATGACGACCAGCAGTTCGACGAGGGTGAACGCGCGACGATTCTTCTTGGATCGGTACAACTTCATTACTTACTCTCCACGAAGCCAGACGATAGTCCCGGTTTCGATCTGGGGGATCGAAAACTCGATCTGGTTTTTGTTCTTTTTAATCTCGATCGGCTTGAGCGCGCCGCCGGGTGTGACCTCGACCGCACTGGCGATCTGCATCCAATCGGGAACGGCAACCGTGACTGTGAAATCCTTCTGCGGCGGAACTTCGTAATCGGTCTTGGTGCTCTTGATGGCTTGGTTGGTGACGACGGTGACAAGGTTCGATCGGTCTGCGAGCAGCGCAACCGTTCGGACGTTGGAATTGCTGCAGCTGGCCCAATCGGTGGGCGTGCTGTGAACGACGACCGGGCCGATCGCGGCAAGCTGCTCGTGCATCGGCTTCATCGAGGCCCACAGCGCCTTGTCGCTGCCCGCCCCGCCGCGGCCGCCGGTGCTGCCGGAGTGGATGTAGTGCACGACGCCCTTGGCCCCGTTGGCCAGCGATTCGAGCATCTGCGTGTGCATCTCGCCCGAGAGCGGGAAGCGCCCGCTGTAGACGTTGCGCTCCCCGGCGCGCTCGCGCAGCGGATAGAACTGCGTAACCCACAGGTACGGCTGCGGCTGTGAGCTCTTGCGCAGCTCTTCGCAGGCGATGCGGTCGCCGGAAAGGAATTCGTCGGTGCCGAGGTTGTAGCGATGGGTGGCGCTGTAATCCATCGTCTCGGCGTAGACTTCGTAGTTGTTGGGCTTGAGCGAATTGTCGATCTGCACGAAGCTCGGCGTCTTCGGGTCGATCTGTTCAGCCATCTGCCGCATGTGAACCATCAGCCGGCCATGCGCGCCAAGATCCTTCACGGCGGCATCGTTGCCATCGGGTTCATCGGGGCTGGAGTAGGCGAAGATCGAATCGTTGTGCGACATCGATTCGAGGTTTTCGCGCGACTTGGCTTCGTCGTAATCGACGTACTGCTTGGTCTTGAAGTCGTAATGCCCGCCGACGAACGGCACGGGCGCGGCCTTGAGGTTGAGGCGAGCGAGTTCGTCGATCTGCTTCGGCGTCAGCGGGCGGAACGAGACGTAACCGTTCAGGCCGTTGTCCTTGTAGGCCTGGAACTGATCGACGTTGCCGTAGCTGGCGATGACGAAGTCGTTAAGGATCGTCCGCGCCGCGTACATCGCGCGGCGGCCGTCGGTCGCATGCACTTCGTAAATGTGATAGCTGCCGGAGGTGAGTTTGGTCTGCGGGCGGAGCGTGACCAGCGCCGTTCCATGAAACGCACGCGCGGCCGAGAGGTCGCTTTGCGCCGTCGCATCAACGCCATCCACGAGCACGTGATCGATCGTCGCACCGTCGCCAGCGATGAACAGGCTGACACTCGATCCGTCCTTGGAGAAGCCGATGTCGCTGAAGAAGAGCTTGGGCTCGGCCGACGCAACATCGGCCGACGCGGTCTGCCCTTCTGCGGTCCCAACCGACAGCTTGACGTGACCGCTGGAGGGATCGTTCCGCAGATTCACCCGCACCTGCACGACTGCGCCGGGTTGGACGGTCGCGGGGACGAAGTCGAACCAGTGCGACTGGCGGTTCGGGTCCATCGGCCAGATCGTGGCGCTTTCGGGGCGACCGTCGATCTGGAGGTCGTTGACCGTCAGCGGTGCCGAGCCGGTGTTCTTGAAATAGGCGTAAGCGGTGTGGGTGTGCGGGCGATACCAGTTTCCGTATGGCTCAAGGCCCGCATCGGCCGCGCGAGCAGCGGCTTGGAAGGCCAGAGCCAGCAACATCGCGCAAAGCATTGAACCGACGGCTCGAATCATCATTTCGGAGCATAGCACTGTCCAATGGGTAGGCAAGAAAATAATTCGTTCACTGAATGAAATAATAAGGCCCAGAGGTCATAGGCTCGCTCGTCGTAGCCAGTTGACGCTATCTGACAGCCCGCCGATGCGGTTTCTTGCCATCCAGAGCCGGCGATGCTCACCGGTGAGCCGGTCGAGCTCCGCCACCAGCGCGTCGCGGTCATGCGTCGCGGGAGCGTGATGGTGGTAGCGCCCCAGCCGGCACGCGTAGCTCATCATCGCGGCGGAATTCGTGATCTCATCGATGATCAGTTGCGCGTCGGGCCGACCGATTCGCGTGGTGCCGATCGTCTGCATCACGCGCGCAATTCCCTGCTCTGCCGCATCCAGTTGCGCAACGCTCACGCCCTGCGTCGGATCGATCGGCTCGCTCGGATACGGCACGACGATGCGAAACAATTGCGTCGCGCTGTGCATCCGCTTGCCGAGCAGCTTGTAAACGTTCCCCAGGTCGTAGATGAGCCGCCCGATCGTCCCAATGCGATCGCGGAAGACGTGCACGTTCAGCATGTCGATGATCGACGCATCGCGATTTGATTCATAGCACCACGCGTATGCAGCGCCGGCGGCGAAACCGAGGTAGCTTGCGGGAAGATACTGGTGGTGGCCGCAGTCGCCCCAGTCGGTAATGAGATAGCCGATCGCGCCGTTCGCGAGCCCACCCTCTGCCGCACCGCGCAGGTTGGCCAGCGCGTTGTCCGTGCGCTGAATAAACGCCTGCCAGCTTGAGGTGCCGGGACAGACATAGAACGGAATGCCGGCATCGGCGAAGTGCCGGCCGTCGCGCGCAAACGGATGCGTCGCGAAATATCCCCACTGAAGCGCGATCGCGTCTTTCGGAAGCTCGGCGATCAGTTGCGGCTGATGCAGGATGATGTCGCCCCAGAACTGCATCGTCCGGCCGCGATCGGCCACGAGTTGATGAATTTTCCGCAGGAAATCGAGGTAAACACGCTCTTTCCCACGGGCGGCACATTCGGCTTGGCTTCGTCCCTGGCCGAGGTCCCACGTCTCATCGCAACCAACGTTGAACATCCGGCTGGTGAAGTGCGGGAGCAGCTCGTCGTACAGACTTTCGATCAGTTCGATGCTGCCCGCATCACCCGGGCACAATCCCGCCGGCCCCTGCCATCGGCCGCCCCACGGAAGCTCCGACCCGTCGATCGCTTCGGCCAGCGGCGCATAGCGCGGCAGGCGCAGCCAGCGCTCCATGTGGCCGAACGAATTCTGGTTCGGCACTAGCTCGATGTAGCGCTCGCGACAATACGCATCGAGCTGAAGAATCTCTTCACCGGTCATCGGGCTGGCCTGCGCCCAGATTTCCGGGTGCGCGCGATACGCGAAGGTATGCTCGGTGTAGAGCTGAAGCTGATTGATCTTCCACTCGGCCAGCTCATCAACGAGCTGATACAGCGTCTGCATCGTGGGGACCTTGTCGCGGCTGATGTCGATCATCACGCCGCGCGCGGCAAAGTCCGCCCAATCGTCGATCTGCATCGCGGGCAGCTCATGAGGGAACTGCCGGAGCAACTGCCGAAACGTCTGCGCCGCGTAGAACAGCGCCCGATCATCGTGGCCGGTGATGCGCACGCCATCAGGACTGATCAGCAGCCGATACTGCTCACGGCGCATCGACGGATCGATGCATAGCGAGACTTGAGGCGATTCAGTTGTCGTCGCAACGATCTGCCACTCGTGCCCTGTCGACTCCCCCGCCGCAAGCTGGATAACCTTCGCCGCGCGTAATGCCGCACGACCTTCGTTCGGAAGGACGATCGAGCAAGGCCCCGGGGCGTTCCAACGGCCCGGGTGCGGCGCGACTTTGCGTGGTGTTGGTAACAGGACAATGTTCATCGATAGGCAGTTGCAGACTCTATTGGCGACAATTAATTCATTCAATGAATTTTTTATTTGCGTGACCGCCACCGGTGGTCTACAGTTCCCCGCAAATGCACATCCGTGGACTGATGTTCGACAGCGCCCGGTGCCTGGAAAACCGCGCCTACTACCGTGACGTGATCGCCTTCGCGGCGCAGCGGGGGATCAACACGATCCTCTGGCACTTCACCGACGATCAGGGCTGCACGCTCGAGTTTGATTCGGTCCCCGGTATCGCCTCGCCACACGCTTACAGCAAGAGCGAGATGCGCGAGCTGATCGCATTCGCAAAGAGCCACGGCATCGACATCATTCCGGAAGTCGCTTCGCTGGGGCATAGCCGATACATCACGCGCCTGCCGCAATACCGGCACCTCGATGAGATCGAGCACGTCTTCACCGGCATCTGCCCGGTCTCTCCGGAGACGCGCGACGTGCTCGCCAAGCTCATCGCTGAGACGGCGGAACTGTTCCCCTCACCGTTCCTGCATGTCGGGCTGGACGAAGCCAACATCGGCCATCATCCGCTGACGCGCGAGGCACTGACGACGCGCTCACTGACCGAGATCGTCGCCGATCACATCAACTTCATGAACGGGCTGGTCCGCAAAGCGGGCAAGCAGATGATGATGTGGGGTGACGGGCTGCTGCGCGATCGAAAGATCGCCCCGCTGCTCCCGCGCAATATCGTGATCTGCGACTGGCAGTACGGTGCAAACGTGACCGGCGAGACGACGCAGTATTTCCTCGATGAAGGTTTCCCCGTCGTTCAATGTCCCGCGCTGATCAGCCACAGCCAGCCGACGTTTCCCGGCGACGAACTCGCTGTCTCAAACCTGCGCACGACGCTGCGCCAAAGCGATCGCAAACCGACCAACGGCAGCGACGGCCGGATCCTCGGCATCATCGAGACGATCTGGCAGCCCGAGCGCTACATGCACGATGCGCTGTGGATTGGCATCGACCTGGCATGCAGCGCGATGCGCGTTGGCCCTGAATTCTCGATCGAAGAGATCAGCGCCGAATTCGCACGGACGTTCTGGGGCTTCACGCCCAACACTAACTGGATTGACGGCTGCCGTATGCTGTACCGAAACATCCCACAACGCCCCGAGTGGCTGGCCGTGCTGAAGATGGACCTGGAGAAGCTGCCGCAGGCCAGCGAAGTCGCAACGAAAAGCAAGCAGTGGCAGCAGATCCTGAGCGCGCTCAGCACCGCCGCCGCCGACGTGCGCGCCAACCAGCAGTCGTACACGACGTTCTGCCTGATGGTCGAAGTGATCGCGCACCTGTATCGCAAGGCGCAGCTCCTCCAATCCGGCGGCGACATTCCCGCCGGCGTCGCGCGCGATCTGCTGGCCAAAGAGCGCGAGCTGGTCAAGCAGGTCAGTGCGGTATGGGATCACGAGCGCTTTGCCGACGATCCCACCAAGCACACCGCGGCCCGCGCCTGCTTCAGCGACAACAACTTCCTGGCCGTCCTTCAGTCGCAACTGCCGCACACCGAGCAGTTGCTCAAGACCGCCTCCTCTGCGCGACCCGCCAAGGCCGCGATCGAGGTGAAGATCCCCGCGGCCCACGTTCAAGTTGAGGTCTGATACGTCCACAGCAGATCCCAGCGTCGTAAACAACACCGCGATGCCTAGAACCTGGCGTGTCGGCTCGCTCGTTTACACGCGGGCGGCGCTGTTCAACGTCTTTTTCTGGATGCTGTGGGGCGACTTCTGCCTCACGGTGATGGAGGCGGTCATCCCGCGGCTGGTGCCGCTTCAACTCAAATCATTGGGGGCGCGCGATGCGCTGATCGGGCTGCTGGTGGGGAGCATCCCGGCGGGCATGAACTTCTTCATGAACCCGATCATCAGCACGCGCAGCGACCGCCATCGCGGCCGGCTGGGCCGGCGCATGCCCTACCTGCTCTGGCCGACGCCGGCGCTGGCGGTGTGCCTGATCCTCGTGGGGTTCTCGCCGGGTTTTGCACAGGCGATTCACGCGCATGTCGGGTCGATCGCCAATCACTTCAGCGAAACGCAGCTTGCGATCGGGCTGATCGGCATATTCACGGTCTGCTTCACGTTCTTTAATCTGTTCATCACCTCCGTCTACTACTACCTGTTCGTCGATGTGATCCCCCAGCCGGTGATGGGGAAGTTCACGTGCCTGTTTCGCGTGGTCGGGTCGCTGGGCACGATCGTCTTCAATCGTTGGATCCTTGGATATTCCGAGCGCTACAGTGGCGTGATCTACGTCGGCACCGGCGTGCTGTATCTGACGGCGTTTCTGCTTCTGGTCTGGCGGGTACGCGAGGGGAGCTATCCGCCGCCAGAAGCTCTTTCGCCGCGCGGGAATGGAGGCAACGCCCGCTGGTTCGGCGCGATCCGCACGTACCTGCGCGAATGTTTTTCGATGCCGTTCTATTTGAAGCTGTTCTCGATCAACGCGCTGTTCTGGTGCGCGTGGGGCCCGTTCCACACGTTCGTGATCTTCTACGCCCAGAACAACCTGGGCATGTCGCGCGATGATTTCGGCAAGGTGATCGCCTGGGGCACGACGCTGAGTATCCCGCTGTTCTTTGCGCTGGGGCCGATCGTCGATCGGTTCCATCCGCTGCGCGTCGTGCTGGCCGGGTTTGTGACAATGCTGGCCGCGGCATTGTGCAGCTTTTTCTTCGTGCACGGGCAGACCTCCTTCCTGATCTTCATGATCGCGTACACGGTTGCGTCGTCGGTCTACTGGGGCGGCAATGCCAGCCTGATGCCGCGGCTGCTGCCGCGCGAGCGCTACGGGCAATTCTGCTCGGCCAACGCGATGTTCGCCGCCTGCGCGATGGTGGCGGCGCCGTTCTGCGCGGGGCTGCTGCTGGACGCGATGAAGGACTATCGCTGGATCTTCTTGTGGTCCGCGACGTTCGCTGCCGGTGGCGCGGTGACCGTTCTGCTGGTGATTCGTCATTGGAAGGCCCTGGGGGGTGACAAAGCATACGTCCCCCCACTGCCGCGCGTGAATGAGAGCCCGGCCGCTGGCGGCTTCGCGGATCAGAACCCGCGGACTTGTGCCCCTGCATCCGCGAAGCCGCAAGCGGCGCCCATGCGCGAGGCGCGCCGTCCGTCTGCCGATTCCTTGTCCGAGGTCGAACCGGTCGGGTAAAGTGATCCTCACGATGTCAGTCAATTCCAGCGGGGTCACGACCACGCCGAGTGAACAAGCGATCGGCTCGAACAATCGCACGTCGGCCGCGTGGAATCGCGCGCTGGTGTTGCGACTGCTGCGCAAGCACCAGACTTTGTCGCGCCGCCAGATCTCGGTGATGACCGGATTGCGCGGCAGCACGCTGACGTACATCGTGCGCGAGCTCCTGGAGAAAGACCTGCTGCGCGAGGTCGGCAAAAGCACCAGCAAGAGCGTCGGCCAGAAGCAGGTGCTCCTGACGATCAATCCCAGCTACGGCTGGACGCTGGGCGTGTCGCTGCGCCCCGGCGCGGCGCACATGGTGCTGGTCGATGCGGCCGGCGCGCGCATCAACTCGCAGCGCACGACGGTCAGTCAGACGCTCGATGCGATCCCCGATGAAATCCAGCAGCGGCTGGGCGAATGGCTGACCGACATTGGCCGGCCTCAAGGGCGGATGCTCGCCGTCGGAGTTGGCTTGCCCGGCGTGGTCGATGTCGCCAGCGGGACGCTGCTGCGATCGATCCCCTTCCAGGCCAGTGGCGTGCCGCTTCAGCAGATCTTTACCGATCGCTTCGGCGTGCCGACGATGATCGATCACAACGCCTGCTACGCCGCCAGCGCCGAAGCGACCGTCGGCGCGGCGCAGGGCGAGTCGCACTTCGTTTACTTCCTGGTGAACCACGATCGCCAGGGCGATCGCGTGATCTTCAACTCGTATGGATCGGCGCTGTTCCTCGAAGGCAAGGTCTATCGCGGCGCGCACTTCGCCGCGGGCGAGCTGACCAGCCGATTGGTCACGCCGATCATCGAGACCAACATTGCGGATCTGACGACGCTGGCGACGAGCGATGGGCCGATTTCCGATGCCCTGGCCGAGCTGGCGACGAACATCGGCCGGACGCTGGCGTCGATCTTCGACTTCCTTGATCTCCAGCGCATCGTGCTCGGCGGGACGGTGATGAAGAACGAGACGTTCCTGGCGCGCGTGCGGGCGGAAGTCGAGCAGGCCGCCGTCTCCGTGCCCGGGCGAGTGCTGCACGTCGTACCGTCGGCCCTGGGCGCCGAAGGCATCGCCTGGGGCGGCGCGATCGTCTCGGCTGATGCGACGATCCTCCCCAGCCGAAGCGAGACGACGAGCGAAACCAGCTCGCATGTCTCGGTACGTCGGTACTGATCCGGGATTGGTGTAGCATGTCGCCGACGGCGGTCCCAGAGCGCAGCGTCGGGCGCGACCGGGACGCGGCCCGCC
>JADMIO011054800.1_pt1 | contig 18314 bp, 7 predicted proteins | sample 8958161 | NCBI WGS metagenome assembly JADMIO01 (sample SAMN16585339, study PRJNA669376) | soil metagenome | isolation source: Crop rotation soil | place: USA: Cullars Rotation, Alabama | collected 2011 | reverse complement strand
CTCGTCGGCGCTCAGCGGCGTGGTGACGGAATCTGAAATATTGGTCACGGCCTTCGTTTCGCCGAGGATGACGACCAGCGACTGGTCGCTGATCGACGTGGTGCGGGACAGCCGGACCGGGCGCATCGCGTTCAACACGGGATCCCAGATGGTGTCTTTGGACAGTTCGTAGGACGTGGAAAGCGTCCGGGAGGTGGCCGAGGTGATCTGGCCAAACTGGTTCAGCTTGTTGATGGTCTCGGTGGTGTAATCGTTGGTGGAACTGGAAGAGGAGGTGAGGCCGGAGGAGAGGCTGCGGACGACTTTCGCTTCGCCGTTGACGATCGAGTAGATCTGCTCCATGTGGCCGACCGTCTGGCTGATTTCCCCCGTCTCCGGGCCGGCGCGCGAGTCTTTCAGTCCCCAGTCGTGGTTCTGAAAATCGCCGGATCCGGTCGCGCCGATCATCCGGCCGGTGTCCGGGCCGTCATATTCGTAGGTGGTCGTGATGGTCTGAACGGACCGGGTTCCGTCCCAGCCCAGCGCCGGGTTGTGACCGCAGTTGGTTCCGTCGGCGCACAGCTCGTTCTGCGTGGTGGTGACCGCGACCGTCCGGGACATCTTCGCCTGATCGTTGATGACGTCGTAGAAGAAACTCGATTCCGTGGTGCTGACCGTGACCACGGTGTCCGTCAGGAACTGAACCTGCAGCGGCGCGTCCGGGTCTCCGTTGTAGACGTAGGTCGTGACCGTCGTATCGCCGCCGGTCGTCCGACCGCCCCGGCCGAAGTTTCCATGCCGGCCTTCGGCGTGATCCATGTGGCCGTTCGCCAGGTAGAAGTACTCGGTGGCACGTTCGTCCACCGACAGAGATCCGTCCGGCCGGCGCGTCGTCGACGTGCTGACGGACCGCGTCTGCTTCGCCTGACCGAGCTTCACCTCTTCGTAAAGATTCTGGGACGTCCCTTCGGTGACCTGGATCGTGGTCGTCCAGTTCGCCGGATCCGCGTCCACGGTGGTCAAAAGTTTTTCCTCGCTCAGCGAGCGCGCGTTTTCAATCCCGCCCTGCGTCAACCCGTCCCAGCCCAGTTGGTAATCGAGCTGTGAATCGTTGGTGGTGCGGCTTCCATCCAGCTTCGTGGTCACCGACAGCGTGTTGACGCGGGCCAGCCGCAGACGATCGCCGATCAGCACGCCGGTGCCGCTCACCGTGTTGAATCCGCTGTACGCGGAGGTGACCGCCGCTGTGGCGCGGGACAGATACGTCTGGCGGCTGCGGCTCCGCGAAATGTTGTGGTAACCGTCGTCGGAGGTTCCCCGGTCGAAGCCCGCGCCTCCGTCAATCAGCCCGTCGGCATCGTAATGGGTCACGGTGGCGGCGCGGGAATCCCGGAACGAGCCGTCCGGGTTGTCGACGTGGGCGTCGTTCAGCGACACGGCGCTCTTCTGCTCTCCGTTGACGGCCAGAGAAATGGACCGCGACGTGGTCTTCGTGCGCGCGCGCGTGAACGGGTCCACGGTGTCAGACTGGCCGATTTCGTAGGCCGCGATCGCCTGGCCGTCGACCGGGTTGTATTTGCTGAGCCGGATGGAGGTCGCGATGCTTTCGGCGCCGTCGCCGCCCACGGTCCGGCTGCGGCTGCTGGACACGATCGCCCGCGCCTGCGAACCCACCATGCTGAGCACTTCCTCGGCGGTCGTTCGCGTCGAGGAACCCGAAATGGGATCGATCGAATTGGACACCGAGCTGGTGGAGCCGCCCGTCAGGTTTCCGTTGCCGTCGAAGGTGTAGCGCGTGGTGGTCGTGCTGTCACTGCGGGACTGAACCGAGCGGCGAATCTCGTTGCCGCTGGAGTCGCGTTCCGCCACGCCCTGGACCGAGAGGGACTTCGACACCTGTTCTTCCGCCTTGTTGAACCGGTTGTACCTGACGAAATCGACGATGGTCCGGGTCTCGTTCAAAATGTCGGCGCGCGTTTCGCCGGACGTCTCCTCGTAGTGCCGCATGTTGCCGTGGTCGTCATAGGTGACGTTGGCGCGTACGGTGTCGAGGCGTTTCACCATCTGGTTCTTGCGGCGCCCGACCACGAGCTGCCCGGTGAGCACCATCTGCCACAGCGTGACCGGCGTCAGTTGCGCGTCCATGTAATCGATGAGTTGTTCTGGATCCAGCTCCTGACCGCCGAGATAGTAGGTCAGCGTCCAGCCACCCGACCAGGTCTGCGTGTGGAAGCCGACCTGCCGGCCCTGGGCGTCAAACGCGATGTTGTCGGTGATCACGCGGCTCTCGACGCCACCGGGCGCCACCGTGTCTTCGGTGTAGGAAATCTGACGATCCAGGTTGTCGTAAACGATGCCGGTCCGGGTGACCGTGGTCAGTTCGCTGACCCGGTGCGGGGTGTTGTTGTCAACGATCAACTCGCCGCCGGAGACCAGCGTGTCGATGGTGGCGCCGGGCGTCGCCTCGAGCAGCTCCGCGATCTCCGCCGGATCGATTTCGGAATGGTCGATCGCGCGGAAGTACGCGGTTTTCCGGGTCTCGCCCTCGGTGAATGTGCGAGTGCGCGTCTCGAGCGCGCGGCCGCGGCTGTCGAATTTCAGCGTTTCGGAGATCGTCGTGACGTTCAGGCCGTTCTCGATCTTGAAATCGACCGCCGTGAGCTGCTGGCCGGACCGCGCGTCGTAATCGGTCTTCAGGCGATACGTCTGAACTTCGACGTCGATGTCGCGGGGCAGCGCGAGCGGCTCCACGTTGGTCGGCGCGCCGGCCGCGGGCGTTCCGAGCGTGCGGGCCTGCGACTCGAAGCTTTGTCGCAGTCCCTGCTGGTACTGAATCCCGCGGGTGTTGGTGATCGTTTCCAGATCGGACGATGAGCTTCGGGTCACTTCGCGGTAACCGGAGACGAGGCCCGCACCGGTACCACTCATGTAGTAGCGGGACCCGGACCGAACCGTGCTCTGCGCCGTCTCTATATAAGGAAGAGAAGGCGTGCCCGAGGGATTCTTGCCCGCCGCCAGCTGGAAGCTGATGTATCCCTGCTGGCGGCCGGCGACGTCGTAGGTGGTCGCGCGCTGGGAGGTAACCGTGACCAGATGGTCGGCCAGCGCCTTGCCGACGAGCGCGGTGTAGCGCTGATCGACCGACAGCACCGGGCCCGCCCCGGCAACGTCGTCGTCCCAGCGGTAATGGACGCCGCCGATGTTGATGCCGCGCTGAACCACGCCGGCGACCTCGTCCATGGTGTCGTACTGAATCTGATCCGACCCCACCTGCTGATCGAAGCGGTTGTAGCTCACGCCGCGCAGAATGACGTCGTACTTCTTGTCCCAGGTGAAGCCGGACGACAGCGGATTGGCGGTGTCGGGCCGTTCCGTCACCGAACGGTCCTGCTGAATCATCCGACCGAGGGCGTCGTAGGCGAAGCGGACGTCCTGCAGCGTTTCGATCGCGTTGGTGCTGGTGGTCTGCTTCTCGGCGTACGCCAGGATATGGGACTGGACGTCGTATTGAATGCCGGCTTTGGTCGAGCGCGTCACGTCGCCGGTGGGTCCGGTGTTCACTTCGTACAGGGACCCGGCCCGGCCCCGCGCGTCCATGTCCGCGCGGCCATCCGCGTTCAGATCGAGAACCGTCCAGTTCTTGACGCTGTGCAGATCGTTGTCGACGACGTTTTCCACGTAGTGCGTCGTCTGACCGCGGTTGTCGAGAACCGTTCCGTTCCGGACCGTCGTGACGAGCGAGTTGATGCCGCTTTTCACCTTCAGGTCGCGTATCCGGTAAACCGTACCGCCCAGGCTGCCGGGCAGTTTGTCGGTTCGCCCGACGTTCACCAGCTCGACCCGCGCCGCCGTCGGCAGATCGCTCCAGAGAACTTCCTGACCGTTCGGAAGAACCCACAGGTAGCCGGAAAGCCATTCGGCCCGCTGAAGCGCGGAGAGAAGCCGCCACTCGGATGGAATGGGCGGCGCTTCAATCGCGGAGCCGGTCTTCTCGACGCCCTGCGTGTAGTCGAGAACCGCGCCGAACGCGTTGAAACGGTCCGCCGACCAGGTCGTCACCTCGCGCGTGTTGAAGGGATCCCGGAGAGAATCGCTGAATACATCCTGCCGGTACCCGGCGAGGCGCCCGTTCTTCGCATAGGCGGGCGCGCCATCGGCCCGAACCGCCGTCCAGTTGGTGGTGGTGGCCAGCTCGCGCAGCGCCTCGCCGTCCTGAGCGGTGACCGTGCGGCCGTTTTCCGTCCAGGACGTCAGCTGCCCCAGTCCGTTGTAGGCCTCATCGTGGCGGCTTGTTTCGGTCAGCGTGGAAGACCCGTCGGACATCGTCGCGAGAACGGATTCCGCGTATCCCGCTTCCTGTCCCTGCGCATTGAACGCGGTGCTGGAACGGTTCGTCCCGGTCGTCCGTCGAAGGGTGAGCAGAAGATAATTCACCGGCCAGCCGGGCGACGTCGTCTCCTCGTACTCACGCTCTTCCTTCTGGAAGGAGAAAAGCTGCCCGTCCGCGTTGTAGTCGCCAGCCGTCCAGTCGACGACTTTGTTGATCACGGCCGCGTTCGGCGCGGCATCGAACGCCGGTTCCTGAATGTAATCGGTGTACGACGCCTGATGGCTGTTGCCATCGTAAACGATGTTCTCGCGCCGGGTCGTGGTGATGTTTCCGTACCCGTCGGTCGCCTGAAGATCGTAACGAAGCTCGCGGTTGTGAACGTCGTAGGTCATTCCGGTTTTCACTTCACGGGTGGTCATGTTCAGACCGGAGCCGGTTTCAACGGTGGTGGTGTCCGCCAGCGTGATCTGACCAAGCGCGTTGTACGCGTTGGTCACGCTCTGAGCGGACGTCACGTCGAGCCGGGTCGACGCCGCGTCGTGCCGACGGGTAACGGCGTCGTAATGAAGAAGGTCTCCGACACCGTTGTAAGCGCCGGCGGTCCAGGCGATCGATTCGATGACCTCGGGGGCCGCGCTGTCGACGCGCGTTTCCTGGTAGGTGGACTGCTGGCCGCTGGCCAGGTACGTGATTCTCACGCGGTCGGACTGAATGGTCTGGTCCAGCGAAACGCCCTTCCGGGTCTCGGTCTGGCGGTAGGCGGTGTTCCGGCCGAAATCGTCGTAACCGTCGCCGCGGTCGGCCGGATTTCCGGAATCGACCAGCGTCTGCCAGTTCACCGTCGTGATGAGCCCGGGCTTGTCGGACGACGCGGTGGTTTCGACGTACGACGCCTGGTTGCCACGCGTGGTGAAATGGAGCGCGAACCGGTGGGTGTCGGTCGTGATGTCGTCGGGCGTGCCGGAAGCGGCGGTGTCGTGGCGCACGGCCCGTTCGGTCGTTTCCGCGACCCGGCCGAAGGTGTTGAATTCCTGGTGGGTGGTCCGGTCGATCGCCGCGCCGTAGATGTCCGTTTCCTGAATGCGCTCGTCGAGCATCCGGCCGAAGGCGTCCCAGGCGGTCAGCGTGTGATCGGCCACCGACGTCGTGTTCCGCGTGACGCCCAGGTCGTCTGAAATCTTCGTGGTGGTTTCCCGGTAGCTTTCGAGGACGCCGTGGTTCGCGACGGCGTTCGAGCGAATCACCCGCGTCGTCAGGTTCGGGAACGCGGAATCGTTGGCCGTCGTCTCCGCGTAGTTCAATTCCACGCCGGTCGCGTCGTAAGCGAAGCCGTCCCGCGTCACGGTCTTGACGTGGCTTCCGACCGGGCTGGTCTCGGTCTGGACCGAGGCGTTCCGGCTGGTCAGGCCCGTCGCGGCGTCGTACTGAATGCTCACCGCACTGAGACGGAAGCCCTCGCCGGTCTCCAGCGCCGTTCCATCGAAGGTCTTGTCCGTGTAGGAAACGAGACGGTTCTGGTCATAGACGGCGCCCGTCCGGACGGTGGTCGTCTGGTGATCGATTTCGGTGCCGCCCTGTTCGCGGACCAGTTCGGTGTATCCAATCACCTGGCCCGCCAGGTTGTAGACGACGCCGCTTCGCTGCGTGGTGTTGATCAGATCGGGCGATTCCGACGACACCACCTGCTGCGTGTACGACGCCTCGCGGCCGGTCGTTCCATCGTAAAGGATGTTCGATTTGCTGGTGGTGACCGTCTTCTCGAAACGGCCGGTGGTGGTGGCTTCCTCGATCGACGACAGCGCCCGGCCGTGCTGATCGTAAACCGTGATCAGAATGGTGCGACTGTCCGCGGGTTCTTTCAGGAAATCGTGGACGTCATCGATCCGGCGGAGCGTGAGACCCAGCGCGTTGTAGCGGGTGTCGCTGGTCTTGGTCACGTGGCTGGACAGCGTTCCCCCCTGCATGATGGCCGAGTTTCCGCTCTTCGTGACCTCTTCGTTGGTCCGGACCGTCCGGCCGAACGTGTCGAACTGGGCGGAGTAATCGTTGACCGTCGTCATCGCGGTCGCGTCGGTGGCGGTGGTGACCGTGTGTTTGGTCGCCACCTGGTCGTTCGAGCCCCAGTCGGTCCAGACGAGGCCGCTCAACAGGCTGGTTGACGTCACGCCGGTGGGCTCGGCGGCCACTTCCCGGTAACCGGTCAGCAGGCCGTCGCTGTCGTAGGTGAGGGTGTCCCGCGTGGTGGTCGTCACCTCGTTGACGCCCGCGCCGATCTTGCTGGTGATCTGGGAGGTGATCGTCTGATGGTCCCGCGCGTCGTAGTTGATGCCGGCGACCTCGTTCTTCGTGTAAAGGCCGCTTTGCGCGCCGGAAATGATGGCGTCATAGGACGTCAGGATCTGATTGTAGGGCACGCCGCCGTTGGCGCCCTCCTCGAAAACGTACTCCGTGTATCCGGTGAGCCGGTTCTTGTCGTCGTAGGCCATGCCATCGGTGACCGTCAGCCGCCGGGTGTCGAGACGGCTGCCATCGGCGTCGCTTCCTTCGCGGTGAAGGTTCTGGACGGACTTGCCCAGGCGGCCGAGCACCGAATACTTCTTTCCCTGCCAGTCGGTGGTCTCGGTGAGATTCGGCGACGCCGTCGACACCACCGCTTCGCGGTAGGTCCCGATGTCGCCGAGGGCGTTGTAGGTGATTCCCGTGCGGGTGGCCGTGGTGGTGACGTCGGTGCCGCTCGTGATCGTGCGGGTGCGGGTGGTCACCGTCGACAGGCGGTCGAAGGCATCGTAGGTCATCGCGCCGCGATCGGTGATCACGCGGTAGACGTTGTTGCCGGGCAGCAGCGGCCTGGTCACGTTCGCGTCCTCGCGGGAGCTCAGCTGGCGGTTCTGCGGGTCGTAGGTGAGGTTGGAGAATTTGCTGTCGGTCACGGTACGGGTCTGAAGCGTGCGGCCGGGACCGGTGCCGGTGAACGTGTCATCCACGGTCTGCTGGCTGTACTTGTTGACCCGCCCGCTGCCGTCGTACACCGTTCCGCTCTGAATGGTGGTCACGACGTTGTCCATCGTCTCGGACGTGTCCTGCCCGGCCTGCTGTCGCTTCAGGCCGCCGGTGGTCGCCTTCGTCTCGTTGTAGCCGTCGAGCGTGATGTTGGTCCGGTCGATCAGGGTCAGAAGGTCGCGAAGAATCAGGCCGTTGTCCGTCTGAACGGCCCAGTCGGTCACGCGGTCCGAATAGGCGGTGACGAGGCCCTTGTTGTCCGGCACCGCGGGGTCGTAGGTCGTGGCCAGGCGCTCGGTGTGCACGTAGTGAATCACCTGTTTTCCGTTCTCATAGGAGACCGTTGTCTCGAACTTTCCGGCCTGGCCGCCGCGTTTGTCGAACTCAATGTCCGTCGTGTACTTCACGACCGTTTCGTCCCCCACCGTCGTGCTTTCCTGGAACCCCACCAGGCGGCCGCGGCGGTCGTAACCGAGGTTGTGCTGCGTTCCGTCCCAGCCCGCCAAGGACGGATCGACGGCGGCGTCCGATCGGAACTGGTCCTGCGTGGCCTTCCAGGTGACGTTGATGAAACGGCCGTTCTGGTCCACCTTGAGATCGTGGTACTCCACCTGCTGCCGCTTGCGGTTGTACTGGATTCCCGACCGAATCGTGTGAACCAGATAGCCGTCGGCCGCTTCGACGATTTCGTCGTAACCCGACACGTCGCCGTTCTTGTGGTACGTGGCGTTCAGCCGGCGCGTCCGGACGGTGCTTCCGTCGGCGTAGCGTTCCGTCTTGTCGAAGCCGGTCTGCTGGCCGTACTGGTCGAACTTGCCGGCGCGGAATTTCACTTCGGTGTTGAGCGCGGGATCGGACCCCTGAAGGATCTCGTCGTAGGCAACCAGGTTGTCCCGGTTGTCGTAGGTCATGCCCGACCGGATCTCGGTCTTGATCTGGCCTTTGGGATCGACGGTGACCTGCAGGTAACCGGTCGCGAGGTATTCCGAGCGCTGCGTGCGAACGGTCTTGAGCTTCTGGAAGTAGGGGTTGAACGCGTAGCTCGTCTGCTTGCGCTCAACCGTCGTCACGTTGCCGTCGGCGTCGGTGTCGATCTGGCGGTACGAGGTCTGGTACCAGTCGTCGCCGAAGCGCTGATATTTTCCGTCGCGGAACGCCGAGCTCGTGCGGTTGCCGAACTGGTCAACGCGCTCTTCGTCGTAAGACACGACGTACTGGCCGCGCTTGTCCTCGCCCTTGATCTTCTTGATGTCCGGTCCCTCGAGGTACTTGATGTTGCTGCGGTGAACCGTCGAGAGGTTGCCGCTGGGATCGAGGATCGTCTCCTTGTACTCCTCGGTGATCTGCTTGCCGTGCTCGCTGGAGTCCGGCGAGTACTTCAGGTTTTCGCGGACGGTCACCGTGACGTTGCCACGGCTGTCCGTCGAAATGCGGGTGCTGGCGGTCTGCAGGCGGGTCTTGGGATCGTATTTGATCCGGCGGGTGTCGACGGTGGTGATCTGGCCGTTGCCGTCCATGAAGCGCTGGCCGCGAATGGACACGGTGAGGCCGTGGAGCGAGTAAATGCGGGCGCCGTCGTCCTGAATCTTCACCGATCCGCCGGCGCCCGTGATCGCCTTGCGCATCGACTGCATCTCCCGCTCGGCGTCGTCGGCGGATTTCTTCAGGTCCTCCTGCACCTTGCGGAGTTCCTTCGCCACGTTGACGTTCAGCTTGAACGTCGAAATCGTGTCGAGGATGTTCGCCTGGGAGCCCGGCAGCTTCGGCCGGTTGGCGAACGTCTGTTCCTGGAAGATCTGGAGCTCTTCCATCTGGCGGAGCACGTCCATCTGCCGCTCTTCACGGTTGACGACGTTTTCTGGCGAGGACTGGCTTTGCTGCGGGAGGTCGGTCTGACCGCGGGGGTCGAGGAGGTTGGAGTACGGGAAAGCGTTGAACCAAAGCGTGCTGGCCGGAAGAAGCGTCTTCGCCAGTCGGGCGGTCTGTGACGCGAGCGGAGCGATGCCCGGCGGTAATCCCATCCAGATGGGAACGCCGGCCATCGCGACCTGCTGGTGCAGGTCCACGACGACCAGCATCGCCGCCGTGAACTTGCGCAGTATGCGCTTTGCCTTTGGGCTCATTCGTTTTTTTCGGTGAAACCGGGCGACGCCGCCAGACGCCGAACGGTTTTCAGAAGCCGTGTAAACAAATCGTAAATGTCCGGTCTTAAGCCAGCTTTAAAGCCACGTTAAGAACGCCCGAACACGGATAAAAAGAAATTAAAGCGTTTGACTTGCGTTCTTTTCACCGAAATCGGGCGGACCAGAGGCCGGATTTCGGCGCAAACGTGCGACAAAGATAGGGGCTAAATCGCTGAAATTCAATGCCCAAATTCGGGCGCCGAGGTCGATTTTTCGCGGCGAATTTGGCGTTTGAGTGGGCGGCTAGCGACGGTCCCGCTCGGGGCGGGACGGGGCGGCAGGCGGAGTCCCGGGCCGGGACCGGGGCGGCTGCGGGTGAACCCTGGACGGAGGGGCCGGACGAACCGGCCGCACCGGCGCCGGGCGCTCCGGACGGGCCGGCGCGACACGGTCGCGAATCGACCGCGGAACGTCCCATCGGATCCGTTCACGAAGAGCACCCCGACGGAGAGATTCCCGTTCGGCGAGCGGCAGCATTCTCCAGTTGTCACGCAGCTTCGGCACGCGTTCGCGGATCGATGGAAATGAGGCGAGCGCCGGCGTTAACAGCGGTGGAATCCCGGCGAGACGGCGCGGCGCCTGATTCGGCTCCACCTGAATTCCCTCGCTCGTCGCAACCCGTTGCTCCGACCACACGCCGGCCTCGCCGGATTCGTCGGCCGGCGGCGTTTCGGATTCGGTCAGAGGTTCGAAGGCCACCTCGCCTTCCACGACGCCGCCTTCCAGTTTCCCGGTTTCGGCCACATCGAGCACGAGTTCCGTGCCGCGAATGGCGGCCACAGCCACGGGCGTTACAACCCGGTAGGGACGGTCCGGCGACGGCGCGAACTTCGCGATCAACCGTCCCAGCTGAAGCCGGAAGGCGGTCCAGCGGGAGGGACTGTCTTCGAGCGACAGCGCGCCCTTTTCCTCCAGCCGAATCAGCGTTCCGTTCGGAGCGGCCAACTCGAGGCTGCCGCCGCGCCCGGTGATCAACCGGTCGCCCGCGTTGAGAGGAAGTCCGTCGGTCGCCGGAGACGGCGCGTCCGCGCCCGCCGGCCACACCGCGGCGCTCCCCGACGAGGAAACAACGCGAAAGTCGCTCTCCGCGCGGAGCGCCGGGGCCACGAACAGAAGGATCGACAGGAAAAACAGTCGCCGCATGGCGGATTTATAACCAATTCGAACCCTGTCTCGTCGCTGCCGCCGATTTTTCTCGACAATGTCACGGGACGGGCTTACGCTCGGATTGTTATGGGAGACATGGCCGACACACCCGTCGCTCGACACCGCGTTCCCGCCGTCGCCATCGCGGCGGCCGTCATCGCGATCGTGGCCGGCGTCGCACTCGTTCTCAGCGGCTTCTGACCGCGACGGACAACCGCGCCGCGCGCGCCGACCGCGCGCGGTCCTTTCCTTTTGCCGCGCCCGCCCGCATCGTTCACCTTTCGATGCCCATCCGAAAATTGGACAATCCGCGCATGGACGAAAATCCAGTGGCCATTTCGGTCCAGGACCTGACCAAACTTTACGGCTCCGGCCCCACCGCCATTTCATCGCTCAGCAATCTGTCCTTCGAGATCCCTCTCGGAAAGGTCTGCGTTCTGCTGGGACCGAACGGTTCCGGAAAAACGACGCTGCTCAAGGTGCTGGCGGGCCTGCTCCGGCCGACCGGCGGCACGGTGACCGTGGCGTCGGTGGACACGCAGAAGGAACCGCGCCTTGCCCGGCAGAAAATTGGATGGATGCCCGCCGAGGAACGCAGCGGTTTCTACGGGCGCCTGACCGGCCGGCAGAACCTCGCTTTCTTTGGCGCGCTTCAGGGTCTGAAGGGCAAGGACCTGGACCGCATGGTGGGCAACCTGGCGCTGCAGATCGGCATCGGCAACGAAATCGACCGGCCCATTCTGAACACCTCGACGGGCGCCAAGCAAAAGATCGCTCTGGCCCGGGCGCTTCTGCACAATCCGCCGGTGCTGCTGCTCGACGAGCCGACGCGCAACCTCGACCCGCACACCGTCATCCGGTTTCGTCGCCTGCTGCGTGATCATCTGACCCGGCAGCAGAAAAAGACCGTTCTTCTCTCCACGCACCAGCTGGAAGAGGCGCGCCGCATCGCCGATCTCATTCTCATCATCAGCAAAGGCAAGCTCGTGCGGTTTCTGCCCGGCGCGCGCGAGATCGAACAGGCGTTCGCCGGCGGAACGCCCGAGGAGTTCTATCTGCGCACGGTGGAAAATGGCGAGCCCGAGGAGATCCAGCCGTCATGATTCGCGCGCTTTCCGCTTTTTTCGTTCGGGACTTTCGCAAAACGCTCAGCTACCGGTTCGCCTTCCTGCTCGACATCGGCAGCGTGGTCTTCAAGGCGGCCACGTTCTACTTCGTCGCCCAGTTGATCGGGACCGCCGCCGCGCCCCACCTCGATCTGTATGGCGGCGCGTATTTCCCGTTCGTGCTGATCGGCATCGCGTTTTCCAGCTACCAGTCGGTCGGGCTGAACTCGTTCGCGCAGTCTCTTCGACAGGAACAGTTCATGGGGACGCTCGAATCGGTGCTGTGCACGCCCATCCGGATTCCCATGTTCCTCGCGGGCTCGGCCCTCTGGGACTTTTTTTACGCGACGTTCGAGGTCGCCCTCTATTTCCTGGTGGCGATGCTGGGGTTTGGTCTGCGCCTGGATCAGGCCGCGATCGGACCGGCGCTGGTGTCCGCGGCGCTGACGCTCAGCGCGTTCATGGGTTTGGGCGTGATGTCCGCGGCGTTCATCCTTCGCTACAAGCGGGCGAATCCGGTGGCCTGGCTGATCGCCTCGGCCGGCGAGCTCTTCGGCGGGGTGTATTTTCCGGTGAAGATCCTTCCGGAAAACATGCGGGCGATCTCGGAGTGGATCCCGATGACCCATTCGCTTTCCGCGCTGCGCCGCACGCTCCTTGCCGGCGCGACGTTCGCCGACATCTCAAACGACCTTCTTTATCTCGCCGCGTTCACGGTCATCGTCTGGCCGCTGGGCGTGCTTACCTTCCACTTCGCCCTCCGCCGGTCGCAGGCGGACGGCTCCCTCGGACACTACTAGGCTCAAACGCCCGGATCCCCGCTGTTCGCGCTCTCCGCCTGTCCCCACGCCAGTTCTGGTGGAGAGGCGGCGACAGCGGGACGCGCCGGCTGGCTTTACTTGGAGGTGAGTTCGTAGACGCCGTCCCAGGTTTCGGGGGGCGGCGCGGCCTGGAATGCGCGGGCGCGCTCCAGGTACACGTTGGTCACGTGATCGTTGGGCAGGTAATCGTGAACGGTTTCAAACCTGGCGATCGCTTCGACAAACCGCTTCTGACGGTACAGCGCGAGCGCCTCGTCGTAAATTTTCCGGCCTTCGGCCATTTCCTCGGTCAGCCGGCCCTTCAGGCAGAGCACCTCATAGACCTTCCGTGGTTCCTTCTTGCCCTTCACCCGAATCAGATCGAGGTCCCGGACTTCCACGTCGGCGGCCGCCTGATCGTAGGTGGTGTCTGAAATCATGATGCGCGTGTGGTATTGCTTGTTCGCGCCTTCCAGTCGGGACGCCAGGTTCACCGGGTCACCCATCACGGTGTAATCGAAGCGCTCCAGCGATCCCATGTTGCCGACGACCACGGTCCCCGTGTTCACGCCCACCCGGCAGTCGATCCGCGGCAAACCCTTTTCCTGAAGACGCCGATTGATGTCCGGCAGCACGGCGATCGCTTCCAGCGCCGCCTTCGTCGCCATCGCGGCATGTCCCGGCTGGTCGGCCGGCGCGTTCCAGAACGCCATGATGCAGTCGCCGATATATTTGTTGATCAGTCCGTCGTGCTTGAGAATGATCCGGCTGAATTCTGTCAGACAAAGATTCATGACCTCGACGAGCTGCGTCGGCTTCAGCGCCTCTGACATCGTGGTGAAGCCCGCGATGTCCAGAAACAGCACCGAAACCTCACGCTCTTCGCCGCCGAGCCGCAGCTTTGTCGGGTCCTTGGTGATCACGTCGATGATCTTGGGAGACAGATACTGGCGGAAACTGCCTTTGATTTTCCGCTTTTCCCGCTCTTCCACGAGCAGGCGGTAGAAGGTCGTTCCACCGTAGCAACCGAACGCGGTGAGAAGAGGCGCCACCATGGGCAGCACCACGCACCGCGCTGAAAACATCCACATCGACACCCCGCCGATCAAAGCGGTGGTGGCGATCAGCGTCACGAACTGGGGCCAGGGTCCCAGTCGCGGCATCAGAAGTCCGAGGATCAGCCCGAGCCCGAGAATCAACAGCACCGCCACGAACCCCGGCGGCGTGCGCAGATAACGGCCGGTCAAAAGATTGTCGATCACGTTGGCGTGGATCAACACGCCGTAATAGATCGGGCTGTAGGGTACCGCCTTGACATCGAACAGCGCCGCCGCCGTGCCGCCCACCAGCACGATCTTGTTTCGGAAAACCTCATCGGGAATCTTGCCTGACAGCACGTCCGCGAACGAGTAAAGCGGGTACCCGCTGTTCTCGCGCTGCGGCGCGTAGTTGATCAGCATTTCGTTGTGCGCGACGAGCGGATCTTTGTCGACGACCACCGGCAGCGAGGGCAGCAGGTCCTTGAACGACTTCCCCTGGCTCATCGCGAGCGCGGCGACGGGAAGAGACGGGTACACGGAATCGTCGTGAATCGAATAGAGGTGGCCGCGCCGGCAGACGCCGTCCGGATCCGGATTGAAATTCACGAACCCGAGGTAGCTGCCCTTGGCCAGCTCGGGAAGCGGAAAAAGAGGGTCGTGACCGATCAGGTGAAAATCCATTCCGCCGCGGTAGAAGAACGCCGACACCACGTTGCCCGCCCGGGCCGCCGCTTCGGCGAGACTGGCGTCGGATTTCGGATTCTGGACGTCGGGCTCGGTGAAGAGAATATCGAAGGCGACCGCCTTCGCGCCGGCCCTGGAAAGCCGATCGATCACGCGTCCCTGGTACTCCCGGGGCCAGGGCCAGCGGCCCAGGTGGTCGATCGACGCTTCATCGATCGCCACCACCGCAATGTCCGGGCTGACCGCGCGGTCGCCGCGCCAGTGGAAACGGAGATCCATGGATTTCCACTCGAACGGATCGAGACCGCCGACGGCGTGGAAAGCGAGAACGCCAAAGGTGATGGCGAGACAGAGAAGAAAGCCACGGGAAAAGTGATTTTTGAGCATGCGTTACGGCTTCTTATGCATCGAAACTCTGAATGATTCAATTGTTTTCTGGAAACCGTCTTCGGCCCGGATCTGAGGACTCCAGCTCAGCGCCCGCCGGGCCAGCGCGATGTCGGGCTGGCGGATTTTGGGGTCATCGACGGGCAACGGCCGCCGGACCAGCCGGCTCCGGCTTCCGCACAGACGAATGATCAGCTTCGCGCATTGCTCGACGGTCATTTCCTTGGGATTTCCGATGTTCACCGGCCCGGTGATGTCGGAAACGAGCAGGCGCAGAATTCCGTCGACGAGATCGGTGATGTACGTGAACGACCGGGTCTGACGACCGTCGCCAAACACCGTGACCGGTTTGCCCGCGAGCGCCTGGGAAATGAAAGCGGGCACGGCGCGGCCGTCGTTCATCCGCATGCGCGGGCCGTAGGTGTTGAAAATGCGCACGATGCGCACCGGAACGCGGTGCACCCGGTGATAGGCCATCGTCATCGCCTCGGCGAACCGCTTCGCCTCGTCATAGACGCCGCGCGGACCGACCGGATTCACGTTGCCCCAGTACGATTCCTTCTGCGGATGAACCAGCGGATCGCCGTACACTTCCGACGTGGACGCGAGAAGGAACCGGGCGCGTTTCTCCTTCGCCAGGCCCAGCATCTTGTGGGTGCCCAGCGCGCCCACCTTCAGCGTCTGGATCGGAAACTCCAGATAGTCGCGCGGGCTCGCGGGACTGGCGAAATGCATCACCGCCCAGATGGACGGGCCGATGTAAAGGTCGGTGGTCACGTCGTGGCGCATGAACGCGAAGCGCGGGTTCCGGCTGAGATGCGCGATGTTCTGCGCGTTTCCGGTGATGAAATTGTCGACGCAGATCACGTGCGCCCCCTTCTGAAGGAGCGCCTCGCACAAATGGCTTCCCAGAAAACCGGCGCCGCCGGTGACGAGAATGCGCTTGCCGCGCAGGATGCGGAAGGAATCGTTGGACCTGGGCATGGGGGCGATTACACCAAATACGCGCCACGCGCCGAAATTACGAGAAAAGTCCCCCGCTCATGATCCGCAGCACGATCGGTCCCAGCAAAACAATCATGACCGCCGGCAGGATCAATCCCACCACCGGCAGCATCATGCGGAGCGGCGCGGTCTGGGCGCGCCGCTCGACGTCCGTGAGGCGAAGCCGGCGCAGGGACGCCGCCTGACCCAGCAAAGCGTCTTCCAGCGCATTGCCGAGATCGAGGGCCTGCGCGATCAGCGCGAGCGCCATCGCCGCGCGCGGGTCGCCCACCCGCGCGGCCAGGTCGCTCAGACACCGGCTCGCCGGAACCCCGTGACGCAGCGCGGCCGACGCGGTTTCGAGATCATTCTTGAACCGCCCGCTCGGCATGTGGCGGACCGACACCGTCCAGGCGGACGGCAGCGGATGACCACAGGACAGCGCAAGCGACAGAAGTTCGAGAAAGTCCGGAAGGTCGCGGAACCGTCGGAAATCCCGTCGACGAGAGGACCAGCGCCCCCGCGCCTCCCGCCAGCGTTCGGCCGTCGCGGGCGCCAGAACCAGCACGGCTTCCGTCACGCCCGTGGCCGCGGCCGCGACAAGAAGCGTCAGCGGCGCGTTCACGTTTCCACGCGGGCCAGCCGGATCGCGCCCCACAGGCCCAGCAGCGACAGGCCCGACGCGCCGGTCAAAAGCAGGCGGCCGAGCGGAGAGCGAAGCATTCCGCCCATCAGGTCCGGAGACAGAAAGCCGAGGAGAACGCCCAGCGCGAAAGGCGACAGGCCCACGGTCCAGGCGGACGCCCGCGCCTGCGCGGTGAGCGCGCGAACGCGTTCTTCCGATTCTCCCCGGGCCTGAAGCGTGGCCGCGGCGGTTTCCAGAACGCGGCCAATGCGACCGCCGCTCTCGAGAAACAACAGGAGCGCCGCGCGGGCGAACGCCGTGTCCGGTCCCGCCATCACGCGCTCGACGCGGGCGCGGGGCGACAACGCGGCGTCCCAGCCACTCGCGCGAATCCGCTCGCGCAGCGCTTGCGGCGCGTGAACCGACAGCAGGCGAAACGCCTCGTCCAGCGTCGCGCCCGAACGCATCGCCCCGGACAGAAACAGGAGCGCCTGGCCCCACTGCACCGGCGAGCCGCGCGCGTGCCGCCGCCCGGTCCGACGGGCGCGCGCGCGGGAAACCAGCCGGCGGACCGTGTCCAGCGCGGGCGAGACGCCCAGCGCGGCGGCGACCCCGGCGCCGAGGGGCAGCAGTCCGTCGGTCATGGACGAAACTCCTCGGCGGCGGCGATCGATTCCACCCGGCGACGCGCGCCCGCGCGCCGCACGTACACGATCAGGTGGATGGCCGCGGCGATCTGCCGGCGCACCACCTCGGACGGCCAGTGCGCGGCGCCCATCAGCGCCATCGACTCGAGACGGGACAGCGCCTCCCCCGCCGAATTGGCGTGCAGCGTGGTCATCGACCCGTCGTGCCCGGTGTTCATCGCCTGGAGCATCGGGACGGCCTCCGGTCCCCGGCATTCGCCCACGATCAGCCGGTCCGGACGCATGCGGAGCGCGTTGACCACGAGGTCCCGCATCGTGATTTCTCCCTGGCCTTCGGCGTTCGGCGGGCGCGTTTCCAGGCGAACCACGTGCGGTTTGGCCAGCCGCAGCTCGGCCGCGTCTTCCAGCGTGATGATGCGCTCGTCGTCCGGAATCAGCGCCGAGAGCGCGTTCAGCAGCGTGGTTTTCCCCGCGCCGGAATTTCCGGCGATCAGGATGTTCCGACGCTCGGTGACCGCCCGGCCCAGGCGGTCGGCCTGCACCTTCGAGAGCGCTTCCGCGGCGATCAGATCGGCCAGCGTCGAGAACGCCGGGCGGAACCGGCGCACCGTCAGCACCGGCCCGGCGACGGACACGGGCGGCAGAACGACGTTGGCCCGCGATCCGTCGGGGAGCCGAACGTCGCAGAGCGGCGATGACGCGTCCACCCGGCGGCCGGCCGGGCCGACGATCCGGGAAATGGCCAGCCGCAGCCGCTCTTCGGACGCGTACACGGCCGGCGCGCGTTCGACGCGGCCATGGCGCTCGACATAGATGTTGCCCGCGCCGTTCACCATGATTTCCGACACCGCCGGGTCGTCGAAATACGGTTCGATGGGCCCCAGACCGATCAGTTCCTGCCGGAGCTGACGGCGAAGGCCGTCCCGCTCCGTCAGTGAAACGGTCGCGGCGCTCGCGGACAAAAAGCCGCCCAGCTCACGGTCGATCACCGCACCGATGTCGGGAGCGTGCCCGCGCTCGGCCGCGGCCCAGACCCGCTCCGACACCGCGCGCGCGGCCGCGTCCAGATCAAGACGCGCGGGAACGGCCGACAGACGCGCTCTCAAGCCGCGAACGGTCTCGTCCAGCGCCGCGAGCAGACGGGAGCGGGGCGCGACGTCCTGCAGCGCCGCGTTCGTCCGGTCCGCGGAAAGAACGGCTCGGGCGTCCGACGGCCAGACCGCGAGGGCGGAACCGAGCGCCGCCCGCGCTTCGGTCTCGGAAACGCCATCGGAAGCGACAAGCACCCGAATGATCCGGTCCTCGGGAACGAGCCCGGCCAGCGCGCGCCGCCGCTCGCCCACGCGCGCCAGATCGGACGGGAGGCCGCCGGCCAGGAGAAAGAGCAGAGACGAGTCGGGCGG
>JADMIO010928657.1_pt1 | contig 18317 bp, 13 predicted proteins | sample 8958161 | NCBI WGS metagenome assembly JADMIO01 (sample SAMN16585339, study PRJNA669376) | soil metagenome | isolation source: Crop rotation soil | place: USA: Cullars Rotation, Alabama | collected 2011 | reverse complement strand
GGTTCGGCCAGGTTGTATTGCAGCATCAGGCCGGCGATCCGGATACCGTTAGACTCGTCCTTGCCGAGCAGCTCGTGCGCCTTGTTCAGGGCCGCGAGCACGGCGTCCGGCTTGCCCTGGCGCGAGCGCAGCGCCGCGACCTGCAGGTAGAGTCCGGAGTCCGCCGGCGCGAGCTCGATCAATTTCCCCAGCTCCGCCGCCGCATCGTCGAACCGCTCGCCGTCGGTGAGCAGCCGCACGAATTCCTCGCGCAGCTCGCGCTCGCCGGGCGACCGTTTCAGCACCTCGCGGAACCGCCCGATCGCCGAGTCCGTCTCGCCCTGCGCCGCCTCCAGCTTCGCGAGTTGGCGGTGGATCAGCAGCCGCTGCGGGTGCGCTTCCGCGAGTTTCTTCAACTGCGCGGTTAGGTCGGCCAGCCGGTCCTGCTTGCGGAAAATTTTCTCGATCTGCGCCAGCACCTCGCGCTCCAGCCACGAACCGTCGCCGACCTGTCCGAGCGTCGCCGTGTAGGCCTCCACCGCCTCGTCGCTGCGGCCCGCCTGCGCGAGCAAATCGCCGCGGCGCAGCATCCGCAACGTCTTCTGATAGGGATCGCGGCTCGCCGCCACCAGCTTCTCCGCATACACCAGCGCCTGCGCCGTCTCCGACTCGGCCGCCGCCGTCTCCACCAGATCCTCCAGCAAATCCTCGTCGCCCGGATGCGCCGCCAGCACCGCGTCCCACGCCCGCACCGCCTCCGCCGTCTTGCCCTCGCGCAGCCACGCCTTGCCGCTCAGTTTCGCCGCCTCCAGCGCCAGCACCTCGTCTTTCCCCGCCGCCACCTTCGCGAAATCCGCGCGCGCGCCGTCGAATTCCAGCCGCCGCAGCCGCAGTTTTCCGCGCTCCATCGCCAGCGCCGGATCGTCCGGCACCGCGTCGATGCCCTTCCCCAGCGCCGCCAGCGCCTCCTCCTCATTGCCGCGCCGCAACTGATAGACCGCCAGCACCGCCCACTCCTGGCCACCATTGGCCGCCGCCCGCTTCTTCAGGAAATCGCCCAGCGCCTCCACCGGCTGCTCGTCGATCCACGCGCCGAAGAACCGGTCGAAGAGCGCCGCGTTCTGCGGCCGCTTGAGCAGCGCCTCGTGGTACTTGAGCGCCTTTTCCGGCACCGCCGCCACCTCCTGCCCCACCGCCGCCCCGGCCACCAGACACGACACCGGAACCGCCATCATCACTGCCACGCCTAGGGGGGATTTCATAGTCTGGGTTTTCGTTAGAACGGAGTGACTTATTTCAGCTTTGGAAACTCCTGTCGCGCACTAATTCGTCCCTTGAATTTTTAACGTTGAGCGGCGGGAAACCGGAATCGCGCGAACAAGTAAAACGCGTTTGGGAAGCACATTCTTTTAAATGTTTTGCGTTGCGGGAAAGCGGGTTCGGGTTAATCTCAACCCGACTGCTGTGTGCGACTAATTTGGTAGCTGGCCCGATCCGATATGATTGAAACGGGGTCATTTACCGGTGCAATATGTCATGCCTTTATAGGAAGACGGAAAACCACCGGACGACCCCACTTATTGAGTTTACGGAACGTGGCTCACATGCGCCAAGGACGGCACAGCGGTTTTTCTTTTTTCTAGGCTCGGCGGCGGGTGCGGCGTCGAAGTCCTTGCTTGATTATACCGGCTCTGCATCACTCTCCGCGTGATGCGATTTGCGGTGCTGGGAAGTGGGAGCGGCGGAAATGCGGCGGTGGTCGAGATCGGCGGACTGCGGCTGATGATCGACGCCGGGTTAAGCGCCAAGCAGTTGTCGGTGCGGCTTCAAGCGGTTGGAATCGACCCGAAGTCGCTGGATGGAATTTTGCTGACCCACGAACACGGTGACCACGTTCGCGGGCTGAAAATTTTCCTGAAGCAAAATCCGATGCAGGTTTTCACCACCGCTGCCACGGCGCGGGTCGTGCGCGAACTCGGCATCGACGGCGGAACGTGGAAATTCTTTGAGGCAGGGCAGGTTTTCGCCATCGGCGGCGTGAAAGTGGAAACGTTCGCCATCCAGCACGACGCGGTGGACCCCGTCGGATACGTCGTCGGCCACGAAACCCGCAGATTGGGATTCCTGTCGGACGCCGGATTCGTCACCCGCAGCATGACTGAGCGCCTGCGCGGACTCGATGGGATTTTCGTGGAGGCGAATTACGATGAGAAACTGCTCGAAGCCGACACCAAACGGCCGTGGTCGATCAAACAGCGCATCAGTTCGCGCCACGGGCATTTGTCGAACCGCCAAGTCACCGAGTTGATCCGGGAAATCGCCCACCCCGCCCTCGGTCGGGTTGTGCTCGGACATCTGAGTTCGGATTGCAACACGCCGGACATGATTTTGTCCTGTCTCCGCGCCTGTCTGCTAGAAATGGGCCACGGCCATGTCGGTTTGCACTGTGCCTGCCAGCACGAGCCTTCGGCGTGGTTCGATTTCTAACCTCAGCGTTGTCCGCCGGCGCGGATCACGAGGGAGCGGATCGCCAGCGCGGCGCTGGACGACGCGCCGATCCGGATTTCATCGAATGTCATGCCGACCGGCAGCTTGCCGGAACAAAATGGCGCGCGCAACGGGACGTCTCCTTCGTGCAGACCGACGTCTCCTGTCCGGCGATCGTAGCGAAGGGTGACCGTGCGCGGGCCGACCACGGGATTTCCAGGGAGAATTACCGGAATCCGTTGTTTCACATCCAATGACCACGTCCGCTCAGGTCCGAACGAGTCGCCGAAAAACAAGACCTCCACATCGTTGCTGAAGAAACTCATCCCAGCCCAGCCGTCGGTATGAAACTGCCCGTTGGCCGGACGATCCACGGCGAGAGTCGCGAGCAGCACCGGGTTTTCGTCGTCCGGTTCCGGCTTGGACAATGGCCGGAAGGCCGAATAATTCACGCCGTCGATCCGGTCGGAGGAAATCGAGGGGCTACCGAACTCCACCCGCCAATCCGCCTTCACAAATGGCCCGCTCAGCAACGTTTCAAACCGGCCGAGAGACTTCGGAAAACGGCTGGCATCCGCTGGAAGTCGTTCAAGGCGGTCCGCTCCGGCAATCCGCGCCGCCTCGCCCGTCGAGAGAATTTCCACTTCGGTTTTGCCGTTGATCCGAACCTGAACCTTGCCATCGATCACGTGCACCTCGTCCGGGCTGTCGCGATGGGTCTCGACCCCGAACTCCGTACCGAGATCCACGGCGGACAGCGACGGCGTGGTGATTTCGAGTTTGCCACCGGCGTGATCCAGACGAAATCTCCCCCGCCCTTCGGACAGGTGGAGGGATTCTGGAGAAACGAAGGTCAGCATCGAGGGGCCTTCGATGACAGCCGAGGCTGCCGGGTTCGGTGAAACACTCGCCTGGCCTTGCAGCAGGATGAGCGTGCGTCCGACGGATAGATTCCCCGAATGGTCCCCTGCCTGCTCGTCGACCTGCCAGACGGCGTCGGGAGAAAACTTCATTTCGGCGATCACTGCCGGTGAACCCGCGGGGAGCGACGGCTTGTTTTGATAGAAAACGACGCCCAAAATCGCGAGAACGGCGGCGATGGCGGCAAGCCACGCCCAGCGGGCGGATGACATCGCCAGGCTCGTGGAAACCAATTTATCCGGCACCGCCTGGCCTTCGAATTCCTCACACAGCGAGTGATGCAGCAGCGCGTATTCGCCATAGAGCTTTGAAAACTCCGGCTCATCGCGCAACCGTTGTTGGAACCCGGCGAACGCCTCCTGCGAGATGCTGCCGTCCAGCACCTGCTGGATCGTGTGATGGTCGATGCGTTTCATGCGGGGTCCCGTGTCGCAGCCAGAAGCTGGCGTTCGATGCAGCGTTTCAAGGCCGCTCGAAGATTGAAAAGAATGGCTTTGAGCGTGCCCGCGCTGCGGTTGGTCGCGGTGGCATATTCCTGAAGCGATGAACTGGTCGCGTAGCGGTGATGCAGGAGCTCGCGGTCCTGCGGCCGCAGGCGTTGCAAACAGGAACGAAGCGCCAGGTGACGCTCCTCCAGTTCATCCGGTTCCACCTCAAACTCAGGTGACATCCGATCGAGCAGGTCATCGTCGAAAATCAGCCAGCCATGGGAAATCAGCCGCCGGCGGTGGTTGAGCATGTGGTAGCGGATCGTTTGGAATGCCCACGCCTTGAAGTTGGTGCCGAGTTCGAACGAATCGCGCTTCTGCCACAGCGTGATGTTGACTTCCTGCAGGAGGTCGCGCGCTCCGGATCCTCCCGGCGCAAGGGAGCGAATGTAGGCGAGCATGGAAGTCTGGTGGTTGGTCAGTTCGGCGACGAATTCATCGGAACCGGGACTATTTGAAGACGCTTCCTCCATGAAGATTTCGTAGCCGCAAATGTCCGCCTTGGCCACATGGTTTAACTTGGACCGGAGGAAATGGGGGTTGCCCGCTTGCCGGAACCGGCGGAGGCTCGCGGGACCGATGAAATACGTGCCCCTTGCCCTGTCGCTGTTCGTGTGGTGCTCCGGCCCGGATCTGGTGCTGCCCCGGTTGATGGCGGAACCTGAAAAGCCGTCCGCCTACACGACAGGCACGGTGTCGCCGGACGGGATCGGGAAATTTTTCCACGGCCGGGAAATCGCCAAGGTGATGGGACATCCGGCGATTGATTGGCTCGAACGGGACGAGCGGGAGAAAGAGGAGGCACCCACCAAGGCGATCGCAGGGCTGGACCTCGCCCCCGACGCGGTCATCGCCGACATCGGCGCGGGGTCGGGATATTACTCATTCCGGATTTCGCCCAAAGTCCCGCGCGGCAAGGTGATGGCGGTGGATATCCAGCCGGAGATGCTGGAGTTCCTCAAACGCCGGTCCGCCGAGCTCAAGATCACCAACGTGGTTCCGCATTTGGGCGCTGTGGATGATCTGAAGCTGCCAGCCGCCTCGCTCGACGCGGCGTTGCTCGTGGATGCCTACCACGAATTTTCCGAGCCCGCGGAAATGTTAGCCTCGCTGCTCCAGTCGCTGAAACCGGATGGGCGGGTCTATCTGCTGGAATTTAGGGGCGAGGATCCAAAGGTACCCATCAAGCTGCTGCACAAGATGACCGAAGCGCAGGCGAAGCGCGAATTCGAGGCGGCGGGGTTTCAGTTCGTCTCCAACTCCGCGACACTGCCGTGGCAGCATTTCATGGTTTTCCGGAAGCCTCCGCTGCCGTCACCTTGAAAAACGGGAATCCAGCCGCAGGTCGCAATTTCGCCGGCGGCTCAATCGTGAACGTGCTGCCCGGTCCGATTTGATAAGGGCCGTAGGCGATCGGAATCACCGTCAATAACAGCGCCGGTTCGTCCTGGCGGATCACTTTCGCAACATGGACCACCGCCGCGCAGTTGGGGTTCTTTTTGACGGTCAGGATATCGCCGGCTTTGAAGGAATCCGCCGCTTCGGTCTGGGTGGTCGGGAAAACGTATTCGATGATGACGGGATACGGCATCGGTTTGGTGAAATCGTCCGGTTTCACCAACGCCTGCGCCCGAATGACGATGCCGGGATCGAAGAAATCCCTGGAGTTCAGCTTCCTGACCTCCTCGACCTGATAGTCGCCCTCGATGTAAGTCAGCAGCAGCGGCCGGTCGAAGTTTGTCAGATAGTTCTTCATCAGCAGCGAGTTCGCGCGTTTTTGCTCCTCATCGGAGTAGGCGAAATAACGGCGATAGAGCTCCTTGACGTCGAGGGCGTTGCCGTTAGGCACGTCCAGCACCGTATAGCGCTTGAGAACGGGCAGCCGCCCCAGCTTGCGGAGGATTTCGTAATTCCGCGGGACTTCCGGATTGCGGAAAACGTGGAGGCAGACGAACCAGCTGACGACGGCGAAGCAAAGCGCCAGGGCATTGGCCAGAAGCCACCAGAAATACGCGGGCCGCCTCGGCGGGGGTTCTTCGATGTTGCGGGGCACGGGTGCTTCGAGGTCAGGGTGCGCCGCAGGCTTCGCCGTCCGCCGCCGGGTGAGCCGCCGCCGGTTCCCCGATGGGCTCGAACGACGTGCCGCAGCCGCAGGACCGGGCGGCTTGCGGATTATTGATCTTGAACCCGGCGTCCGTCAGATCGTCCGAAAAATCGATTTCACACCCGCGGAGGCGGTCGAAACTATCAGCGGCGACGATCACGCGGGCCGCGCCCGATTCCACCACTTCATCGCCAGGTTCGGGATCCGCCACGTTCATCTCGTATTGCCAGCCGGCGCAGCCGCCACGGCGGACCGCAAGACGCAAGCCCGATTGCGGGGATTTTGCCCGGCTCGACAGCAGCTTGCCGAGTTCTTCGATGGCCTTGGGAGTGAGGGTAATCATGTTCGCTGCCGCAACTTAAGTGCTCTGCAACGATTTTGAAACTGGAAATCCGCGAAACACCACCCAACATCAAACAACCTCAAAGCCTGACGGAAGAAAGGTCTTGACGACTCATCGCTTCGCCTCTTCATTCCGCCCGCCCGCGGAATTTCGCGGTGCCCCTAGAATAGGTGGGGTGTATCCTGATTTTTGACTCAATCGCAATTTTCCATGTCTTCATCCAAAGATTCTTCCAAGAAGTCCGCCGCCAAACCTCAAGTCAAGGTCCCGAAGACGGCACATTCCAAGGGGGAGTCCGCCGAGCCGAAGAAAAAGCCCGCCATCGTGCTCCCCGCACCGAAGGCCGCGGCGGGCGAAACCCGCCGAAAAACCGGCGAAAGCCGCGGAGAAACCAGCAGCCAAAGCTCCGGCGAAACCCGCCGTTGAAGCCAAGCCGGTTTCCGCGAAGGGCAAGAAGGAATCCGCCGCGGAAGCCGCTCCGGCCAAGCCTCACTCGAAAGCCTCGGACTCTTCGAAGCGCCGGATCGATACGCCTGAGATTCAGGAAAAGATCCGGGAGCTGATCAAACTCGCCAAGGAGCAGGACTACCTGACCTACGACGACATCAACGAAATCCTGCCTAACGACCTTGTCGATCCCGACGACGTCGAGGCGATCATGGAGCGTCTCCGCAACATGGAGTTCGACATCATCGATGCCTCCGAGGTCGATCGCTACAAGGACAAGAAACGCGACGAAGGCGAGGGCGACGAGGAGGACGTCAAGGCCGACCAGAAACTGGACATTCTGGACGACCCGGTCCGGATGTATCTCAAGCAGATGGGCCAGGTGCCCCTGCTGACCCGCGAACAGGAAGTGGAAATTTCCAAACGCATCGAAGACGCGGAAATCGAAGTGGCTCGCCACCTCCATCTGTTTGGATTCGTCACCGATTCCTATCTGGAACTCGCCGACAAGCTCAACAAGGGCAAGGAGCGCTTCGACCGCGTGATCCTCGACAAGAAGATCGAGTCCCGCGAGCGCTACATGAAGGGCCTGCCGAAGCTGTGCGATCAGTTGAAGATCCTGCACAACGAGAACGACGACCTTTTCCGCCAGCTCTCCGCCAAGAACCCTCGCAGCAAGAAGAAATTGGAGGAGGAATTCGCCAAGAACATCCAGACGCTCAACCGGGTTTTCACCCGCTTCTACTATAAACAGAAAGTCGTCGAGGACTTCTGCGAGCAGGTGGACGAATACCAGCAGAAGTTCTGGAAATACGGCCGCAAGCTCCAGGTCGATCCCGAGGACAAGGAGTTCGTCACCAAGATGCGCGAAATCTCGCAGCGCTCGTGGCACACCCAGGACACTTTCGAGGAGGCTAACAAGAATCTCCGGCACTGGCTCAAGGAAGCGCTCAAGGCGAAGACCGAAATGGTCGAGGCCAACCTCCGCCTCGTCATTTCCATCGCCAAGAAATACACGAACCGCGGCCTTTCCTTCCTCGACCTGATCCAGGAAGGCAACATGGGCCTGATGAAGGCGGTCGAGAAATTCGAATACCGCCGCGGTTACAAATTCTCCACGTATGCGACTTGGTGGATTCGCCAGGCGATCACCCGCTCGATCGCTGACCAAGCCCGGACCATCCGGATTCCGGTGCACATGATCGAGACAATCAACAAGCTGATGCGGGTGCAGAAGCAGCTCGTGCAGGAATACGGCCGTGAGCCTTCCCCGGAGGAAATCGCCGAGGAAATCCACTTGCCCGTCGAGCGGGTCCGCGCCGTCCTCAAGATGGCCCAGCAGCCGATTTCCCTGCAAGCGCCCGTCGGCGATTCGGATGATACTTCCTTCGGTGACTTCATCGAGGACAAGGCCGCCGACAATCCGATGGAGGAAGCCGGGTTCTCGATGCTCAAGGACAAGATCAAGGACGTGCTGGATACCCTCACCGAGCGCGAGCGCGAAGTCCTCGAACAACGCTTCGGCCTCAAGGACGGCTACAGCCGCACCTTGGAAGAAGTCGGCCGGCAGTTCCAAGTCACCCGCGAGCGGATCCGTCAGATCGAAGCGAAGGCCCTGCGGAAAATGCGCCACCCCACGCGGATCCGCAAGCTCGAAGGGTTCATCGAGTTGCCTGGAGCGTAATCCCGCGCCGCCATGGAGATTCAGGAAGAGTTCACGAAAATCGAGTCGATCTTCGTCCGGCACCGCAACGCACTGTTATTGCGCGGGCAGTTCACTCCGATTTACACGGACTACTATCTGCACCTCATGCAGCATGGCGTGCATCCGCCCGCGGAGCTTGACCAAATGCTCAAGGATTCCCTCGCGATGCTGACACTGCACTTGGTCGCCCGGCCGTGGGCGGAAACGATCGCGTGGACCGCCAATCTCCGGGCACCGCGGATCAATTTGTTTGTGACCGGGAGTTCCGTCGGCGAATCCATCACGGGACGCGTTTTCACGGAGGACGTCCGCGAGCCTGACAGGAATTTTTTCTACTCACAGACGACGACTCCCGACTCGCGGGAGCCACGGCTGTCGACGCTGGAAATCGAGGGCAAGGACCCCGTCGCTTGGGTTGCACAATACTACGGCCAATCCGAGCAACGTCCCGCGCGGGCATTCCGGTTGGAGGATGAGAATTTCGCCTTGCTCGCCGCCCAACCGGATTGCGACATGGCATGGTTCGAGGCGCTGGATGAGGATGCCGTCGATTCCATTTTGGACAATGAGGAGACCAGCCTGTTGGAAACCCGCCAATTCCGATTCCATTGCGGTTGCACGCTCGAAAGGATCCTCCCGATCCTGGGTGGCTGGCGAGACCGCCTCGACGACTTGTTCGAGGCCGCCGATTTCATCAATCTCCAATGCCCCCGCTGCGCCGCGAAATACCGCGTGACTCGCGACATGATCCATTGAGCCGGGCCGCTACGGCGTGACGTCCACCGTCACATTAAGCCGGGCGAACAGCCTGCCGCCGGCATCTGCCGGAAGATAAACCCTGACCAAATCGATCCCGGGACCGGCTTCATTCGGTCCGACAATCGTAATCTCCCCGTGAGCGCCATCGGCGGTTGTCCAAGGGCCTGCGGGATCGGTTCCCCACTGGACTTTCATGCTCGTGGCGGAATCGTTTTTTGACCGTTCCGTCCGGCGGTAGGTGAAAAGAAAGTAGTTGGCCATCACCAAGCTTCCCAACGGATCAGCGACCACGAGTGATGCCGTGGGCAGAAGACCGGCATCCATGACATTCAGAGGATTACCACCAACGACATATTCCACGGCGTTGCCCAGCGAGTCTTGATCGGTATCCGTCCCGGGAGCCGCGATGAAGCCATGCGCCGCCAGCCATGACGTGAATCCATTGTTGCCGATTGGCTCTGCGGCCGATGGATCGACCACACGCACCGTGTCCACCAGCAGGTCGATGTTGAACGTGCTCATGGACAGATCGGAAAACGTCACGGTGGTGGTGCTGCTGTTAGCGGTGAAGACATAGCCCTTCGGAATCCAAGTGGTGGCTCCCCCGCCCGGGCCGATCAGTGGGATATCGTCCGACACCAGAGGCGATGAACCTTGCACATTCAAGAGCAGCCGCTGCGGATTCGTGTTATAGGCCAGGACTCCGGCGTTGAATCCGAGTTGATAGATCCTGCCGGGCGTGGTGGGAAACGTTTGGGACAAAACGCCGTTGGGCGGCTGATTTCCCGAGTTAAACGCCAGCACCTTCGTCCCGTCGGTCGGAACGTACGGGCTTCCACTCTCGATGCGCACGCTGCCCCCCGTCGTCCAGCCGGCCAGGTCGCTCTCAAACCCGCCGTTGACGATCAGGTTGGGCGGAGGTGCAGGACCGCCGCTCGGCGTGATGACGGCAGTGACGGCCCGTGCCCAGGCATCCGCCATTTTCTGATAGCCCGTCGTGATCGGATGCACGCCGTCGGCACTGAAGTCCCCCGGCAGCAGAACGGGGTGCATGTCCAGCCACCAGACGCGTCGTCCCAGCGCGATTTGTTCCATGACGATCCCCGGGATGTAGGCATTGAAAACCGCCTGCTGCGCCTCCAGATTCGGATCGTCAATCCGGCGCGGCAGGTTTGAGACGATGATCCGCGCCAATGGCCGGCGGACCGCGATGTCGGCGATCAGGTCGCGCAACCGCGCCGGAGCGGTGGCGACGCTGAAATTCTGCCAGATGTCATTCGTCCCCGCGAGCAGCAGGACGACATCGGGATCGGCCACAGCATTCAGCCAGCCGCCGAGATTCGCCTGGATCTGGTCGATCCGGGCACCGCCCAGCCCCTGATGGTTCACATCCGGCAAAGTCGGGTTGTTCGAGTCCGAAAACGTGCCGACAAAATCGACCTCGTAGGCCGCTGTGGTCAGCAAATCGTAAAGCTGGTTGCGGTAGCCGCCTTGCGCCGGACCGGAGGTGAGGCCGGCGGTGAGCGAATCGCCCAATGGCATGATCCTCACCGGGCTGGCAGCGGCGGTTCCACAAGCCATCCCGATCACCGTGGCCCACGCGACGGCTAACGGACGCAGAATGTCAAAAGTTCTCAAGCGGGATATGTAAGAGGGTGATCAGAATCAGGAAACAGGATTTCAACCAGCCGGTCGGGTGAGCTGAGTGAAAACCCGCTGGTCGGCGAGGTCGGAATGCAAGAACAGGGCACCCATGGCCCGGATTGTCAAATTGGATGAAGCACCGACCGGCGGCTTTTGTCTCGCCTCGGGCAACGAATCCCAACCTTCCGCTTGCCGATTTCCGCCGGCGGGTCAATCTCGGGAACTGACTCTTCCATGCGGCGCTTCCACTTCTCAATGTTTGACGACGCCGCCCGGCTGGCTGATCTGAAACGCTCCCTGGGCCAACGCATTTCGGTCTGCATTCCCACCCTCGACGAGGCCGACACCATCGGCCCGATCGTTTCGATCATCCGCGGGGAACTGGTCGAAAAGCACGCGGTCGTCGATGAAATCCTCGTCATCGATTCCGGCTCCGCCGACGGAACCCGGGAAATTGCGGCCGTAGCCGGGGCAACGGTTTTCCTCGCCAGCGACATCCTCCCGGCAGAGGGCTGCCAACTGGGAAAAGGCGAAAACCTGTGGAAAGCCCTGCACGTTTCCAGCGGCGACATCATCTGCTATGTGGACGGCGACATTTCGAATTTCCATCCGGGCTTCGTCACCGGTTTGGTCGGTCCGTTGCTAACCGATTCGGAAATCGACTACGTCAAGGCCTACTACGAACGCCCGCTGGCGTATGGCGACGAGTTCCATTCGACCGGCGGCGGCCGGGTGTCCGAGATCCTTGTCAGGCCCCTGCTGTCACTTTTCTATCCGGAGCTCGGCGGCATCCTTCAGCCACTGTCCGGCGAGTATGCCGCACGCCGCGGGACGCTGGAATCGCTGGCTTTTCCTGTCGGCTACGGGGTGGAAATCGCCCACCTCATCGACCTCGCGCGGGACGGAAAAATCGGTCGGATCGCCCAGACCGATCTGGTGAAACGCATCCATCGCAACCGGGACGACGACGAGCTCGGCGGCATGGCATTCGCCATCCTGCGGGTGGTCCTCCGCCGCTTGGAGCGGGATGGAAAAATCACGCTCGCCACTCCCCTGCCCGATCTCTACCAGTCGTGGACATTTGACGGCAGCGGCGTGCATTTGCTCTCGAAAAACATCCCCGAGCCCGAGCGTCCCGCGATCCATCCCCTTTCGCCTCATTGATGAACGAAGAGCCCGACATCGACGTCCCGGCGGAAGTTGCGGAGGAACCCATCACGATCTTCCAGATCCTGATGATGCTGCTGTCGGTCTATGTGCTCGTCGCGCTGCTCGTCCAGTTCGCCTGCGATCTGTCGCCGGAAATGGATGGCCTGCTCGACCGGATCGATTTTTTCATCTGCCTTGTTTTCCAGGTCGACTTTTTTCACCGCCTCTACAAGGCGCCGGCGAAGGGCAGGTTCCTGCGCTGGGGTTGGATTGATTTTGTCTCCAGCGTGCCGTTTTTCACCACGACCCGGAGCGGACGCCTGTTCCGCATCGTGAAATTGTTCCGCATCCTGCGGGCGTTCCGCTCGGTCCGGGTGCTCTACCGCTACCTGATGCGGGATCGCGCTCAGAACACCTTCGCAACGGTCGCCGCCATTTCCGCCATCGTTGCGATTTCCGGCTCGATGCTGATCCTGAATTTTGAAAAGGACGAACCGAGCGCCAACATCAAGACGCCGTCGGACGCGTTGTGGTGGTCGGTCGTCACCATCACAACGGTGGGTTACGGAGACAAATATCCGGTCAGCGATGGCGGGCGGATCGTTGCCGCCGTTCTCATGACTGCCGGCGTGGGCCTTTTCGGAACTTTCACCGGTTTCATTGCCAGCATGTTCGTGGAGCCGGACTTCAAGCGTGAGGAAAGCGACAACCTGATCCTGTTGCAGGAAATCAAGGCGTTGCGGGAGGAAATCCGGGCGATTGATGACAAGATTACCGGCAAGAACCGCTCGGCTGACAGCGATCAACCGGAATGAACAGGGCTTTCCGCCTGACACAAAAAACGCCGCCCGGAACGAGTCCGGACGGCGTGTGAGGTTTCGAGTTTCGCGAATCAGGCAGCCTGGGTGGCCTTCGCAGCTTTCGCTTCGAGGGCTTTCTTGGCTTGCGCGATGATGGCCGAGAAGGCGGCGGCGTCGGTGACGGCGAGATCGGCGAGGATCTTGCGGTCAGCTTCGATACCGGCGGCTTTCAGACCTTCGATGAAGCGCGAGTAGGTCAGATCCTCGTTGCGGCATGCGGCGTTGATACGCTGCGTCCACAGACGGCGGAACTGGCCCTTGCGACGCTTCCGGTCGCGATATTCATACGTCATCGCCTTGCGGACAGCGTCCTTGGCGTAACGGAAGAGTTTCGAGCGGAAACCGCGGAAACCCTTGGCACGGAGCAGCGTCCGCTTGCGGCGGGCGCGGCTGGCCGGTGAGTTGGTGGCACGTGGCATTTCTTATTATTTCAGTTTGAACAGACCGTTGTTTTCATTTCCTTCCACAGTCTCGACTGTTCTTGTCTCCCTCGCGGGATCAGGCTGTGTAAAGGCCGTCCGATTCGCGGACGGGGGCGTAGTTTCGTTGCTTCGGTTTCTTAGCGATGGGAGAAAGGAAGATTCTCTCTGACGTTTCTAAGGTCAGCATCGGAGACGAGAGCAGCTTGCCCAAGACGACGCTTGCGCTTGCTGTTCTTGCCTTGCAACAAGTGGCGGGCCCCTTGTTTCCGACGAAGAATTTTCCCTGTCCCAGTGACTTTGAAACGCTTGGCAACGGCTTTCCGTGTTTTTGCTTTTCCTCCGACTCTTGGCATGGGACGGGCAAACTAGGGACCAGCCCTGTCTTGGCAAGGCAAAAGTCGCTTGTTTTTCGCATTTCCGGATCAATTTCCGAAGACCGGGAAAATCGAGGGAATATCTGTTCCGGCCGCTTGGATCAAATCCATGGTGCCGAGTGTACCCCACGAGCCATAACGCGGCAGATTTCAGAGCGGAAACTTGAGCCCCGGCAAAAGGCTTGCGCCGTCAACATGTAAATCCGTGGGTACAATAGCGGTCCCATCCGCCGTTGGAGGCAGGATGGGACCGCGGCAAAGCGGGACGAGTTTCCCGCCCGGAGTGAACTCCGGCGTCAGGGCCTCAATTCATCATTTCACCGCCTTGAGGCGGCCGAAGAGTTTACCGCCGACGGCGTTGGATTTGGCGATGGTGACGACGACCGTGTCCGGCGAGGTGGTGTTTTCGGTGACCGCCACCGAACCGGCGCTGGCGGCTCCGACCGCGATGTCCGTCCAACCGGTGAGCGTGGAACCCCACTGGAAGGTCAGGCCGATTTCCGCTTCCGATTCATCCGCACGACTGAAGGTGAAGATGAAGTTGGTGGCGTCGGTCGTCAGCACCGGGCGCTTGTTGGTTTCCGATGCCAGTGGGTTGCCACCGAGGACGAATTCCAAGGCGTTCGCAATACCGTCGAAGTCGGGATCCTGTGTGGCTCCATTGTTCGCTCCTGTCAGACCCTTCGAAGCCGCCCAGCTTGCATAGGCGGAGCCGCCCCCGGTAACCGTTAGCACGAGGTCGTTTCCAACCACCGCGACGGTTCCCGAAAAGCCGGTCAGGTTTACCACGGTGTCGTCAAGCGTGCCGCCGGTTTGGCCGGTGATGCCGCCTGTAGCGGTAACCAAGGTGTAGCTGCCGACGGCTGGAGCCGCTGCCGCAGTGAGATCCAGAATGTCGCCAACGGCGGTGAGATCGAGTACGCCTGTGATGGTGCGGGGGACTTGGGTGCCCGGAGATGTGGCGACAGCCAATGCATGATGTCCGGCGGCCGCGATCGTGACGTTGCCGCCGAGATTTCCATTGCCGCCGAGGGTCGCATCGGCAGCCACCGTCACGGCTCCGGTTGCGAGGGAGTTGTCGCCGCTGATGATGAGTCTTCCCGCATTCACGGCGGTCGGGCCGGTGTAGGTGTTCGCGCCGGAGACTGTCCAAGTGCCGGTGCCGTTCTTGGTGATGCGCGCGAACGCGGTGGGGCTGAGGTCGGACAGCACGCCGCTGAACGTGTTCGCGCCTGTCGATGTGCCTTGGAGGATGATACCGCGCGTGGTTTGCGCGGCGGCGATGGTGATGTTGCCCGTCAGCGTCAGCGAGCCGCTGTCGGATTGGATGACCGAATCCCCGCCGCCAGCCGTCAGGGTGATGGTGCCTTCGATCGTGTTGTCGCCGCCAAGGTTGTCGAAGACATAAGGCACCGAGGCTCCGCTCGTGCCGTCGTTGCTGGTGATAAAGCTGACGGTGCTCGGCAGGGTGATGCCGCCTTGCAACTGGATGCCTGAGTTGCGATTGATGGAAGTCACCACGCTGGTCCCGAGCGCGTTACTGTTTTGCAGGTTGAGGATGGCGGGGTTGCCGGCACCGCCGTTGACGCTCACCGCGCCGCCGGCCGAGTTGGTCCCCGTGATGCTCAGCGTGCCGCCGGCTGTGATGTTCGTCTGACCGGTGAGGGTGTTCGCGCCACTCAGGATGAGCGTTCCCCCGGCGACCGTGGTCACGTCCGTGTAGGTGTTGTTGCCGGAGAGGGTCTGCGTGCTGGCACCGGACTTGTTAAAGCCGAGTCCGCCAGCGGCTCCGTTGGAAAGCGTGCCGGAGAAGGTGTACGAGCCGGCGGCGGCGTTGGAAAAGATCCAGCGGCTGGTGGCGGCACCGTTGGTGATGTTTCCGCTGCCGACGACGCCCGCGGCGAGGAAGTCGCCGGTGACGCCCGAGGCGCGGTTGATCTGCAAGGTTCCGGCCGCCACGTTCAGGACGCCGGTGACGACACTGCCCGCGGTGTTGGTGCCATCGCTGCTTACTGCCAGCGTGCCCGGACCCTGCTTGATGAACCCCTGCGCGGGACCGGTTTTCAGCTCGCCGACCGTGAGCGCACCCGCGACGGTGACGGTGCGATCGCCCGCCCCGCCAACAGTCACCGCGCCGGTACCCATGTCGAGGTCGTTGCTGCCGGCGAAAGCGAAATCGCCATTCCAATTCTGGGGTGTGTTGGTCGAGAGGACGATGGCGCCCCCGGAGGTGTTGTCGAGCGTGCCGCTGTTGATCGTGAGCGCACCGGCGCCAACGGCGGTCGCGCTGTTCAGATTGAGCGTGCCGGCGTTGAGTGTGACCGGCGAGGCGGTGAGCGAGCCATTCAGCGAGAGGGTGCCCGCGTTGATCGTGGTCGCACCCGTGTAGTCGTTGCTGTTGGTGATCGTCACGGCACCGGTGCCATTCAGAATCACCGAGCCGGACGCGATGCCAAAGCCGCCGGTGCTGCCGATCGTGTAGGGATTGCTGGTGTTGGAAAAGGTCACGCTGCCCACAGCGATGCTTTCCGTGATGTCTAACGTGAACGTGGTCGCGGTGTTGGTGAACAGGACGGTGTCGCCGTTGATGAAGTCCGTCTGCGCATTGTTCGGCAGCTTCCAGTTTTTCGGCGATGCGATCGTGTCGTCATTCCAAGCGTTGCTCGCCGCGCCGGTCCACGTCACCGGATTGGCGCTGATGCTCAAATACAAGGCGGTCGCCGTGGGATTGAGCGCAAAAGTCGTGTGCCCGGCGGAAGGGGTTGTCAGGTTCCACGAACCCGCACCACCTTGCGAGGCGTAGCTGAGGAGCTTGAGCGTTGTGTTGTTCGGCGTCGACGTCACCGCCGTGGTGTTCGCCAGCGAGACGTTGACCACGCCGTTCAAGGTCACTGTGCCGGTGCCGAGGTTGATGATCGGCACGGTCGGATTGCCGAGCGTGCTGAAATCCACCGCGAGGTTCGTCGCCCCGGCGGTGCCGAGAGTCAGGCTCGGATTGTTCGTGTTCGAGACGACGCTGGTGTTGATGTTCGCCACCTTGGCACCGAGCGTGGCGCCGTCGGCCACCGAGATGTTTCCGGTCGTCGAGGTGCCGCCGAAAACGAGCGTGCCGTTGCCGATGCTCGTCGGGCCGTTGTAAGTGCTCGCCCCACTCAACGTGAGAATGCCGGTGCCGCTCTTGGCAAGACCTCCATCGGTGGCCGCGTCGCCGCCGACAGTGCTGTGGAGGAGCGCCTGGGCGATCGTGATGTCGCTGCCGTTCGTGTCGATCAGCGCGCCGCTGTTGCGCACGTTGGCGGTGGTGAGCCCTTGGAAGAAGGTTGTGCTCGGCGCGTTCGCCTTGAGCGTGCCGCCGTTGAAATTGAACGTACCCGTGCCACCGGTAGTATCGACTTTCGCCGCCGTGAGGGTGCCGCCGTTGAGGTTGAGCGTGCCAATGCCGCTGACGCCACCGCCGACGCGCACGACGCTCGTACCCGACGCGACCACCGAGCCGCTGCCGCTGATGGTCAGCGTTCCCGTCCCGAGTTCCCCGACGATGATTCCCACACCTCCTCCGGTTTGATTGAGCACGCCGCCGCTAATCGTGTATGTCCCTGTGCTCCCGGTTTGCCGGCCGATGGAAACCCAGCCCGTGTTATTGACCGTGCCGGCGGTCTGGACGAACGCGCCCGTTCCATAGCCGCCAATCCAGGCATTGCCCGCGTTGGTGACAATACCCGTGCCACTCAGGTTGTAGGTGGCGTTGGCACCCGCGCCCGCGGCTGCGTTGCGGCCACCGATGACGAAACGACCGTCCGCGGTCGCATTGTCAGTCAATGTGCCGGCACTGTGATTGACCACACCGCTGGCCGTCGAGCCGGCTCCGTTCGCCGAAGCGACAAAGAGGCCGCCGCCTGTGCCGATCGTGAGGGTCGCCGTATCCTGGATGTTCAGCGTGCCGGCGCTGCTGCCGACATCGCCAACGTTGAAGTCAGTGCCGGAGACGAAAGAGCCGTTCCCTTTCAGCGTCATCGTGCCCACATCGGTGCCGTTCTGGCCGACGCTGCTGAAGCCGGTGGTCGTCACGACGCCGTTGGTGTCGACGATGACCGTGCCCGCGTTGACGAAAATGTTACCCGGGTTGACCAACACAGCGCCCGAATTGGTGCCTTGAATGTTCCCGTTGATTGTGAGCGTGCCCGCCCCGGTTTTGGAAATCGACGTGATTGATCCCGTCCCGCCGCTCCCGAACTTCGCCGCGAAGGCCCAGTTGCCCGAACCTCCGATCGTCATCGTCTTGGCCACGCCGGCGCCGAACCCGAACCGCACGTCGGTTCCGAAGGTCGCCGTATTCGAGGAATTGTTCGTGAGGGTATGCGCGTTCACGCCACCGCCGCCCAGCGTGATGATGTCGTTTGTCGCGTTCGAACTGCCCCACGTGAACGCCCCCGCCCCGCTCGCGATGGTAAGATTTTGGAGCCGTATAGAGGTCGTTCCGCTTGCCTGATTGATCGTAAGCGGACTCGTCTGCGTGCCGAGGATGCTGAGGAAAATTCCGCTGCCTGCAACGAGAGGCGCGCCGGTGCCCCCCGCGGTGTAGGTCAGATTGAGCGCTCCGGCGACGGTGCCGTCCCACTGCGCCGTATCGCCGGG
>JADMIO010909330.1_pt1 | contig 18319 bp, 14 predicted proteins | sample 8958161 | NCBI WGS metagenome assembly JADMIO01 (sample SAMN16585339, study PRJNA669376) | soil metagenome | isolation source: Crop rotation soil | place: USA: Cullars Rotation, Alabama | collected 2011 | reverse complement strand
ATTGCCGCCGGTGGCGGTGGCGGTGCCCAGCGAGGTCGTGCCGTCGGTGTCGTAGAGCGTGACCGTGCTGCCGGCCTCGGCCGTGCCGGTCAGGGTCGGCGTGGTGACGCTGGTGGTGTTGTCGGTGCTGGAGCTGCCGGTATCGGACGCCGTGGCCAGGTCGGGCGTCGAGGGTGCCGAGGGCGCCGTGGCATCGACCGTCACCGACAGGCTGCTCGATGCCGAGGAGGTATTGCCGGCGGCGTCGGTCGCCTTCGCGGTCAGCGTGTGCGACCCGGCAGACAGCGTCGAGCTGGTGATCGACCAGGCGCCGCCGGTCGCCGTCGTCGTGCCCAGCGAGGTGGTGCCGTCAGTGTCGTAGAGCGTCACCGTGCTGCCGGACTCCGCCGTGCCAGTCAGCGTCGGCGTGGTGGCGCTGGTGATGTTGTCGGTGCTGGAGGTGCCAGCGTCGGAGGCCGCCGCAAGGTCCGGTGCCGACGGTGCCGAAGGCGCCGTGGTGTCAACCGTCACCGACAGACTGCTCGATGCCGAGGATGTATTGCCGGCGGTGTCGGTTGCCTTGACCGTGAGTGTGTGCGTTCCGGCAGAGAGGGTGGAACTGGTGATCGACCAGTTGCCGCCGGTCGCCGTGCCAGCTCCGAGCAGGGTTGTGCCGTCGGAATCATAGAGCGCGACCGCGCTACCAGACTCGGCGGTGCCGGTCAGGGTCGGTGTCGTGGCACTGGTGATGTCGTCGGTGCTCGAGCTGCCAGTATCGGATGCGGTGGACAGATCCGGTGTCGGGGGAGTGGATGGCGCCGTACCATCGATGACAACGGCGGAGTTGCTGCCCAGCGACCCCGAGGCGCCCGGCGATGCCAGAGTCAGAAGCGCGGATATCCCGGTGGCTGTACTGACAATGGTTCCGCCATTCAGCGCCAAGGCCGATGTCGACGTATAATCCAGATCGGATGAGCTGTCTCCCGACTGCACCGTGTAAGTGAAGGTGAGCGTGCTTGTCCCCGACCCGCTGGAATAGGTGGCGGTTCGATCGGTGCTTCCCGTTTCCAACGTCACTTGCGGCGTGCCGGTAACCGTCACCGCCTGATCGAAGGTGACGGTGATGGAAACCGATTGGCCGATACCGCGCGTGGTGTTCGAGCTCGCGACATTGGTGACGATGGGCCCAGCGTTGAAAAGCTGTGCGCGGATGGCATCGCTGCTGGTGTCGCCGCCGCTCTGGCTGCTGTCGCGCCAGCTGACGACGAAGGCGCCACCCGACAGAGCGGATACCTTTGGTGCGGCCTGGTCGTTTGTCGTGGCGGTATTGACCAGGAACTCGCCGCCGATCTTGATGCCCGAGGCGTCAAAGATTTGCGCGCGCAGGGCAAAGCCACTGGTATCGCTGCCGCTCTGGCTGTTGTCCTGCCAACTGACGACGAAGCCGCCGTCCGATAGCGCGGCGGCGCTCGGATTGACCTGGTTGCTTGCCGTGGTCGTATTGACCAGGAACTCGCTGCCGACCTTGCTGCCCGAGGCGTCGAAGATCTGCGCTCGCACCGCGGAGCTGCTGGTGTCGCCCCCGCTCTGGCTGTTGTCTCCCCAACTGACGACGAAGCCGCCGCCCGATAGCGCCGCGAGGCTCGGAAAGGCTTGCTCGCCTGCCGCGGTAGTGTTGACCAAGAACTCACTGCCAACCTTGCTACCAGAGGCATCGAAGACCTGCGCGCGCACCGCATAGCCGCTGGTATCGCCGCCACTCTGACTGTTATCCGCCCAACTGACGACGAAGCCGCCGCCCGACAAAGCGGCGATGGTTGGCGTTTGTTGATGGCTTGTCGTGGTGGTGTTGACCAGGAACTCGCTGCCGACCTTGCTGCCCGACGCATCGAAGATTTGGGCGCGTATCGCGAGGCCACTGGTATCGCCGCCGCTCTGGCTAAAATCAGCCCAGCTGACGACGAATCCGCCACCCGACAGACCGGCGACCCGTGCGTCGTCTTGACCGTTTGCCGTGGAGGTGTTGACCAGGAATTCGCTGCCGACCTGGCTACCCGAGGCATCGAAGACCTGCGCGCGCACCGCATAGCCGCTGGTATCGCCGCCGCTCTGGCTGTTGTCCGCCCAACTGACAACGAAGCCGCCGCCCGATAGAGCGGCGGCGCTCGGACTGGTTTGGATGCCTGCCGTGGTCGTGTTGACCAGGAACTCACTTCCGACCTTGCTGCCCGAGGCATCGAAGATCTGCGCTCGCACCGCATAGCTGCTGGTGTCGCCGCCGCTCTGGCTGTTGTCCGTCCAACTGACGACGAAGCCGCCGCCCGATAGGGTAGTGACGCTTATTGGATCGCCTTGTTCGGCCGATGTCGTCGTGTTGACCAGAAATTCCGTGCCGACTTTCGACGGCGTGGGCGTGGTGACCGTCACCGACAGGCCGCTGGACGCACTGGATACATTGCCGGCGGTGTCGGTGGCCTTGGCCGTCAGGGTGTGAGTGCCGGCCGAGAGCGTCGAGCTGGTGATCGACCAGGAGCCGCCGGTCGCCGTGGCGGTGCCGAGCGACGTCGTGCCGTTGGTGTCGTAGAGCGTGACCGTGCTGCCGGATTCGGCCGTGCCGGTGAAGGTCGGCGTCGTGGCGGCGGTAATGTTATCGGTGCTGGAGCTGCCGGTGTCGGACGCCGTCGCGAGGTCGGGAACCGACGGCGCCGCGGGAGCGGTAGTATCGACCGTCACCGACAGGCTGCTCGATGCCGAGGAGACATTGCCAGCGGTGTCGGTCGCCTTGGCCGTCAAGGTATGAGTACCGGCGCTCAGCGTCGAGCTGGTGATCGACCAGTTGCCGCCGGTCGCGGTAGCGGTACCCAGCGACGTGGTGCCGTCGGTGTCGTAGAGCGTCACCGTGCTGCCGGACTCGGCCGTGCCGGTGAGCGTCGGCGTGGTGGCGCTGGTGATGTCGTCGCTGCTGGAGCTGCCGGTATCCGAGGCCGTCGCCAGGTCGGGCGTCGACGGCGCCGAAGGGGCCGAGGCGTCAACCGTGATCGACAGGCTGGTCGAGGCAGAGGACACGTTGCCCGCCGGGTCGGTTCCCTTGGCGGTCAGGGTATGGGTACCGGAACTCAGTGCCGAACTGGTGATCGTCCAGGAGCCGGTTATCGAATTTCCCGTGCCGAGAACCGTCGTGCCGTCGCTGTCATACAGCGTTACCGTAACACCGCTTTCCGACACCGAGCCGGAGATGGTGGGCGTCGTGTCGTTGGTGATGTTGTCGGTGCTGGAACTGCCCGTGTCGGACGAGGTGTCCAGGTCCAGAGAGGTGGGGGCGCTGACCGACGTATCAATGGTGATGGTTATCACGGAAGATGCGGCGGAGATGTTGCCCAGCGCATCCGTCGCCTTGGCCGTAATGTTGTAGTCGCCGGCGGTCAGGGCCGAGCTGGTGATCGACCAATTGCCGGAGCCGTCGGCCGTCGTGGTTCCCTTGAGCGTCCCCCCGGCGTAGAGCGTGACGGTACTGCTCGCCTCGGCCGTGCCCGTGAAGGTCGGTGTCGTGTCATTGGTGATGTTGTCGGTGCTGGAACTGCCCGTGTCGGAGCCCGACGACAGGTCCGGCAGCGAGGGTGCCGAGGGCGGCGTGGTATCGGTGATCACCAGCGCCTTGTTGGCACCCAGCGAACCGGTGGCGCCGGGCGACGCCAAAGTCAGCAGGGCACTGATCGAGGTGGCCGTGCCGGAGATCGTGCCGCCATTCAGCGACAGGGCCGAGGTGGAGGTGTAGTCGAGATCGCTGGAATGGTCGTTCGCCTGCGACGCATAGGTGAAGGTGAGCGTGGTGGTACCGGAACCGCTGCTGTATGTGGCGGTGCGGTCGGTCGTGCCGGTTTCCAGGGTCAGGGTCGGCGAGCCGGTAACCGTTACCGCCTGGTCGAAGGTGACCTGGATGCTGACGGAGACGACGCCGGCTTCGTAGGTGCCGTTGGATGTGGAAGACGTGACATTGCTGACGCTTGGCCCGGCGTTGAACAGTTGTGCGCGCACCGCCGTGCCGGAAGTATCACTGCCGCTGGCGCTTGCATCGGTCCAACCGATGAGCAATGTGCCATCGGAAGCTGCCGCGATTTTTGGAGCCGTCTGGCTGCCGCTGGTCGTCGTGTTGACGAGGAATTCGGAGCCAAGCTTATTGCCCGAGGAGTCGAAGACCTGCGCGCGGACCGCAGAACCCGACGTATCGCCGCTGGCCGCGCCGTCATCCTGGAACGTCACGACGAAGCCGCCGCCAGGCAGCGCCGCAACCTTTGACCCGTACTGGGATCCCGAGGTGGTCGTGTTGACGACGAATTCTGAGCCGACCTTGGTGCCGGAGGAATCGAAGATTTGCCCGCGCACCGCGAAGGGAGAGGTATCGCCCGACGCCCCGCTGCCGTCGGACCAAGTAACGACGAAGCCGCCATTCGTGAGGGCTGCAACGCTCGAAGAGGACTGATCCCCGGACGTGGTCGTATTGACCAGAAATTCGGACCCGACCAGCGCACCAGACGAATCAACAATCTGCCCACGGACCGCCCAGCTGGACGTGTCGCCGCCGCTCTGACTGTTGTCGCTCCAGGTAACGATCAGATTCCCGCCGGTCAGCGCGGCGATGGAGGGAGTGTTCTGCTCGTTGGTTGTGGTGGTGTTGATCCGGAATTGCGAGCCGACCTTGGTGCCGGATGAATCGAAAATCTGGCCATGGACCGCCTCGATGGAGGAATCACCAAGGGTCTGGCTCTCGTCCCACCAGGCGATCGCGAACCCGCCGCCAGAGAGTGGCGCGACGACCGGCAGAAGCTGGTCGTCGAACGTGTTCGTGTTGACCAGAAACTCCGATCCGACCTTGGTGCCGGATGAATTGAAGATCTGAGCCCGGATCGCGGCGCCATTGGTGTCACCGCCGCTGGCACTGTAGTCGTGCCACGCGATCACAAAGCCGCCACCCGTGAGCGGCGCGACGCTGGCGCCATATTGGTGGTTGGAGGTGGTCGTATTGACCAGAAACTCCGAGCCGGATTTGCTGCCGGATGAGTCGACCAGCTGGGCCCTGATGGCATAGCTGCTGGTATCGCCTCCGGTCTGGCTCAAATCCGAAAAGGTGACGACGAAGCCGCCGCCGGACAGGGCGGCAATGGACCACGCCTCCTGGCTGTTGGACGTCGTCGTATTGACCAGGAACTCCGACCCGACCTTCGCGACCATCCCCGCCCCTCTCCTGCTCGCCCAGCCGCTGCGGTCCTGCCGCTTTTCGCGACGGGAAGCGCGCGTCCGTCAGACGGGCAGACGCCGGCAGGAAGCCGGCCGGCGATCACACCCCCGCGGCGCATTGCGCGGCGGAGGGCGAACCGCCGTTCCGTCCGTGGGGGCAGTGGAAGCCAAGACGCCAAACGCAAACATTCCCAGATGGGAATATCCGGTACGGCCGGAAGCGCCCTTCCCTGGTGCCGGCTGAAGGAAACCCAATGCTGGCGGCCGATTAACAAAATTTTTAAAAAGAAAATCAGAAACTTTTCCGGAAACGGACTTGTGAACCCGGAGACAAGCCTGCGTATTGACTTGGATTGAAGGACACTGCCGAATCGCGCAAGGCGCGCCCCTGTATTCAGCACTATCGCGTGCAATAAACGGGCGACCGGAATGCGGGCAACCGCCAGCGGATGATGGGGCAGGCAAGAGAACCTCCGATGGCAGCCGCCTCCCCCGCCGCGATCATTGACGACATCTATGAGGCCGCGCTCGACGACCAGTTGTGGAAGAGAGCGATCGATGGCGTGGCGCGGGCGTCGGGTGGCTATGGCGGCGCGCTGGTGCTTTGGGACAAGACCAGCGGACGGTTGCCGGTCGCCCACAATTCCTGCTTTTCCGAACAATTGTGGCGTGAGTACAGCACCCACTACGTCAATCTCGATCCGCGAAACGTTCTGCTCGCGAGATCCGATCTCGAACTCTATACGGACCAGATGCTGTGCGAGCCGGACGAGCTGCGCCGCAGCGACTGCATCAACTATGTCTACAGCCAGTGCGAACAGCGGCACGGCTATGGGGCGCGGCTGTTCTCCGGTGCGTTGTATGATTCGACGCTGATCCTGGCGCGTACCGGCCGGCAGGATGCCGCGCAACAGGCCGACATCAATGCTCTGGCGCAATTCCTGCCGCATCTGCGGCGGTCGATCGCGCTGTCGCGGAAGGTGGGCCAGCAGGTCTCGACCGCGGCGCTGGATGCGCTGTCGTTCGGCATCGCCATCCTGGACGAGCAGGGCCGCGTCAGCTTCGCCAACCAGCGCCTGCGCGCCATGGCGGCCGAACGGGACGGGCTCACGCTGGCCGGCGACGGGCTGGCGCTGGAGCAGTCAGGTGAGAACGCTTCGTACCAGCGGGCGGTCGGAATGCTGCGGCGGCGGAATTTCTTCGGGAACGCGCCAACGCGCACGGCGTTGCTTGCGTCGCGGCCGTCGGGCCGACGGCCCTACAGCATCCTCGCCTGCCCGTTTTCCCGGTTCGCCTCGATGTTGCCCGAGGCCAACCAATCGGTGCTGGTGTGCGTGTCGGACCCGGCCCAGACCGACCATCTCAACGAGGCGCTGCTGGCGGCCCTGTTCGAACTGACTGCAGCGGAGGCACGCCTCGCCATCAGCCTGGTGCAACGCGGCTCGCTCAGCGCCGCCGCCGCTGATTGCGGCCTGACCGACGGATCGGCGCGGCAATATCTGAAACGCATCTACGGCAAGACCGGCACGCAGGGCCAGGTCGATCTGGTGGCGCTGATCCTGGGCTCGGTGCGGTCGTGACCCTCGAAGCCATCGTCGACCTCATCTATGAGGCAGCGCTCGACCCGGACCTGTGGGGCGCCGCCAGCAAGCAGGTGGCCGAAGCCACCGGCGGCTTCGCCGGCGCCCTGATGCTGTGGGACACCGCTGGCGGCCGCGCGCCGGCCATTCATCAGCAGGGCTATCCGGACGCGATGTGGCAGGCCTATGGCAGCCACTACATCAAGGAGGATCCAAGGAGCTTGGTGTTCCTCAAGAACCCCGACATCGAGATGTACACCGACGCCGGGCTCGGCTGCGACGCCAGGCTGAAGCGCGGCAGCGGCTTCTTCGACTGGCTGGACAATCAGTGCGACCAGCGGTTCGGCTATGGCGCCCGCCTGTTTTCCGGCAATGGCTATGAATCCATGCTGATCCTGGGGCGCAGCCGCGCCCAAGGCGAAGCGCCAACGGCGGACATGGACCGCCTCCAGCCTTTCCTGCCGCATCTGCGGCGCGCCATCACGCTGGCGCACAAACTGGGCCAGCGGGTTTCGACGGCGGCACTGGATGCACTGTCGTTCGGCATCGCGATTCTGGATGAGCAAGGCCGCGTCAGTTTTGCCAACCAGCGCATTCGTGCGATGGCGGCCGAACAGGACGGGCTCAGCCTCAACGGCAACGGGCTGTCGCTGGCGGACCGGGCTGAGAACGCGGCGCATCAGCGCTCGGTGGGTCAACTCCGGCGGCGGATTTTCTTCAATGGGGCAGCGCCGGCGCGCACGGCGCTGCTGGCCTCGCGGCCGTCTGGCAAAAGGCCCTACAGCATCCTAGCCTGTCCCTTCGCCCGGGCCCCATCGATGCTGCCCCAGGCCAACCAGTCAGTGCTGGTGTGCGTGTCGGACCCGGCCCAGGCCGACCATCTCAACGAAGCGCTGCTGGCGGCGTTGTTCGGCCTGACGGCGGCGGAGGCACGCCTCGCCATCAGCCTGGTGCAACGCGGCTCTCTCAGCGCCGCCGCCGCCGATTGCGGCCTGACCGACGGATCGGCGCGGCAATATCTGAAACGCATCTACGGCAAGACCGGCACGCAGGGCCAGGTCGATCTGGTGGCGCTGATCCTGGGCTCGGTGCGGTCGTGACGGAACCGTCCGCCCGCATCGTCGATGCGATCTACGAGGCGGCATTCGATGAGGGGCTTTGGAACAGCGTGGTGCACCAGGTCGCGGCATCGACCGGTGGATTCGGCGGCTCGCTGGTGCTGTTCGACACGACCCGAAGCTACCTGCCGGTGCAGTACGACCATGGCTTCCAGGACGGCATGTGGAACGACTATGGGGCGCACTACATCAAGATCGATCCCCGGATTCCCTCGTGGCTGGCAAAGCCGCAGCTGGAAACCTACACGGACGGGGTGCTGGGAATCACGCCGCAGATGCGGCGCACGATGGAATATTTCGATTGGGAGAACCGGGGATCCGACCAGCGATTCGGCTATGGCGCGCGGCTGTTCGTTGCCAACGGCGTCGAATCCAGTCTGTTTCTCGGGCGCAGCGACAAGCAGGGCGCTGCCAGCGATGAAGACATCGGCAAGCTCGTGCAGTTCCTGCCGCATCTTCGGCGCTCGATCACCCTGTCCCGAAGAATCGGGCAACGCATTTCAACGGCGGCGCTGGATGCGCTGTCGTTCGGGATCCTGGTCCTCGACGAGACTGGCCGCGTCAGTTTTGCCAATGGGCGCATCCAGGCGATGGCGGCCGAACAAGATGGGCTGCGGCTCAGCGCCGCCGGGCTGACGCTGGCGGAACCGACCGAGAATGCCGCCTATCAACGCACCGTGGAAAAGTTCAGGCGGCGAAATTTCTTCGACGGCGCGCCGATGCGAACGGCCCTGCCCGCGTCCCGGCCGTCGGGCAAACGGCCCTACAGCATCCTGATCTGCCCGTTCCAGCGCCTGGCGGGCCTGCTGCCCGACTTCCGCCAGTCGCTGCTGATCTGCGTGTCCGACCCGGCGCAGACACTCCATCTTAACGAGGAGGTTCTCGCCGCCCTGTTCGAACTGACGGCCGCGGAAGCGCGCCTCACCATCAGTCTCGTGCAGCGCGGCTCGCTCAGCGCCGCCGCCGCCGATTGCGGCCTGACCGACGGATCGGCGCGGCAGTACCTGAAGCGCATCTATGGCAAGACCGGGACCCGGGGCCAGGTCGATCTGGTGGCGCTGATCCTGGGCTCGGTGCGGTCGTAGTTGCCTTAGAACCGCGTGCGCAGGTCGATGCCGTAGCTGCGCGGCGCGCCATAGACGACCAGGTCGCGTTCGCCGAAACCGATCGGCCCGTCCGCCAGATAGGGAATGATGTTGGTGAGGTTGCGGCCCCACAGCGTGACTTCCCAGCGGCCGTCCTGGCTGGCGATGCCGAGGCGGCCGCCCAGCGTGGCGAATCCCTTCTGGCGCGCCATCGGCAGATCGGCAAGGTCGAGATGCTGGGTGGAGCGCCAGGCAAGCGACACGTCGCCCAGGAAATCCAGCCCAGCCGCCAGCGGTTCGCGGTAGTCGGCGGCGAGCGTCGCCGACAGGCGCGGCGCGCGCGGCAATGAATTGCCCGCGACGTTGAACAAAGGTCCGGCGGCACCGGCACTGCCCAGCACGAAGGCGGGGCCGCGGATGCGGCTGTGCAGCAGGCCCAGCGTGGCGCGGAACTGCAGGGCCGGCGCTGCCTGCCACGCCGCCTCCAGATCGGCGCCGCGCAGCGTGGCGCCCGGCAGGTTGCGCAAGGTCGGCGTCGTCAGCGTGCCGCCGGCGCCGATCGAACCGGCGGCGATCGCCTGCAGATCGTCATAGTCGTAGACGAAGCCGGCGGCCTGCAGGAACAGGCCGGCCAGCGGGCGACCCTTCACGCCGATTTCATACGCGCGCACCGTTTCCGGCCGGTAGGGGCGCAGTTCGGCCGGCGTGAAGGCAAAGCCGCCGAAAAAGCCGCCCGACTTGAAGCCGGTCGCCACCTGGCCGTAGAGCAGCAGCGATTCCGCCGCCCGCCAGGACAGGTTGGCGCGCCAGGACAGCTTGCCCGAATGGATGCGGTCGTCAACCTGGACCAGCGGCACGTTCAGCAGCGGCAGGCGCGTGCCGCCGCGATAGGCGATCCGTTCGGCGCTGTAGCGCAGGCCGCCTTCCAATTTCACGGTCTCCGTCGGACGCCAGGCGAGATCGGCAAATCCGGCACCGGTGTCGGTGGCCTGGCGATAAGGCAGGTCGATCAGCGACGAGCCGAAGATCGGCCCGTAGGTGCGCTCGAAATCGGCAATGTCGGCGCGGCGGCGCTCGCGGTGCCGGTAGCGTCCGGCGAAACCGCCGAGCAGCCAATCGAAGCGGCCGCCGGATGGCGAGGCCAGCCGCAGTTCCTCCGACGTCTGGCGGATCCGGCTGTCATAGTCGATCTCGACGACGGTCTGCGGGCTGGCATCCTCCTCCTTGCCGTTGATGGCGCGCTGGCCCTCGACATCGGTGATCGAGGTCAGCGTCCAATCGCCGAGGCGGGCGTCGGCCTTCAGCGTGGCGCCGGCATGGGAATCGCGCAGGCGGGGATCGCGGCTGTAATCGCCGGCCAACTTGTCGCCGTCGGTGTCGTGATAGCCGAACGCATCGAAACAGCGGGAGGGATCGAAAATGCCGCGGGTCGCCACCTGGCAGTCGGGGCCCAGCACGCCGCGATGCTGGAACCAGAGCAGGTCGGACCGGTCGCGCCCGGCGGACAGCGACAGGCGCAGTGACAGCGCCTCGGCCGGATCGAGAACCGCCACGGCGCGGGTTTCGGCGGCGCGCACCTCACCATGATGGCGGCCAGTGAGGCGGTTGAATTGCGGGCCGCCGAAGGCGCGGCGGAGGAAACCCGCGACGCGCAGCCCGGCCTTGTCGCCCAGCGGGCCGCCGGCGGCCGCCTGGGCCTCCAGCGTCGCATGGTTGCCATAGCCCAGGTCGGCATGGCCGGCGAACGCCGTGCCTGGCCCCGCGCTGACCAGGTTGACCGCGCCGCCGGTGGTGTTGCGGCCATACAAAGTGCCCTGCGGCCCCTTCAGCACCTCGATGCGGTCGAGGTCGAACAGCAGGCGCGGCACCAGCGCGTTGGAACTGAGATAGGCGTCGTCCCGATAGATTCCGACGGCGGGGTTGTTGTTGGTGTTGAAGTCGTTGAGCCCGACGCCGCGCACGACGAACAGCGAGAAGGCATTCCCCAGAGGCTCAGCGATCTCGACATTGGACAGGCTGGTCCGCAGATCCTGCGGCGAGCGGATGCGCTGGGCTTCCAGGTCGCCGGCATCCAGCACGGAGAGCGCGGCGCCCACCTCGCCCAGGCGTTCGGCGCGGCGCTGGGCCGTCACCAGGATTTCATCCGGGCCGGCGGCCCGCGCCGGCAACAAAGGATGCACCAAGGTAAAGGTCAGTATCGACGCGATGAGGCCTTGACCGATTCTGGGACCGATTCTGGCTTCGCCTCGCCAAGGTTTAACTTTTCGTTTAATATTCACCAACACCGCTACAGAAATGCTTGCCCATTCCTGCCAAGTTGCATGGTAGAACCGCCGGTGGCAACTGTCGATTGCAGCCCTTTTCCGTCAGTGGCTTTTGCCCTGTTCCCGGATGGGAGCAGCCAGGCGCGGCCCGGCCGCGCTACAGGGCATTGGTGTCCGAGCTGAAACAAGCCAACGACCTGGCAGAAATCCTGACCGAGCAGAGTTCGCGCGCCGCGCTGGACCGGATGGCGTTCGGCGTCGCGCTGATCGACGTCGATGGGCAACCGAGTTTCGTCAACCGGGCCCTGCGCGGCATGGCCCGCCAGCAGGACGGGCTGGATCTGGACAGCGGCGGGATTCGCCTGCAGCGGCCGGACGAAAACCGATCGCTGGGGGAACTGCTGGAGGCCGCGCGACTTGCCGCGGCGCCGGGTGACGGCGTGCGGTCCTATATGCAGGCCACGCGTCCCTCCGGCCAGCGGCCCTATGGGGTGCTGGTCTGCCCGCTGGCGAAGGGCCCGGGGGCACCGGAGCCGGGGGGTGCGCCGGTGCTGGTCTGCATCACCGACCCGGCGGCGGCGGGCCAGGTTTCCGAAGCAGCGCTGATCGCGCTGTTCAGCCTGTCGCATGCCGAGGCGAAGCTGACCATCAGCCTGATCCGGACCGGGTCACTGGCAAGCGCAGCGCGCGATTGCGGCCTCACCGGCGGGTCGGCACGGCAATATCTGAAACGCATCTTCGCCAAGACCAAGACGCGCGGCCAGGTCGACCTGGTCGCCCTGCTGCTGGGCTCGGTGGTCGTCTAGCGGCCCGCTGCAAGACGCCCTACGGCATGACGATCGGCGCGACCTGCAGCCCCCACGGGGTGAGGCGCTCGCCATCTTCCCGCTTCTGGCCGACCGGCAGCTCGTCGCCCTTGTCGAACACGGCGCCCATGCGGCCGAAGCCGGTGCAGAAGGCGGCCCAGATGCCGAGTTCCTGGATCTGGGCGCCGTCGAAATGCTCGGCGAGGCGGGCCATCATTTGCGGGCCGATCGACAGATGGTCGCTGGCGAACTTGTCGGCGAAGGCGACCGCGGCCTGCTCGGCCGGGGTCATGTCGGCCGCCTCGGCCGGCTTCTCCAGCGAGCAGACCAGCCCTTCGGTCAATCCGTCCTCGATGGCGGCGCCGTAGCGGACCGACATGCAGTGGCGGCACTGGTTGTGGAAGGCGATGCGCAGCCGCACCAGCTCCATCAGCCGCTCCGGCAGCCGGCGGCCGTCGAGCAGCGCCTGGCGGAACGTCCACATGGCCTGGGACAGGTCTTCGCGCGTCTCCATGGCCGGAGCGCGCACATTCTGCATGTTCATGATCATCTCCCCCTGGCAAAGCGCCTGGAACCAAATCGATTTTACGCCTGCCAAGGACCGGCAGGGAAAGAACTTTTTTGTAATGCGCGGCTTGACACATGTCAAGAGATAGATTACACATGACCCGTGATCAGAACGTTTAAAAGCAAGGCGCTTGCAGAGTTCTGGGCAACCGGCGCTTCCCGCAAGTTACCGGTTCAGAACGTCGACAGGGTCCGCCGCATGCTCCGGGCGCTCAACGACGCCACTCGTCCGGAGGATATGAACGTGGTCGGTTACAAATTTCACGCGCTGCACGGCAATCCGCGCCGATGGTCGGTCTGGGTCAGCGGCAATTATCGGATCACCTTCGGGTGGGAACAGTCCGACGCGATCGACGTGTCAATCGAGGACTATCATTGAGGAGGACGAGGATGAAGGCCGCCCGCAAGACCGCGTTGCGCCCCATGCACCCCGGCGAGCTTCTGCGGGAGGATGTGCTGCCCGCGCTTGGAAAGTCCGTCACCGAGATCGCGAAGCTGCTGCATGTTTCCCGCCAGACGCTTCATTCGATCCTGGCCGAGAAGATGGCCATCACGCCCGTGATGGCGGCCAAGCTTGGAAAGCTGTGCGGCAATGGCCCGTATCTGTGGCTCAACCTGCAGCGGACCTATGATCTCGAAACCCTGCCCCCGGAAGTGAAAAGGGAAATCGAGCAGATTCCGACGCTCGAGGAAGCGGCCTAGGGGGCGGGCCGCCGGCTGAGGAATTGCGGTTGGCGCAGACGTCCGCTCAGCGGGCCTTCAGCCACATGACGGCGACCCTGGTCGCCCAGGTCAGCGGGTGCGGCAGGGCGTCCAGCGCGTACCAGCCGAGGGCCGAATGCTTGGACGGTTCGGCGATGCGCGGTTCGCCGACAAAGCTGCTGGTGAAGTAGGTCGGCGCCACCCAATGTTCGCCCTCGATGTGATCGATCTGGTCGACCACACACAGCAGCTGCAGGTCGCTGACCCGGATCGACACTTCCTCGCGGATTTCGCGCACCACCGCGTCGGCGACCGCCTCGGCCCATTCGACCTTGCCGCCGGGCAGCCCCCAATGGCCGGCTTCCGGCGCCATGCGCCGCTGCACCAGCAGCAGCCTGCCGTCGCGGAAGATGGCGGCGCCGCAGCCGACCTTGGTGTGGCGGGCCGGGGCCGGTGGAACGGCGGAAGGACGAAACTCCTCATCCATAGGGACAGGCATCCTTGCCGCAGGAGGCGGTGCCGGTGACGAAAATAGCGCAGACCGGGCAGCGTTGCATGTCCGCCGCGACCGGTTCGGCGGCGCGCGGCTTCTCGCGGCGCTGCTCCATCTGGTGTTCCGCCGCCCGGTGTTCCGCTTGCCGCTCCTGGCGCTCCAGCACCCGCTGCACGCGGGCCATCCAGCGCACGCCGTACCACAGCGCCAGCACGACGATCACCAGGACCACCACTTTGAGGAGCATCGGCGCGCTTACGAGGTGATGGGCGGGAGCGGCAGGCAGACCGGCGGCTTGTCCGGCAATTGCAGGCCCTTCGAGGTCTCGGTCGGCGCGGTCCCCGACGGCTGGGGCTGCGGCTGGGGCGCCGGCGTTTCCGCCAGGCACGGCACCGCAGCGAGCAGGGCTACAACCAGGACGGGACCGGAAGGCAGACGCAACATTGGCGGCTCCAACTGGGGCGGCTCCAGAGACGGCCCGCTCACCATATCAGAGCCGGCGCCAGAACCTAAAGCGCCCGCTTTCCGGTCACCAGCATCTGCCGCTCCAGCCGGCCGATGAAGCGGTCGGCGAAGCGGGCGATGTCGATCGAGCCGGGACCGATCAGCCAGCGCAGGCTGACACCGCGCAGCGTGGTGTGGATCAGCAGCGCCTCGAACTCGGCATCGAGGCCGGGATCGATCTCGCCCGCCCGCTGGCCGGCCTCGATGTAGAGGCGGAAGCGCTGCTCGCTGCCGGCGACGAATTCGCGGATCAGCGGCACCAGTTCCGGATAGGTCTGCTCCGCCTCGCCGACATTGGCCTCCTCCAGCAGCAGGAAATGGGCGCGCGACAGATCGCTGTGCGTCACCAGATCGTGCAGCCATTTGCGGATCGCCGCGCTGAGCGTGGCGAAGGCCGCCTGCTCCGGCGCTTCCGGAAGGTCGCCGATCCAGAAATCGAGCATCAGCCGCTTCAGGCATTCGGCCAGAAGCCGGTCCTTGTTGCCGAACAGATGCGCCGGCAGGCCGCGGCTGTAGCCGGCCCGCTCGCCGATCTCGGCCAGCGAGGCACCCGCCACGCCACGCTCGGCGATGGCGTGCAAGGTCGCCTGGATGATCCGCCGTTCCGACCGGGCGCGACGTTCGCCCTGCGACAGGCGGGCGCGCGGCGACGATCCTTCGGCCGCGGGTGCTTCGGCCGTGTCGCCTTCGGAGGTCTTTGCCCTGCCCTGCGCCATGCCCCTTCCTATGTCCTGGGCCTGTCAGTACTTGACCGAGTTGAGCGTGATCTTCGCATCGAACGGCCCGCCATCGCGACCGCAAACCGCGCGGCCGATCTCGGCGAGATATTGGCCGCTGTAGGTGGTGAGCCCGGTGGTGACGTCCGGATCGCCGACGCACAGCGCAAGGATCGCTTCCGCCATCACTTCCGGATCCTCCGGCGACTGGATGCGGTCGGCCTTGATGGTCCCTGCCTCGATCAGTTCGCGGGTCGCGCGGGTCATCACCGAATTGACCGGCGAGACGACATTGGCCGAGACACCCTTGCCGTGCAGTTCGGCCGCCAGGGTGCGGGTGAACAGATTGAGCGCGCTCTTCGCCGAGGAATAGGCCGACACACCGCCGGTGCGGTGGAATTCCAGGTAGGGCGGCCCGTCCGGCCTGGCGGCAGCACGGTCGGCCACGGTCGAGGAGACGTTGACGATGCGGCCATATTTGCGTTCGAGCATGCCGGGCAGCGCGCGCACGATCAGGTCGCGGGCGCCGAACACATCGACCTCGAAGACCCGGCGGAACAGCTTGTCCGACATTTCCCAGCTGACCGCGCCAAAGCCCGAGATGCCGGCATTGTTGACCAGCACATCGACACGGCCGAAACGCTGCAGCACCGCCTCCATGAAGGAAGCGCGGGATTCAGGCTTCGCGACATCGAGGCTGTAGGCATAGGCCTCGCCGCCGCGCTTGCGGATCTGGCTGACCGTGTTGGCCAGCGTGTCGATCTGGGGATCGGCTTCGTCGCCGACCGTCCGCGAGGCGGCGATCACCAGGGCGCCGGCCGAGGCCAGACGCTCGGCCGCTGCTTCGCCGATGCCGCGGCTGGCGCCGGTCACCACCGCGATCCTGCCCTCAAGTTCCCGCATTGGACTTCGTTCTCCCGATTGAAAAGCGGCGCGCTCAGGACTCGCCAAAAATGCCGGACAGATTGTAGTTGGGTACCTGCTCGCGCAGCGTCTTGCGGCCCGTCGCCACGCGCTGCATGCGGCGCGGCAGTTTCGGATCCAGCGCCGGGCGGCCATGCTGCAAAGCGAGGTTGTCCCACACGACCAGATCGCCGCGGCGCCAATGATGGTGCAGCTCGTTGCCCGGCCCGTAGAGATAGGCAAAAACCTCGCGCAGCAGCGCGTCGCTTTCCGCCGGCCCCAGCCCCTCGATGCGCGCCGCCGAGCTTTCATTGGCATAGACGATCGGCCGGCCGGTGATGCGATGGCGCATCACGATCGGCCGCACCAGGGTCAGCGCATCCGCCGGCACGTCGTAGGAGAGCCGCGCCTTGTCGGCCAGCGTCTGCATGAAGGTGACTTCCAGCGGCTCGATGCGGGCCCTGAGATCGTCCGGCAGAATGTCATAGGCGCGCCGGCCGGAGACGAAGCCGGTCCAGGCGGTGTCCGGTTCGACATCGAGCGCCAGCAGCGAAATGGCGTCGAGCGGCATCGGCGTCGCGCACAGGTCGGAATGATAGTCGAGCTTGACGGTGCCCAGCACCTTGTCTTCCGGCGACAGATAGGATTTGCCCGACGATGGCAGCACGGGGCCGAGATGACCGATCAGGGCCGCCTGCTGGTCCATGCTGAGCGACTGGTCGCGGAACAGCAGCAGCGTCTCGGCATAGAACAGTTCGCGGAACGCGGCGGCCGCATTGGCGGTGAGCGGCACGGAGAGATCGCAGGCGATCTCGGCGCCGAACGGTTCCAGCCGCCGGACGAACTTCGCCGCCGGCCAGACGCTGGAGATCGTCTCTGCCCGCATCACGCAGCCTCCCATTGCTTCAGTTCGAACTGCCCCTCGGCGAGTTCGCGCAACAGCGGCGACGGACGATAGAAATCGCCGAAGCGCGCCTGCTGTTGCTCGAACCAGGCGAGCGCCATCGCGGGCCCGAAGACATGCTCCAGATGGAACAAGGGTCCGCCGCGCCAGGCCGGCCAGCCATGCGCGGTAACCGCCACCAGATCGATGTCGGACGCGCGCAGCGCGATGCCCTGGCGCAGCAGTTCCAGCCCTTCATTGGCGATCGGCAGCAGGGCCGAGGCCAGCAGGCTGGCGCCCGCCATCGGCGACCCCGGCGTCAGATCCAGCAGCCGTTCGGCATCGCTGCTGCGGTGCGGGGCCCCGTCCGCATAGTTATGAAAGCCGGCGCCCGCCGCCTGGCCGGTCCGGCCGGCGGTGCAGAGCCGGCCGCGCAGGCTGTCGCCAGACCCGCCGGTGGCGAGCCATCTGGTCTCCAGCCCGATGCGGTCCTGCCAGGCGAACACGCCTTCGGCAAAGCCGAACTTGTACAGCGCGCGGTCGATGCTCCACGGCGTCGCCTGATTGTGGACGACCAGCGCTTCGGCAGCGCGCTGGCGCGCCGTCATCAGCCGGGTGGCAATGGCGCGCCCGGACTCTGGCGGAGGAGCTGGCGCCGCCAGCACGGCAATCTTCTGCATCCGCTTCAGCAGGCGCAGCACGGACAGCACGTTTGTCGGCGAGGCGGCGGCCGGCCGGATCACCTCGACGAATTTTTTCTCATCGGCCGGATAGAGAAAATGAATGCCGAGCGTCGCTGCGGGCGGCGCCAGATCGGCGACATCGCCCGCCGCCATGGTCGACAGGATGGCGCCCGGCCGCATCGCGGGCGCCGCCCGGCCGATCAGGTCGCGATGCGCGTCCGGCGTGGCGAAGGTAGGATCGAAGACGAGATCAGCTTCGGCCAGCGAGCCCGGCTGCTCGTCCCAGAACGCCACCTCAAGGCCGGCGGCGCGGAACGCGCGGGCCGCCGCCACGCCGTCGCGGTTCGCCACCAGGATGCACACGCGGCGCAGCGCCATTGCCACGCTGTCGCGAGCGAGGCCGGGAATTTTCCAGGCTTCGCGCTCGGCGAAAAAAATATGCCGCAGCGCTTTCGACTGGTCGGTGTGGACCAGGCTTTCGAACAGCGAGCGCTCGAAGGTAAGCCCGTCTTCGAAGGGCAGGTCGGCGGCGGCGCGGACCGCCCGCAGCGCGGTCTGCGCCGCCTCTTCGTGGCGCAGGCGCCGCGCGTGTTTTTCGGCGAAGGCGTAGAAGAGCTGCGGATAGGCCCGCGCCTGCTCGATCTCGGCGACCCGGTCGCGGACGCGCGGCAAGACCCGCTCCGCCACTCTCTGGCGCGCAAAGGCGATGGCCGCCCTTCGCAGCTCCGCCGGGTCGACCAGGCGATCGACGAGGCCCAGCGCCAGCGCCTGTTCCCCATCCAGCGTTTCGCCGAACGAAAC
>JADMIO012736520.1_pt1 | contig 18321 bp, 17 predicted proteins | sample 8958161 | NCBI WGS metagenome assembly JADMIO01 (sample SAMN16585339, study PRJNA669376) | soil metagenome | isolation source: Crop rotation soil | place: USA: Cullars Rotation, Alabama | collected 2011 | reverse complement strand
CACTTACAACCACAGAAGTAAATCTTACCGTATCGCCCGAACAGACCGCCCCGGATGGGCTGGCAGCTATAGTTACTGATGGAACTACCGAGCCGAATATTGTTACTGCCCGGTAAACACTTGTTGGACCACAGGCATTGGAGACCGTATAGCTGACAGTATCGAGCCCCACAGAAACGCCCGTAATAACCGCCCCTGAATGGGTCGCAGCGCTATTGCTCAGCGACCATGCACCCCCTGCTGTTGAGTCAGCGAGAGTAACAGAAGCGCCCTGGCATAAGGTAAATGTGCCAGTTATTGCCGCAACTGCAGGCAATGCTGCAACCGTAATGATATACATTGCATGTGAGGCTCCGCATACATTGGAAACCGTGTAGTAAACAGTATCCAGCCCCACTGATACGCCGGTAACTACACCGCCCGCCGAAACTGTTGCATGGCTGTTCGATGCCATCCATGTGCCGGACGAAACTGTTTCTGCGAGGGTAATACCAGACGCAGTGCACACAGCCGACGGGCCTGAAATGACGCCTGCTGCCGGCAAACCCCTTTCAGTAATAACAATGCTGTTGGAGGTGCTGTAAATAGTATCATCCATAATGGTGGTCATAATAGATTTTACGGTGTCTCCCGTGCCTAAACCCGTGGCCGTGAATCCCGCGCTGTCGCTGCCTGCTGACGCTGAATTAACGAACCAGTTAAAATGCGGTGTATTTACCGAAGTAGCGTTTGCCGAAAAATGCATCGCATCGCCATGGCAAATAGTGTCGCCATGGCTGGCCGCTACCGATACGTGCGGAATAACTATGGTATTAAATGCAGTGTCAGTAAGCACTACAGGGTTATCGTCGAAGTAAATGCCGGCATGGCTGTAAAACTGTGCACCGCTGGCCAACCCCCTCCGCGCATTAATGGTGTAGGTGACCATTCCGGTACACTTGCCATGGTGCGAGCTGTCTAAAAGTTTTATGTTCGGGAAATCAAACTTAACAATGGTAAAGCCGCCTGTATGCTGCGTTTCCACGTACATTTCGCTCGACGCAAAGACCGGCTGCAGCGTTGCTGCATCGAGGTTGCCCGACAGTGTATCGAGCACAGAAATATTGTGCGCTGTATCGTTACCGTCATTTTCAAATTCAATGGTAAAATGCAGCTTTGTACCATTCAGTATATCTCCCGCCGGTGTTACCTCAATATGGTTCGGGTCGTAAGAAGATCTTATCGTGTCAATGCGAAGAATGACATTGTCCGAGGTATCAATATCACCGGCTGTGGGTGTTACAGTGATATAAGTGTGAACTGTGTCGCCGGGAGTGATCCAGGATGACGTCGGCAGTTTCAAGGCATACCTGATAAATTTAGAAGCAGAGTCTGCTGAGACCCCGGTAAGGTTCCAGGTTACGGTGTTTCCAACTACGGAAGCGGGGGTGGGGTAAGCCCAATCAAAAACATATCGCGGACTGATATTAAGTGTAACAACTGCATTCTGAGGTGGACAAAACGAATTGGTTACCAATATGTTGCCATTTGCAAGATGCCTGCCTGTCAACAACGAGGTGTATTCAGAAAGGTTAAAACCGGATGCCGTTATGCAGCTTAAGCCAAAGTACTTTCTTGGATAAGTATTAACTGTTGCTGAAATAGTATCATAAATATAACCTGAAGATGGACAGGAAATGGAATAGCCCCCTGATATGGCAATTACTCTGAACCGGTAAACCGTTCCCGGTATGACACCTGCCGGGTAGTAAAAACCGCTCGTTGCAGTAATAGTATCTACCGCCACCCCATTTGAATCAACTTCCGCCGAGAAAGATGTTGAGTTGATAATGTCTGCGGAATCAAAAACTCCATTGCCGTTTACATCGGTAAAACAGGAAATAGGGAGGGCATGACAACGTGCGTAGTGCGTAGTATATGCAATGGAATCCTGAGGGATATTGTTGCAATAAACAATTTGCTTCACCGAGTAATCTCCTGAGTGGGTATAGTTATGAGTAGGATATGCGGAGGGGTTAACTGCGGTAGCTGGAGAAAAGAATACAGAATCCTTTTGACCGTCTCCATAATAAGTGGTTACGTACAAAAAAGGAGAATTTCCAAAAGTCTGAATATAAAATACCTTCCCGCTGCAAATTGTAGTTGAAGAGTCCCATACGGCATGTCCAAGAATACGATAGTGATAAGCAACGTGTATGGTATTGGAATAAGCTGTAAGTCCGCTGGAGTCGCAATAATTAGCGCACCGGTAAAAGCAGTCTTCGGAAGGCGTATATATAACGCGCGACGATGTCGCCCAGGAAATATTTGCCCACCCGGTTGTTCCATCATAAGATTTTTGCCATTGCAGGCTATTTCCGAATGCAGTTGAATAACCGCTAACTGAAAGGGTATCAAAAGAACACGAGTTACAGTAATAAGAACTTGCCGAAGCCGTTCCGCCCGAAGGCATGCCTGAACACGCAACCGCATAATTGATCAGCAAAGCCAATGAAGAAACGGTAACGCTGCTGTAAGAGCAGGTTACGTTGCATCTAAAATAGGTATTTGCTGTAATGCCGTTAAAATTATATACGGCGGTAGTTGCACCGGGAATATTCGTCCAGGTGCTGCTGTCGGGCGATGATTGCCACTGTAAAATGATTCCGGCTGTGGCACTGTAACCCGATTCAGTTAATATAATATGAGTAGCCGTGCTTGCTGTAGTTGCAGAGGAATGTGCAGTTCCCGCCGTAGGTGTACCCGAACAGGCGGCAGCGCACGTTCCGGTTAACGAGACATCAAACCTTGTTCCTCCTCCGGTTGCCGAAAGATTGCCCGGATATGTGCCTGACGTGGATGGTGCATTGAAGCGGACGGGTATGGTATCAGAAGAAACAACTCCTCCGGAATACGAAATGTTGTAGGACGAAACCCAGGCAGAGCCGGAATATACACTATAATTCGCCGGAGCCTGAATGGCGATATTGCCACTGGCCGGCGTTAGCGCACTCCCCGAAAACACAATATTCATAGTGGATGATGGGGTACTTACCACAGTTGTTGGGAATGTAACTGTTGCCGTTGAGGGGTTTAAAGTTGGGCAACCTGAAGTATAGCAGGCGATTCGCAGGCCGGGGGTAAATACGGTAGATCCTGCTGTTGAACAGGTAACTGAGCATCGGTAATAAGTTGTGGCGCTAACTGTTGTAGCACAGTTAATGTTCGTTGCCCCTGATATATTGCTCCAGGTGCTGCTGTCGGGAGAAGATTGCCATTGAAAATTCAGGCCACCTGCCATGGTGTAGCCTACATCTGATATTGTAATTGCCGTTGAACCGCAAGCCGTAAAACGTGATGCAGTTACCGTTCCTGCTGTGGGTGTTCCGCTGCAAATTGGAGCCCCGCTACCATTAACAGGAATATATAATGCAGGCGCCGACCCGCCAGTTATCGTTATATTACCAGAAGCGTAGCTAACTGAAGTTGGGTTGAATGCAGCCAAGATATTTACTGTGCTTAATGTACCGCCTGTGTAGGTAAGGCAATAAGAAGATACCCAAGTACCTGTGGATGTCATACCTACCAAAAAATTAGAAGGCGCCGAAACCGTTACGCTTCCGCTCGAAGGGTAAAGGTAGGCTCCTGTTATTGCAGAGGACAACGCCGGAGACGACGTGCCAACTGTTGTTGGTGGAAAGGATAAAGCAGACGGATATGCCGTAAAATATTGTGCAAAACCACCAACAGACACACAACAAGCCAACAAAAGCAGGAGCAGCTTTTTCATAAAATATATGTTTTACGGAACGTTTGTAAAATTACAATAAACTGTAGCGCGATAAGTAAGTATAAATACCCTATTTCGGATTAGGTATTTATACCTAAAAATGTGGTGCGGGCAGGGGCGCGACGCAGTCCCGCCGTTCCCGTCCGCTGTTTTAACCCCGGCCCTGAGGGGTGACATGTTATGTCATCATGCTATTCTGCGCCGTGACGGGGGCCGCCGTTTCTGGCCGCTAATTTAACCCCGGCCTTGAAGGGTGACATGTTACGTCATCATGTTATTCTGCAAGACACGCTCCTTAGAGAAACCGCCACATTGCAAAAACGTTAAGTCAATCACATTACCCCCAAATTTGTATTTTTGTAAAAATTATCAGGAATGCAGTTTGAACAACCGGTAACGGTGCAATGGATGGCGGAGTTTATTGGGGCGGAAATAAGGGGTGACGAGCATCAGCTGGCGCTGGGTATCAATGAGATCCACAAGGTAGAGGAAGGAGATATTTCGTTCGTAGATTTTGAGAAGTATTACAATAAATGTCTGAATTCGGCGGCTACTATAATTATTATTAATAAAGACGTTCCCTGCCCCGCTGGCAAGACTTTGCTGGTGACGAAGGAGCCGTTTGAAGCATATACCAAAATCGTGCGCCGGTTCAGGCCGTTTGAGCCTGCGCATAAAATGATCAGCGACAGCGCCATAATAGGTGAAGGAACGATACTGCAGCCGGGTGTTTTTGTAGGGAACCATGTTCGTATAGGGACCAATTGCATCATTCATCCGAATGTGACCATTTACGACCATTGCATTGTCGGCAATAATGTTGAAATTCATGCCAGCACTGTAATAGGCGCCGATGCATTTTATTTTAAACGGTCGAGAGATAAGGAGGTGCAGTACAGCAAAATGCTCAGCTGTGGCCGAACCATTATTGAAGACGACGTGGAGATTGGCGCCTGCTGCACTGTTGACCGCGGGGTAAGCGGCGATACGGTTATTGGGAGAGGCACGAAGCTCGATAACCATATACAGATAGGCCACGACACTGTGGTCGGTAAAAACTGTATCATGGCTTCGCAGGTGGGCATTGCAGGGGTAGCGACCGTGGAAGACGAGGTGATACTCTGGGGCCAGGTAGGTGTAAGCAAGGACCTTACTATAGGCAAGGGCGCGGTAGTACTGGCGCAATCGGGCGTCCCGGCAAGCATTGAGGGCGGAAAGACTTATTTTGGTTCGCCTGTTGAAGATGCCCGCACCAAAATGCGCGAGCTCAACTGGATAAAGCGCATCCCGGAAATGTGGGAAAAGCTGAAGGGGTGATTTTCCTTGGAAAGGCACTGCGCTAACGCAATTGACCCGGAGGTTTCACGCAAAGGCGCCAAGCCGCAATTTCCAGCTGCCTGGTCTTCGCTCAAGGCAGCAAGGCCGCAACCGAAAGAGCAGGAGTCGTGATATTGCGATGGAATATTCAAGGCCGGCAAAATCCGCTAATGCAAACAAGCACACGAAGTACAAATGCGGGGCAGAAAAATGCACTGAACTTCGATTAATAGCAGTGTAACAAAAGCGCATAAAAAATTGGTAAGCATAACCGTAAATAACGATATTGTTTTGCGTTCGTGGCAGCCCGGCGACGCCGAGGCGTTGTTTGCGGCAGTAAACAGCTCACGTGCGCACCTGACACCGTGGCTGAACTGGGTAAGTTCCACTACGAAGGAAGAGCACTCGCTGCAGTTCATCCGCTATACCATGCAGGCCCTCGAAAACCAGGAAGCGTTAGCGCTGGGTATTTTTTTTGACGGCGTTGTTATTGGGGGCATAGGTATGCACCAATGGAACCGAACCGTTAAGAAGGCGCAGATCGGTTATTGGATCGTGAAAGACTATGAGGGAAGGGGCATTATTCATAAATCACTGCAGCAATTTATACGCTTTCTCTTTGAGAAAACGGGGCTGAACAAGATTGAAATTCATTTTTCACCTGCCAATGGCCGCAGCGCCAAAGTGGCCGAAAAGTTAGGCGCTAAAATAGAAGGCGTCCTTCGTCAGAGCGCCCTTCGCCATGGCATATTGGAAGATATTGTCGTTACCGGGCTATTAAAGAGCGAGTGGATAACAGTTGGGAGTTAATTTCGGCCTGCTTCACAGGTCTTTTTATTATAAGACTTCTTATGTCTTTGAAAGAGCTCGGATTATTTTTTGTATCCCTGATCGTAAATAGGTATTATTGCCCGTCAATATTATAAAACCGATATCACTATGATTGAAACAATTCTGAACGTAGCCAATAAATATGCCGATGGCCTCAAGAGCGTGCTGGAGCGGCGACAACAGTGGCTGGATCACCATAAGGAAGTGAGGGATCACCTCAAAGAAATTGCCAGCGAGCTCAATGAAAAGGCGGCATACAAACCGGGTTTTTATGTCGATACCAATCATGCCTTCAACGAAGAGATCAACGGCACCTGTGCCGACCTGCCTTCGCTAACTTTCCGGTGTGGCGATTACCCGCTCGATTTATCTTTTAAAAACGCAGCGGGCGAGCGGAGGGATTATGTTGAAGAGGGCTTTTATATTACTTTCACGCCTATCATTACCGGGCAGGTAATTGTGCTGCTGCTGCCGCACTACAGCAAGCTCGTCAGCGAGAAGCCGGAGTATATAAACCTCGCTGTTATTGACCATCCGGAAAAGCTGGTGCCTGAAGCTATCGACCAGCTAATAGCAAGAGGGATGGAAATGGCTTTTTACACCAGCTTCACGGGTATGGTGGAGCGCCAGAAAATGGAAATACATGAAACGGAAAACCAGCACATGCATGCCCCAATAGGTTTTAAAAGATATGAAAGTACTGAAAAGGTTAAGTAAGCCGCTGTTATTGTTATCACTCGTCAGCCTTGTTTTTGGGTCATGCAATGATAATAAGCCTGTTGAAACCGCGGCTCCCGCGGCGCCGGCAGGCACGAATGAGCAAGTAGCATCGCTCCTTTCGTGGGATATTGTTAAAGAATACCCGCACGACCCCAAAGCCTTCACGGAGGGGCTGGAATATCATGACGGGGTGCTTTATGAAAGCACAGGCGAGTATGGCTCTTCTGATATACGCAAGGTGGACCTGAACACAGGAAAGGTACTTGTTGCACATAAAATGGAGGACCGTTATTTTGGCGAGGGGCTAACCATTCTGAATGGGAAATTATACCAGCTTACCTACAGAGAAGGGAAGGGTTTTATTTATAATATTTCCACTCTGAAACAGGAAGCGACCTTTTCTTTTTCAGCGCCCGAAGGCTGGGGTATGACCAGCAACGGAGCGCAGCTGATTTTTGACGACGGCACCAACGTGCTGCACTTTATAGACCCGGTTACCTTTAAGGAAGTAAAGAGATTAAGCGTAACGGACGAGCGCGGCCCCGTGAACCAGATAAATGAGCCGGAGCTCATAAAAGGGTACATTTACGCCAACCAGTGGGAAACAGATTTTATACTGAAAATTGACACCGCCACCGGTCGTGTCGTTGCCCGCGCCGACCTCAGCAGCCTGCGCCAGCGCGGTGGCATCCCTGCCATGAGCGGCAGAAGGGGCGAACCCGAGGTGCTCAACGGCATAGCCTGGGATGCCACCGGCAACCGCATATTTGTAACCGGCAAAAACTGGCCCAAGTTGTTTGAGGTGAAGCTGGATAATTAAAGGCTCGTAAGATGGGCGGCTTCACGCAGAGGCCGCAAACAGGCGCAATTCACTACCTATGGTCCGCAACGGGGTTCTCCCCTACAACAAAAACAACACGATGACAAAACATGTCACCCTTTAGGGCCGGGGTAAAAACAGCAACTATTTCATTGAGCCATTATGCAATTAAGTCATTACTTATTGAGCCATTACTTATTGATCGTACTGCTGCAGGTGATATTTCTCCACTAAGTTGATCAGCAGTTCGGGGTAATTGGGGTTGGTGGCGTAACCTGTTTTTTTCAGGCCCTTCGCCCAGGCGCGGTAATCGGTGCTGCCGAGGTCGAAAAGACTGGCGTAACGGCTTTTTTGCAGGAATTTTGAATGGTCGCTGAATGACTCTGCGGTATTGCTGTATTTGCGGAAGCAGTCGTTATTGCCATCGCCATTTTTGTGGTAGGTTTTGCCGTTCCAGTCCCTGGTGCATTTTACGCCGAAGTGATTATTGGCTTCCCTTGCCAGCACGCTGTTGCCGTTGCCCGATTCCAGCATAGCCTGTGCCAGTACTATGCTGGCGGGTATGCCGTATTCGCGCATCTGTTTTATGGCGGCAGATCTCCATGTGCTGATGTAACTTTCGGGGGTGTACTTTTTGTCTTTCGCGCTGGCGGTTACTGTCAGTTCCTCCGCCTCCTTTTTATGCGCTTTTTTGTGCAAGCGCCGGGAGTGAGAGCACGAACTGCAAACAAGCAACGCCGCAACGAGGAACAAAAATAACTGGCGCATCGGCTGGAAATATTGGTGCGAATATAGAAGATAAATGGCGGACGGAATAAAGATGTATGCCCCGGAGGGCTATGTGTTTGTAGGAAGCAAAACAAAAAATGGGCAAATGTGCCGTAGGTACTATCCTATGCACAGTAAATTGGATAGCCTCTATGCCGCACACTTGATTCCGCCCCCGAGCTGGTCGGCCTTTTTAATTTGTCTCTAAAAAAGAAATAACTATATTACTGTCCTGCAACTTATTTTTGCACAAGCCCATTAGACACAATACATGAGCATTACAGAGCACATACTTGAACAGGTAGCCTACAGCATTGCCAACAACGAATACATTTGGACCGACCACGAAAAGGTGGCTATAATAAGCGGCCTTACCAGTGCAGGTGAATGGGATGAGCTGTTAGCGGCCGTGTCTGCATTTTTGAATACAAAGGGGGGCGCTGTAATTATTGGAATTGAAGATAATGAAGATGCCGGGCAATATATTTTTCATGGGGTTGAGGAAGACATTGAGGGCCGGCTACCGATAGTTTCAGAGCGGCTCGCAGACATAACAGACGCAACCGGGGCGCCGTTTGACGTTAGCCCCTATGTTGCTTTCAATCCCCATAAATTCATGGCGGGAAACGTGCTTTCAGTTCTTGTTTCCCCGTTGCCAGAAGCTATGCGATATGCCTGGTACAAAAATGCAGCTTATGAGCGAACCGTTACGGGCAATCACCGTTTAACGCATCTGAAAAGCACGCAGGCTGGTGAAAACATGCAAGACAACCGGCCTGCAGAACATGCCGGAAACATAACGGAAACCGATAGCGGAGCAGAAGCGCCCGTGCCTGTGCAAAAAATTTATTCGGCCGAACTGATTTCCATTTTTGGGGCTGATTATATATCGCTGGAGCCAGATTATAAGCAGATGCTGTCTTATATCTACGAGCGGAACAAAAGTGATACGCCTCACTACCCCGATGCCAATGAAATAAGTGCGCGGTTATGGGCGCTGAAAGGTGAAGTAAGGAGTAAGAAGGAGCTTGAGCTGTTTCATGAAACGATCAGGAAAATAGTAGCCATTATGGAAAAAACAGGGTTCATTCTGCGCCAGAAAAGCAAACCTGGATACAAGATCAATGCGGGTTACGAGGTGGTGAAGAACTTATTTAACTAAGGTGATGGCAACAGCACGTCGTATTTTAAAAGAACCTTGGCGGGCTGTGCAGTCAGGATTGTTGTAATAAAACTTCCTCCAGCCGCTCAAAAAATTCCCTTGCGGGCTGAAGTAGCGGGAGCACATCCTTCTCTTCATACTCCGCATAATCTTCATAATCTGCCGACTGCCGCAGGTAAAAAATATTGGTATAAAATTCCCCGTGTTTCTTCTCAATCAAGCCAGGTATAATAAAATGCAATCCTAACATTTGACGAACACCTGCGTGGGTTCTTACATTGATGTCATTAACTGTCAGCAACGCACTAACCAAATGGAAACAAGCATAGTAAAGCCTGTTAATGGCCGTATTCCATAGATGATGCTCAACCTGAATGTCAACTTCAGCCAAAAGATCTTTGGCTTTAGTAAGTTTAAAATTTACCAGTTCCTGTTTGTCGGCGTTCATAGTACCTTGCCTTCCCGCGTTACGTTTTTATAAAAAGGACCGACCCTATGCCGGCTTTCCCATTGCTTTCTTGAAAAAATCATTGGGCTGATAATAATACCTGTTTCCAGTTCAAGATGGTATAATGGATAAGTTATGCGAATTCTATCTTCGTGGGTTATTTTTTCATGCTCCATTAGCACAAGAATATCAATGTCAGAATCCGCGCGATAGTCGCCACGGGCATAGGAGCCGTAGAGAATTACTGTGGCATCAGGATCCGTTGATTTGACCTGCGTCTTAATTTGCTGCAATATCTGAGCGGTGGCATTCACAAAGCAAACTTACGTAAAAAAGATGATGTAATATTGATCGGATACTCACTTGTGTGACAATGATGCATTCACTTTTTCCTCTACAATTTTACCATCGCGCATAATGAGCGTTCGGTCCGTGAGGCTGGCAAGCTGGTCATTGTGGGTGATCATGACGAAGGTCTGGTTAAAGTCCTTCCGGAGCTGTAAAAACAGCTCATGTACCGCATGAGCGTTGGCGCTGTCGAGATTGCCGGTGGGCTCGTCGGCCATTACAACAGATGGCCGTGTAACCAGCGCCCTGGCAATGGCTACGCGCTGCTGTTCGCCACCCGAAAGCTCCGATGGTTTGTTATTCAGCCGGCCGCCAAGCCCGACTATTTTTAGCATTTCCATGGCCTGTGAGCTTGCTTCTTTCTTGCCTGTGCCCTTTATCCACAGTGGCATACAGACGTTTTCAATAGCGCTGAACTCCGGCAGCAAATGATGGAACTGAAACACAAAACCAAGATGGCTGTTGCGGAATTTAGACTGCTTTTTTGAGGGCAGCTTTAGGATATCCACCCCATCTATCAGCACACTGCCCGCATCCGGCTTATCAAGGGCGCCCATTAGGTGCAGCAATGTGCTTTTTCCTGCGCCTGAAGGGCCTGTTATCGATAATATTTCCCCCTTCGCAACCGTGAAAGAAACATCATTCACCACGGTTACGGCTCCATACTTTTTAAACAGGTGGCTGACAGCAAGCATAAAGGGGTTTTAAGTGTAAATATGCATAATAATGCATTACCACCAACCAATTACCGGTAAAAAGGTGTCTGATTAAAAACATTTTATACTTTAGGATGGCGATTTTGAAATTTAAGGTTCAGTTTTTTGAAATTACCTTACATTTGCAAAAATTGAGAAATATTTTAAAATAATCACAATATGTTTTGGACACTTGAATTAGCATCACATCTTGAAGATGCACCCTGGCCGGCGACAAAGGATGAGCTTATAGATTACGCCATCCGGTCTGGCGCGCCACTTGAGGTTGTTGAAAACCTGCAGGAGCTCGATGACGAAGGCGAAATATATGAAGGCATTGAAGACATATGGCCCGACTATCCCACGCAGGAAGACTTCTTCTTCAACGAAGATGAGTATTAAGGCAAGCGGCATAACAAGAATACACCAGGCTGCTCTCCCCGGGGAGCAGCTTTTTCGTGTATGTTAGGAGCTGTCCTCTGGCCATTAATACTTCAGATACGCCGATTAATTTAGTTAACGGCGCTGCATACTTTGCCCACAAAATCTGCGATACAATTTGTTCGTGCCTCGGAAGAAGGGGAAGCACTTCACAGAAAAGACCATTAGCAAGCCTGATCGCAGCAATATACCATGTAAGCGCAATATGGATCGTTCTGCCAGCTATAATGTATATTTGACTGCAATATAGTCACAAAAGGAAAACGGTCAGGCAAAATAATTTTATACTTGCGGCCGCAGCTGGCGCCATACAAAACTCCAATATATCCACTAATAGCCCCGGGGGCCGCCTGAAAGCTGTATTGATCCCCCTAATCCTCCCTGCTCCCATCGTCGGCCATACGCACGATCTTTGGAGTGAATTTTCCAACAACAGAGACCAGTTCTTTTTGGGCCGCCATAACCATGTTAATGTCCTTATAGGCCATGGGGGCTTCGTCAAGCCCTGCGCCAATAAGGGTTACATGGTGTTCCCTTAATATGGCGCCCATTTCTTCCCGGCTAATGTTTGCAATCGCCTTTGTGCGGCTCATTTGCCTGCCTGCGCCATGGGCTGCTGAGCTTATAGATCGCTGCTCCCCCTTCCCCCTCACCAGGAAACCCGGCGCGGTCATGCTGCCGGGAATAATGCCCATCACACCTTTGCCGGCCGGTGTTGCACCCTTCCGGTGTACAATAACTTCATCGCCATTGAGCGTTTCCTTCCACGCGAAATTGTGGTGGTTTTCCACTTTCGCCAGCACATTTCCGCCAATGGCCGCACTCAGCTTTTTATGAATTACATCGTGGCACGCCGATGCATAATCTCCGGCTAAATTCATCGCCATCCAGTACTCTTGCCCGGCTTCCGTATCCAAGGTCAAGTAAGCGAGGTTGCTGGCTTCTTTTGGCAGCTTGCAAATGCTTTTTGCAAGTTTGGTATAGTATCCCGCTACGGTAGCGCCAAAACCACGCGAGCCGGAATGCGACAGTAACGCGACATACTTGCCCTTCGGCATGCCGAGCCCGGCGTCATCGTCGTCAAATTCTATTATGCCCCATTCCACGAAGTGATTCCCGCCGCCCGAGGTGCCTAATTGCGAAGCGGCTTTATTCTGTAACTGCCTTACAAAGGCATTCATATTAAATTCCGGGCGGTCCAGCACTTCATGGGCCGCTTTTTGCTGCCCTTCGTAGCCCGCGCCCGCGCCAAACTTCGTATGTGCCAGCAGTGCCTTTTTGAACGTTGCCTGGTTGGTCATAAAGAAATCTTCGGTTATATCGTACACCGACAGGGCCATGCGGCAGCCGATATCTACCCCTACCCCGTAGGGAATTATGGCGTTGCGGGTGGCCAATACGCCACCAATGGGCAGGCCGTAGCCCTGGTGGGCATCGGGCATAAGCGCCCCTGCAACCGTCACGGGCAGCTTCATCGCAATGTCCATTTGTGTGCGCGCTCCTTCCTCTATGAAGCGTTCACCGTAAACGGCATAACCGTCAGCATGCTCTTTGAGCGCCACCGTGTCGTTGGCAGGCACGGCAATTTCTTCTATCATAGCGGCGGCCAAAGGCTTCATAGCCGGGTCGTCAAGGTAACTTTCAGGGTACGCTTTCACCTTTCGCAACAGCGCTATAATATCTTTCTTCCTTAAATCAAGGCCTTCTGCTATACTCAGGGCAAGGCCAAGTATTTTTCCTTCCGTATAGCCGGCTTCCATCAAATCAGCTCCGTTTATTTTCTTTTTCATAAGGCCTTTTTACGCTACTATTTTCCTGCAATGCAAATATAATGTATTTTTATTGTGCATCCGGCAGGTCGACTCCTTGATTCGGCACGCATAATTTCTTCTTGTTGGTTTGGTTACTGGCAAGAGAAGGGCTGAATCTAAAAGCATTCGTTAAATTAGGCGATAAAATAAAAATAAATCTTATAGACGAATAGCTAGTGCCGTATTTTTGCCATTCAACCTATTCCCGTCATGTTTAAGCTGCTGTCCATAGCTATCCTCTTTCTTGTTATACACACCGGCTCTGTTGCGCAGGTCTGGCCGGCAGAAGGGGTAAAACTCAATTACAGGATTATTGGTTTTTCATGGCTTCCAACTCCGGCGCATACCTATAAAATTGAAATTGCCGAAGGCGATTTTACAGACGAAGTGGCTTTCAGGAAAAATATTATTAAAACAGTCCACGCTAAAACAGCACGCGTCGTGGCGGAAGTCCCTTCATTTAATAAAAACTACACGTGGAGAGTGCTGAGCGAACAGCAAGGCAAGCCGGGAAAAACCGGAAGCATGAATCATTTCAGCTGCCCGGCATATGAGGGGCTCGATACAAACAGGCTGCGGTTAAGAATAGTAACCGAGGCAAGCCAATACCAGGACGCCTACATACTGTCTGACGGTGCAAGGGCTATATATGATATGAAGGGGAACCTCGTATGGTATCTGCCTGGTATGGGCAAGTACCTCACACCGCAAACACTCGTCAACGATTTCCGCACAACGCCGGAAGGAACGTTTACCTTCCTTGTAGAAGAACGGGAAGCATACGAGATCAATTACAATGGCGATATTTTATGGAAATCGCCCCCAGTTAATACATCAGGCGGCAGCATATCCTATCATCACGAATTCACAAAAACAGACAAAGGGCACTACATGGTGATGGGTGCGGAGTCGATCTATATTAAGCCCAATCCCGTGGTTGCGCCCGACACGAGCCTTTTTATCTTTCCTGCGCTTCTGAATGCCGGGGACAGCTTTGCAACCGGCCCTTTTTACGAGCCATTCACAACATTGCTGGAGTATGACCGGGATGGGATCGTTGTGTGGAAATGGTGCTTCACCGATTATTTTAAGACGTCGGACCTCAACTACTTCTGCCCGGCAAATATGCATCACAACAGTTTCGACGCCCACGCCAATTCCTTCTTTTTTGATCAGCAGAACAATTTCATTTACATGAGCCTGAGGAATATCAACAGGCTTATTAAGATAAAATATCCTGAAGGCAATGTAGTCAGCGTTTACGGCGAAATATATTCCGCTCAGCCGGAAACAGGCAACAGTTTGTTTAGCGGGCAGCATACAATTAGTAAAACAATGAACGGCTCCCTGTTGCTGTACGATAACGAGGTGTGCCATATGAAACAATTGACGAAGGTCGTACAATTAGAGGAGCCGCTTTCGCACAAAGGTAAACTGAAAATGGTATGGGAATATGCCTGCACAATGGACGGCATAAATGATAAGACCGCAAAAGTGCCTGGTTATACCAGGGGTGGCAGCGTGGCCGAGCTGCCGGACCATTCGGTTTTTGTCTCCATGAATGTGCCGTTCAGCAAGGTTTTTATTGCCAGTCGCGACAAACGCATCATCTGGTGCGGCGTGTTCGAAGCGTGGAATCAAGAGTTGAAATGCTGGCGCATGATACCGCAGTACAGAGCAAATATTATCCTGGGCAAAAAGGAAATGGAGCGCCTGATCTGGAACAGTGAAACAGCCGCTCACAAAATAGGCAGTTGACTAGAATATTTTATTGGAATACCGGCGTTCATGAATAATTTTACTTTTGAAATACCAAAGTAAAACTACTAAGCCATGAAGATATTTGCAGCAACAGAGCGGCTGATTTTAAGAGAGCTAATTCCCGAAGATGCTGAGGAAATGTTCGTAATGGATTCCGACCCGGAAGTGCACAGGTACGTGGGTAAAGCACCAGTTATTGAAATAGGGTATACAAGGGATGTGATACAAATGATTCGGCAGCAGTACACAGATAATGGTATTGGCCGCTGGGCTGTGATACAAAAAGAGACCGGCCATTTCATTGGCTGGGCAGGGTTGAAGCTGATGCGGGAAGAAGTTAATGGTCGCGTAGGGTTTTACGATCTGGGTTACAGGTTTGCACGGAAATACTGGGGTTTCGGCTATGCCACGGAAGCGGCTATCGCGGCACGCGATTACGGTTTTGAACAGATGGGCCTTATGGAGATAAACGCCATGGCCGATATTGAAAATACGGCATCAAAACATGTACTGGAAAAGGCCGGGCTCAGCTGTACGGGACAGTTTGAAAGGGGAGGCGACAAGAATTTCTGGTTTAGTATTTCGCGGGAAAAGTGGTTGGAAATGCAACGTTAATGTGATACAATTGAACACTAACCACAAAGGCCACAAGGACTGGCACGAAGTACACAAACAACTTTAATTCAAGATTAAGGACACAGGGCACGATACTGTGGAAAATGGTGATTATGGGAAAAGTGGCTGGAAATGCAACGCTAATTGATACAATTGAAAAGTACACAAACAAGGTATAATGCAAATTTAAGGAAACAAAGCATAAATGCGGTAGAAAATGACGAAAATAGCCAGTACAGCCAGTCCGACTGCAGAACAGAAAGATGCCATATTAAGGCTTTGGAACAATGAATATCCACAACAGCTGCAATACGCAGATATGGCAGGGCTCGACACTTACCTTGCCAACCTGCACAATCAATGCCACTACTTTGCCGTTGATGAAAGCGATGCCATAACCGGCTGGGCATTTTCGTTTGACAGAGATAATGAAAAATGGTTTGCTGTTATTGTGGACTCTCTCGTTCAGCGAAAAGGCGTGGGCTCATTGCTGCTGGGGGCCTTAAAGCAAGAAGAGAACCTTCTGAATGGCTGGGTAACCGACCACTGCAGGTACCTGAAAGCCGATGGAACAACCTACCTTTCGCCCATGCAGTTTTATCTAAAAAACGGCTTCACCGTGTGCGCCGGTGTGCGGCTGGAGGTTGAAAAACTGTCGGCCGTGAAAATACAATGGAGTGCAGTAAATTAGCCGAAAATAACAGACGGGATGGACAATAAGTTTACCATAAGGCTGATAGACAAATATGACACAGCAGCCGCCCTCGGAATATACAAACCCTACGTGGAAAATACAGCTATCACCTTTGATTATGACACGCCATCAATAGCAGGGTTTTCTGAAAAGATAGATACGATAACAGCGGAATATCCCTGGTTGGTTTGTATGCATGGGGATGAAATGGCGGGGTATGCATATGCCAGCAGGCACCGGGCTAAAACGGCTTATCAATGGTCGCCGGAATCAACCATTTATTTAGCGCCGGAATTTTATGGGAAGGGTATTGCAAAAGCGCTATACAGCACTCTTTTTTCTCTCCTGCGGCTACAGGGTTACTTTAATGTCTATGCCGGTGTAACCATACCCAATGAAAAAAGCGAACGGTTCCATAAAGCCATGGGGTTTGAAGAGCTGGGCATTTTTACGAAGATCGGTTTCAAGCTCGGGCGCTGGCACGACACCAAGTGGTTGCAACTGCACCTTGCTGAACATATTGATAACCCAGCCCTGCCCGCACCAATTGCAGAGGTGCGCAATACTGATGAGTTCAATAAAATAATGGAAGAGGCGAACAGGTTATTGAATACGGAATAATCTTACCTCCCCTTAAAAACAGGTTTCCTTTTTTCTAAAAATGCACGTACCCCTTCGGTGAAATCTTCGGATATACCTGCTTCCATCTGGACAATTTTTTCCATGTCCAGTTGTTGTTCAAGGGTGTTGTCATAGGTTTTATTGAGGAGCCGCTTGGTGAGCCCTATGCCACGGGTCGGCATCTGGGCAAGGGTGAAAGCCATCGTTTTGGTCTCTGTTTCAAAAACGTCATCGGCAAAGGCTTTATAGGCCATTCCCATAATCACGGCATCGGTACCCGATACTTTTTCTCCGGTCATCATGAGGGCGGCTGCGCGCTGCATACCCACCAATCGTGGCAGGAAGTAGGTGCCGCCGCTATCAGGTATCAGCCCTATTTTGCTGAATGCCTGCAGGAATGATGCGCTATGGCTGGCCAGCACGATATCGCACGCCAGCGCGAGGTTGGCGCCTGCGCCTGCCGCCACACCATTAACCGCAGCGATAACCGGTTTTTCCATATTGCGGATACGAAGAATAGTGGCGTTGTAATACTCGCGCACCATGCGCTCAAAATCTTCCGGAGACGGGCTCATGGCTTCCGACAGGTCCTGACCAGAGCAAAAGCCCTTACCAGCGCCCGTTATATATACACATCTTACGGACTCATCGTTCGCACATTCATCAAGGTGCCGCTGAAGCGTAAGCGCCATATCCCTGTTGTAGCTGTTATATGTTTCAGGCCTGTTGAGCGTAATGAAGCCAACGCCATTTTCTTTATGTAGCAATACTGTACCCATATAGCAAATGTAATCAGGGTTTGGGGAAAATGTGTATTGCAAAGAAATTTATAGCCAATATTGCATTCTGATGGCTTCCCGTCCAAAGAAAGCATATGAAACGTGGCGCGGCCGGGACATCCTGACAATTGGCAACTACATGCACTAATGCTGAACAGTCAGCTTTTCGGTGCAGCTGAACGATGATGTTATTATTTTTACGAGGTAAATACCATTATTGATATTGGGGATTTGTAAATGAGTGCTGCCGGATCGTGGGGCTACATCAATTGCCGTGCTAAAGACTTCACGGCCCGTCATGTCGGTAATCACCACGTTGGCATTGCCTGTAATGGCTTCGCTCCAGTTTATATTAAGTTCACCACTTGTTGGGTTAGGGAATATGCTGAGCTGCTGTGCAACATATTTAACAGGTATTGAGGTTGTAATTGGTTTTATCCATTTGGAACCAGTATATTCTTTGAAGTTAATGCCCGCTACGCTTGTGTGAGCAGAGTTCAGGATAATAGTAGCCGATGGTATTGTAGTGTCAGTTAGCTTTTCGGGATAAATAATATAAGAGCCATAAGCAAGCCCATTAAAACTATAAGCGCCTGTCGAATTGGTAAAGGTGTAAGTACTAAAACCCGAAGTGACACTTTTCAGGTAAACAAGCATACCTGCCGCCGGCACATCGCCTGTAGTACCCTTGCCGGCGCCCGAGGAAATAAGCCCGCCAATA
>JADMIO011602919.1_pt1 | contig 18322 bp, 13 predicted proteins | sample 8958161 | NCBI WGS metagenome assembly JADMIO01 (sample SAMN16585339, study PRJNA669376) | soil metagenome | isolation source: Crop rotation soil | place: USA: Cullars Rotation, Alabama | collected 2011 | reverse complement strand
AGGCGTTGGATGAGATCAGCCCGGCCGGCGAGAATACCCGCCTGCGGGCCGCCGAGGAGTTTATCGCCGCTGAAAGAGACGAGGTCGGCGCCGGCCCGGAGGCTGTCGCCCACGAGAGGCTCGGCGACTCCGAAGGGGCGGAGGTCGGCGAGGCATCCGCTGCCGAGGTCTTCGTACACCGGAATGCCGCGCTCGCGGCCGAGGGTGGCGAGTTCGCGAAGTTCGACGCGCGAGGTGAAGCCCTGAATCCGAAAATTGCTGGGGTGGACGCGGAGGAGGAGACGGGTGCGATCGTTAATCGCGGCGCGGTAATCGTCGATGGTGGTTCGATTGGTTGCGCCGGTCTCGCGGAGAGTGGCGCCCGAGCGAGCCATGATCTCGGGGATGCGGAATCCGTCGCCGATCTCGATCAGCTCGCCGCGCGAGACGACGACCTCCCCGCCGCTCGCCAGCTCATTGAGCGCGAGCAGGATGGCGGCGGCATTGTTGTTGACGGCGATGCCGGGCGCGCCGACGAGACGGTCGAGCAGGCCGGCAGTATGGGCGTCGCGAGCGCCGCGGCGTCCGGCGGCGAGATCGTACTCGAGGGTTGAGTAACCGGGGAGAAGATCGATGGGCCCGAGCGGAGCGCGGCCGAGATTGGTGTGGAGCACGACCCCGGTGGCGTTGATGACGCGGCGGAGCGAGGGCTGTTCGAGGGCCAGCAGCGCGCGCTCGACGAGCGTTTCGGGAGCGTCGGAAGTGGGCCGGCCGGAGCGAATATGGTCGCGCAGCTCATCGAGGACGCGGCGCGTTTCAGCGACTACCAAGGTGCGTGGGAATCGGGAGATCGAGGCGGGAAGACGGTTGAGCAGTTCATGTACGGCGGGGAGGTCGCGGAGGTCGGGCACGAATTGATCGTAGTCGCTTGTGTTGGAAGGCCGCAAGCGACTACACTAGGGATGTTCGGGGCGTGGCTCAGCCTGGCTAGAGCGCCTGGTTCGGGACCAGGAGGTCGGTGGTTCGAATCCACTCGCCCCGACCAAATGGCTGTACGCCAAAAACGGGGGCAACCCCGATCCCAAGACGAATAGTTAAGCACAGAGGGCTGTACGCCAAAAACGGGGGCAACCCCGATCCCAAGACGAATAGTTAAGCACAGAGGGCTGTACGCCAAAAACGGGGGCAACCCCGATCCCAAGACGAATAGTTAAGCACAGAGCACCTGCACTCGTTGCCGGTAGTTTTCGAAGTTGCGGAAACCGTACGCCTGCCTGGTGATGTTCTCCATCTTATTGTGAAAGCCTTCAGTGATTCCGTTGGAACGGGTGAAGCGCCACATGCGAGCGATCTCGTCGGACCAGGAATGGAGCGTATCACCGAGGGTGACGAGTTGCGGCAGACCGGACTGACGGAGTTCCAGCACGGCGCGCAGGAACCTGGGAACGAGCTTTTGGCATTGCCGTCGAGTTTTGTGTTTCTTCAACAGCAGATAGCAGAGCCGTTGCTTGAAGCGGTAGATCACGTGCAAAGCGGGCCGCTCGGCGAGGTAGGCCAACAAGCGGAGCTTCTGTTCGGGTTTGAGGTTATGGCGATGACGGCGCATCAGCGAGATCAGCCCACGGTGTTTGGATCCGACGGGGTCGATTTCTCGCCAGCAGGCTAGGAAGTGGTGGTTAATCAGCCGGATCACATGAAAGCGATCGGCGACAATCACGGCCTTGGGGAAGTGCTTGCGGACGATGGAACGATACACTGCGGCCAGGTCCATGCAGACCACTCGAACCTGCTGTTTGCCTTCTAAGGAAAGAAAATACGGCTCCAGGGAGGCTTCCGAGCGCCCCAGCGTGACGTCGTAGATGCGGTGGTTTTTCAGATCGCAGAAGGTAGTGGCGTAGCCCTTCTTGCGCGTGAAAAAGTGCTCGTCGATGCCCAGGATCTTGGGACAGAGCGGCGAGTGGTCCTGGCGGGATCGGCGTTGGAGATGCCGCAGGAAGTAGCGCTGCACGGTAGCAGCGCCGATGCCCTTTCGGCGCCCCAGACAACTCCGGTTGATGCCATCCAGGTGCTGCTGATAGACCATTTGTTGGAAACTCTCACTGGCTCGCTGACAGGGCTGTACACCCGGCAGGCGCTGGCGAAATGAGCGGCCGCAACCCAGGCAGCGGCTCTTCCGGACCTGCAGATCTATCATGCCGCGGCGGAAACCCCAGTCGTCGTGGCGGACCAGCCGGCGACACCAACCTTTGTTGCGAAGCTGCGTTCCCCCGCAGTTGGGGCATGATATCGGTCCGGCATACCGGGCCGATACCGTAATCGTTCCTCCGCTTCGCACGATATTGCTAATCTCGTATTGGGGTAGGCCTAAAACGATCTCTGAGTCGGTCAAACGTATTCTCCCAAGAATGTTTTATCAGCTTGGGATCAGGGTCTGCCCCCGTTTTTGATCAAGAGCCACAGAGCACCTGCACTCGTTGCCGGTAGTTTTCGAAGTTGCGGAAACCGTACGCCTGCCGGCTGTACGGCTGGGCTGTTCCTCTCCTTGGGAGTTTTTTTGTAGTGCGTCCGCCTGATGATCGGACCATCACAGCCGGACCCAAGGCAGTGTTTGAGCTTGCGCTGGACACGTATCACACCGATGTTGGCTCGTACCCGACGAGCGAAGAGGGACTATCGGCACTGATCAACAATTCCGGCGCATCAGGTTGGGCGGGCCCTTATATCAACCCGGATTTTCGTCGATACATCGGTTGGTTCCAGTATTCCATGAGCCCTGACGACAAGCCGGTTCTCGTAGCCCGTCCGAGCAGCCGCCGAAGATCGCTGCCGTAAGCACAATCCACATCGGCCCCGATGAATTCTGGCTCTATGCCCAACTCACTCCCTACGCCACCGGAGCCTGCACTGCCCTGAAGTACTCGACCGTTGCCCGCAGCCCCTCATCCAACCCAACCTTCGGCGACCAGCCGAGCACCTCTCGAGCCTTCTCGATCGCCGGCCTGCGCTGCTGCGGATCGTCCTGCGGCAAAGGCTCGAACACGATCTCCGACCCTTTCCCCGTCAGTCCACGAATATGCTTCGCGAAATCCAGAATCGTCATCTCCACCGGATTGCCGAGATTCACCGGGTACCGCTCATCGGACTGCATCAGCCGCACCAGTCCATCCACCAGATCGCTCACATAACAGAAGCTGCGCGTCTGCGCCCCGCTTCCGAACACCGTCAGCGGCGCGCCCCGCAGCCCCTGATCCAGGAACGCCGGCACCACCCGCCCGTCATTCAGCTTCATCCGAGGCCCATACGTATTGAAGATGCGCGCGATATTCGTGCGCACTCCATGCACCCGGTGAAACGCCATGGTCACCGCCTCGGCGTACCGCTTGCTCTCGTCATAGCACGACCGCGGCCCCACCGGATTCACATTCCCCCAATATGACTCCGTCTGCGGATGCACCTGCGGATCGCCATAACACTCCGACGTCGAAGTCAGCAGGAACCGCGCGCCTTTTTCCCGCGCCAGCTCGAGCATCAGCCGCGTCCCCGCCGACCCCACCTCGAGCGTCTCGATCGGGTGCTCCATATAGTCCTTCGGACTGGCCAGCGACGCTAGGTGCGCCACCGCATCCACCGCCCCCTCCACCCGAAACGGAAGCGTCACATCCTGCTCGCGCAGCTCGAATCGCGCGCCGCCCTCCAGGTGAGCTAGATTCCGCGGGCTCCCCGTGATGAAGTTGTCCAGAGCCAGGACCGAGTGGCCATCCGCCAGCAACCTGTCACATAAGTGCGATCCAATAAAGCCGGCTGCGCCGGTGACGACAATTCGCAAACGTCCTCCAGTGCTCATTCTATCCGAGGGCGGGCGGAATCGACATGATACAGTCTAGGGCGAGGCATGACTCCCGCACTGTGGATCGAGCGGTCGGCGCTGGTCGCGATCTTCGCAGCTTCGCTCTGGCTGTTCTGGCGCCGCTTCGAAAAAGTCGTCGCCGCCATCCGAGGCTCGCGCCCCACCCCGGATTTCGAGCTCGCCCCCGCCGGCCCGCGCATCGCCCGCTTCCTCTGGGAAGTCATGGCGCAAGGCAAAGTCATCGTCGAGCGCCCACTCGCCGGGCTCGCGCACGCCTTCGTCTTCTGGGGCTTCTGCGCGTTCGCCTTGGTCACCATCAACCACCTCGCGATCGGCTTTGGCCTTCACCTGCTCTCTCCCGAAAGCACCTTCGGCCGCCTATATTTCGGCTTCGTCGCCGTGTGGGCAGTACTTGTTGCCGTCTCGATCGCCGGACTCTTCGTCCGCCGCTTCCTGGTTCGCCCCAAGTGGCTGGGCGAGGTCTCACCCGAATCGGGATTCATCGCCCTGCTGATCCTCACCCTGATGCTCACTTATCTCGCCGGCCTCCGCATCGGCGACGAATCGCCCGCCGGCCGCATCAACTGGTGGACACACACCCTCGCGCTCGCCATCTTCCTCCCCCTGATTCCGCACACCAAGCATCTGCACCTCATTTTGAGCCCCGCCACCGTCTTCCTCCGCCGCGAAGGCTTCAGCCGGATCCCTCCTCTTTCTGGCGATGAGGACTTCGGCCTCGACACCGGAAAGGACGTCACGCGGATCGACGCCCTGCAGGCTTTTTCCTGCGTCGAATGCGGCCGCTGCACCGAGCACTGCCCCGCCTACAATACCGGCAAGACCCTCAACCCGAAGGAAATCATCCTCGGCCTGCGCGGCTACCTGCAGGAGCACGGCGCCGCCGCGGCCGAGCCTTTGCTTGGACCGCACATTTCCGCAGAGGCCGTCTTCGAATGCACCACCTGCGGCGGCTGCGAGTTCCAGTGCCCTGTCGGCATCCAGCACTTGCCCATGATGATCGGCCTGCGCCGCGGCGCCGTCAACACCGGCAAGTGGGAGAACGACTACGGTTCCAAACTCTTCCTGAATCTCGAGCGCAACGGCAACTCGCTCGGCTTCCCCTCCTCAGAGCGCCAGAAGTTCATCGAGAAGACCGAGCTCCCGATCTTCGACGGCACCCAGGAGTACTGCCTCTGGCTCGGCTGCATGGGTGCCTATGACCCCCAGGGCCGAGAGACCGTGCAGGCCCTCGCCCGTGTGCTCACCCACGCCGGTGTCACCTTCGGGGTCTTGCGTAAAGAAAAGTGCACCGGCGACCCAGCCCGCCGCCTCGGCAACGACCTCGCCTTCACCCAGGTAGCCGAGTCGAACATCGAAACCATCCGCGCCGCCAAAGTAACCAAGATGGTCTCCGCCTGTCCGCATTGCGTGCGGACCATCGGCACCGACTGGCGTGAAGCCGGCGAAACCTTCGCCATCGAGCACCATAGCGAGCTCCTCTCGCGTATCGCCGATCGCCTTCCCGCCGCAGGTTCGGGCGAGCGGATGGTGTACCACGACCCCTGCTACCTCGGCCGTTATCGCGATGTATACGACGAGCCCCGCGCCGTAGCCGGCCGTTATGGAGAAGTGGTAGAGCCGTCTCGCACGCGCGAACGCTCCTTCTGCTGCGGAGCCGGCGGCGGCCAGATGTTCCTCGGCGAGGAGAAGGGCAAGCGCGTCAATGTCGAGCGCGCCGAGGAACTGGTGCGAACCGGCGCCCCGGTGGTAGCGGTCGCCTGCCCCTTCTGCGCGACCATGTTCCGCGACGCCTTGGGCACGATGCCCGGCGCACCGCCGAAACTCCTCGACATCGCGCAAATCGCCGCTGCGAAGATTTCCGCCCCGGTGCTATAATCCTGGTTGGCGATTTCCGCCAGCCTCCCCGAACGGGCGCGTAGCTCAATTGGCAGAGCAAGTGACTCTTAATCACTAGGTTGAAGGTTCGATTCCTTCCGCGCTCACCACTCGAATCAATGGCCCGACTCCTTTTGACCCATCAAGCCGGGAATCGTGGACTCAGAAACGCCGCTCTCGGCCAGTTGTGACGAGGTGTGCTTGAGGTCATTTAGCCGGCAGGAAACGCCTGTGCCCTTCCGAAGCTGATCACAGCCCTGTGTGATGTCGATAGCGTGGTGAGTGGGATCGGACGGAACGGCTTGAGGGCAGTTTGAATTGTGTCGTGGACGCCGGATGCGTATTTGCGGGACTCGAAATTCATTGCACTTCGGACGTTAAGAAACCAAGAAGCGTGCGGCGAGAGCAGACGACGGCGAGGAAATTGCTCGACGTTCAAGCGGAGAATCTCTATGGCCGATAACCTAAAAGATCGTGGTCCGCAAGATCGTACCCGTATCAACCTCACTGAAGAGTGGGAAATTCGATACTGGACGAAGGAACTCGGCGTGAGTGAAGATCAGCTTCGCAACGCAGTTCAGAAAGTCGGCTCTTCGGCTGATGCGGTCCGGCGAGAATTGAAGGCTGCTTAACTCAGGAATCAAGGACGGAGACACTCAGCTCCGGCGTTCGTAACCACGTGCCGTAATCTCCTCATGCGGGCGTGCCTAACCGTTGCTCGATTAACGTAGTATTGGCGCTCCGGTTATTGGGTGCTCCCTGCGTTGTCGTTCCAGCAGCGGTACTCTCAAGCTAGCCTTATTTGAGGTCTTTCAAACCGGCCCAGCAATCAGACCCACTACGGAATTCAGTCCAGCGGAATCGTCAAATCCGCACAGAAATCCCCATCCGCCACGAACCCCTCGGGCAGCGACCCAATCTCATCCGTTCGCGCTACGTGTGCGTGATGGGTCACCAGAGCCGACAACAGCGGCTCCCGAGGCACTTCGTTGTACGACCCGGGTTTGGTCGAACACATCGAGTGAATCTCCGCCCCCATCACGTGCTCGACGTACTCCGGCGGAGTAGCGTTGTGACTCCCGTGGTGCCCCACCTTATAAAAAACAGCTCGCTCCATCAACGCGCGAGCGTCCGCGTTCTTCAGAGCGGATTGCCAGGTTCCCCACTGCGCGTCGCCGGGGAATAACAGATGCTTCGACCCGATCTTGAACACCAGCATCAGGCTGGTACCGTTCACGGCCTTATCCAGCGAGGTCGCGACATTCAGCTCCATTTCGGAGTTCAATGTCTGAAGTCTAATCCGATCGTCGGCCGTCAGGCTGGGACACTCTGCCGGCGTGTCCGCAATGTGCCAGGTCGCGCGGAACGGCTCCGGCATGCCATCCTTTCCAAGGCCGTCCACCAGCCGCAGATAGCTCTTGCCGGCAGGCGGGTCCATGTCGCGGATTACCTCGGGGTCGCGCGATGGGCCCAGGACGTAAACCGTGACCCCGGGCAGCACATCCGTCTCGAAGTGCATCGACGTGGCATCAGCTTTGGGAAGAAAGGAAAGCTTGCGCTTGCCGGCAAAGCCGTTGTGCAGCATGTCCATGGCCGCTTCGTTGGTCAGCGCGTTCAGCATCAGCGCATCCAGTTGCTGTACCTGCGCGGCCGGAAGCGGGCTCAGGGCGGGAGCGGCAAGGTATTGCGCGAATCGCGCGCGGAGCGTCAGCGCGAGCTTGGACTGGGTTTCGCGGATGCGGCGGGCTTCCTTGTCGGTCGGATGCTCGGTCCACGGCATCCAGACCTCGCCCACCTCCACGGCGCGCCACGCATTGTTCGAAAAGCCCGAGACGTGGTCGCGGTGCCGGTGCGTCGCCACCACCACGTCGATACGCGCAGTGCCGTCTTCGTCGGTGCAGTCTTTGATCACCCGCGCCACCATCTCGTTCATCGAGTGCGGCCCCACCGCTACCGTGCCGCAATCCACCAGGATGCGGCGATCGCGATCCGCGCCCGGCATAGTGAGCAGGAAGCAATCGCCGAAACCGACGTTGTACATGCGAATCCGGAGAGAACCGCCGGCAGCATCGGAGACCGGCTTCTTTTTCTTCTTGGGCGACTTTTTCGTAGCCATCTTCCTCACCTGCCTTTTATCCGAAGTGGAGCGCCGCGAAATTACCTCGGCGGAGCATGCGTTTCGACAACTCCTCGGCGGAGAAATGAGACATCATGGGGTCGGCCTGATCGAACAGCCGCAGATACTCCTCCTGGCGCTGAACGCGGAGCTCGGCCTGTTTCTTAACGGAGTCGGTCAGGTTGGCCGAGGGCAGGGGTTTCGCGATCAGGTATCGCACCTTTCCGTCCGCCGCCGCCACCACAGTCGTGCCGCCGCGTAGAGGAATCCCGCCCCGCTTCTCGCTGCTCGAACGGTCGGCCTGCGCGAACTGTGCGACCACTTCGGTCAGCAACTGGCCGGTGGAGGAAACCCGGAACGCGGTGTGGAAACCATGCACTTCCACCTTCATATTGGGGTCCGGATGCAGCATCAGCGCGGCGCGATTCGCGTTGGCCCATTCCCACAGCTTCACGCTGGCTTCGTGGCTAAGGTCGCGGTCGGTGCCCTCGTCGGACTCCGAGAACTTGGTAGCCGACGTGGGCGATGGCGCCTTTGTGCGGCTGAACGCGTTGGCGGCCGACATTATCTCGCGCAGCGTCTCCATCATCTCCATCGGCAGATTCGGGAGACCCGGATCGGCGGTCGGCCAGATCAGCGACTCCTCCGCCAGCGAGATCACGCCGTCCGGGTAGATCCCGCGCACGCGGAACGCCTCGATCATCGCGGCGCGCGTCCCGTACTCGTCGGCCGGGGACAGTTCGTAGTCGGCCGTGACCAGCGCGCGGAGGTAGTCGCCGAAGCGGATGTCGACCGGCGGCAGATAGTCGAACGCCCGGATGCACATGGCCAGCGTCGATTCCGCCGCGCGCGAGGCTTCACGCGCCAGGCGCGCCGCAAGGTCGGGGAGAAGGTCGCCATCCGGGAGGCGGCCGGTGCCACCGGTCGCGATGCGGATGAGGTAGTTGATGCGCCTCTGGTAGGTGCGGAAGAACGCATCGAAGACAGCCGAGACCAGAATCGAGCCGCGCTGGTGGGGCTCGAACGTATCCCGGTACATAGTGGGATTCGGCGGGACGTCGAGCGCGCCGCGCAATTCGCGTCCCATGCCGGTGGCTTGTCCGAATTGCTGGGCGAGTTTCACCAGGTCATTCTTCTCGCGCAGGTTCCCGTGCACCGTCTGAATCTGGTCCGCAAGAAGTTCCTGGAAGGAGAACCGCTGGAACAGCGCTACCACGTCCGCGAATCCTTCATGGAAGGCGAGGACGTCGATATTGCTGGCTTCCAGGAAATAGCGTCGGAGCCGGTCCACCAGTGCGTGGGTCATCTCGTGCGCAATGATGTCGTGCGAGAGGCACGTGAAGATGGTTTGCCCCGGAAGGTTGGCGCCGGGTTCGTTTTCGTCGGCCCTGAAATATCCAAAGCACACAGCGTGCAGCGAACGGTCGTAAAAAGCATTGGCTCCGTGGAAGGCGTGAGGGAACAACCGGAGCCTCGGATACTTTCTGGACCGGAATGAGATCTTGCGCCCAAGGGCACGGTCGAAGGTCTCCATCGTCCGCATCGCGACCGCGTAGACCATCTGCTGGTGGAAGCGCGGGTCGGATTCGCTGTGATCGAGCCCGCCTTGCATGAGAATGGCGTGATCGTCGAGATTGACGGCGGGATAGAAGCGCTTGTGCGCGCCATCGTAATCGATGACCTCCAGGCGCTCGCCGACCGGTCCGGCTTCGAGCGGCTCGTTCAGCACGTCGATGCCGATGCGATTGCCGGGAATCCGGCCCATCATCGGGTCAATGGCGTAGATCTTGGTGGGTCGCCGTTGCGGCGGATCTGTCACAAAGGTCGACTTGGTTTCCACAGCGCGTCCTCTGGGAAGTTAGTTTAGCTTAACTCGGGAGTTATAGACGGCCAACGCTGACTTGTAGGTGACGCCGTTTTACTCCCATCCCCAGTGGCGCCCCCACCAGGACCGTCAACTCGCGCGCGCTCGGCCCCATGCGCTAACATCGACCAATGCGCGCTTGGATCCAGTGGTGCTGCGCGATCTCCACTGGCAAGTTCCTCCTGATATTGCTCCTCGTCGCCGCCACTCTGAGAGTGGGCGCCGTCTTGGCATTGCGCGACATTCGTCAACCCCCCGGCCGCGACGCGGCCGGTGCCGACGCCGTACAGTACGACCAACTCGCGTTGTCACTGGCACGGAGCGACGGATACTCCATCACCCCCGGTAAACCAACCTCCTTCCGCGCGCCCGGACTCCCCTTCTTTCTCTCCGTGGTCTATCGGATTTCTTACGCGAATTACCCGCTGGCCTATTTCAGCTTGCTGTTGTTGAGCCTGAGCTCGCTGCTCGTCACATACTTCGTCGCGCGCTGTTATCTGGGCGAACCGGGTGGCAGACTCGCCGGGATCTTGGGAGCCGTCTACTTCCCGCACGTGTACGCGTCCACCGTCTTTCTGAGCGAGACGTTGTTCACCCTGCTGCTCGGCCTGTTCCTCTACTTCTCCTTCCGCGCTCTTGAACAAGGCCTTCTCCGGCATTGGCTGCTGGCCGGCCTCCTCTTGGGAGCGGCCACCTTGACCCGTTCTTTTGCCGTCCTGATTCTTCCGCTGATTACCCCGCTGATCCTGTTGCGGCCCGCGTCGCGGCCGTTCCATCTTCGGCTTGCGTCCCTCGCCGCACTCGGTCTCGGTTCACTTGCCCTGGTGACGCCATGGGCCTGGCGGAACTATGAGCTCTATGGCCGGCTCGTCCTGTCCGCCTCCAACGGCGGCAGCACCTTCTATGGAGCCAACAACGATCTCGTTCTGAACCAGACCAGTCTCAAGGGATATTGGGTTCCCACCGGGCAACTGCCGGAACGCGATCAAATCCGCCAGACCGCCGGCGAGGTGGATCGCGATCGCCTCGAGTACCGTCTCGGCTGGCAATGGATCCGTGCTCACTGGATCCGGATGCCGGAGCTGATGATTTATAAGCTGCTCCGCTTCATCCTGCCCGACATCCTCACCAGCAACTGGAAATACCGCATCCTGAACAGCGTCACTTATCTTCCCTACGGGACACTACTAATCGCATTTCCCGTGCTGTTCCGCCGTCGCGAGTATCTCACCACGCAGTGGTCTTTGATGCACCTAACTATGGCAGCGACACTCCTTGTAACGCTCGTGTTTCAGGGCAGCTCACGATTTCGAGACGCTAACTTCCCGATCCTGATCACGTACTGCGCCGCTGTCCTCCAGTTATGGATTCCGCGCTTCGGCGTAAAAGCGAATCGCACACTTGATTAGATTCTGACCCCTTGACCGATAACGGCTGCCCGGCCGTACATGGGAAGGGCCTCACGACGGGAGCCGCGCGGAATCTCAGCAGCCGTGTTCGCGCAAATGCCCGCGGTACGCGAACAGTAGGCCGTCGCTACAGGACCGTGTCTTGCGCAATTTGGCATCGAGCGCCGACAGTTCCTCGAGGTCTCCTGCAACCGCCGCAGCCAGTACGCGGTTGTTCACGTCGTTTGCGGCGTCGATAGACGACCGGAGCGCGGCCAGCAACTCATCTCTTTCCGCGCAGTCTGCTACCCGTGCCGACACAGACATAATACGCAACCCTACCATCGCACCGGACAAAGCGAACCCCGGAGAACCCCGCAGCTCGATTTGGTCACCGCCAGTATTCGGAATTGGGTTCGTTCCGTCACCTTTTACCTTCCCCGGGGCGGCCGGTCACAGCCGATTTCGCGGTCCAACTTGCTGAAAACATTCAGCGACACGACTGTCTCCCTTGCGTCGAGGTGTACCCTGGAAGTAGAGAACCAACCCAAAACCGGCCGGCGGAAATTTCGCGGCGTCCGGCAGCTCATTGACAATTTGCCTGAAGCCCGTCAACCACCGGCCGCCGCCCTTACTTCGCGCGGTAATCCCCGCGGCTGAAATACTTCTCCAGCCAGCAATACAGCGCGATAAACAAGTACCGGCTCCCCATCTCTTTGATCTTGAGTTTCGATTCCCCGGCGCGCCGGTTCCGCCAGGTGATGGGGATCACCGTCCACGAATATCCCCGCACAATCGTTTTTAGCGGCATCTCCACCGTCAGGTTGAAGTGCGGCGCCAGAAACGGCCGGCAGCCTTCAATCACGGTCCGCCGGTACGCCTTGAAGGCATTCGTGAAGTCGTTCAGCGGAGCCCGGAACAGGAAGCGCAGAAACAGGTTCGCCATCCGGTTGAGCAGCAGTTTATGCCGCGGATAGTCGATCACGCCTCCGCCGCTCACAAACCTTGACCCGAAAACCGCATCCCAGCCTTGGCCCAGCACCTGCCAGTACCGCACCACGTCGCGGCAGTCGTCCGATTCGTCCGCCATCATCACCACTACCGCATCGCCGCTCACGTCGTCGAAGCCCCGCGTCACCGCCCGCCCGAAGCCATGCTCGCCCACGTTTCGCACCGGTTTGCACTCCGGAATCCGGGACCGGATTTCCTCGAGCCGGCTCCACGTGTTGTCGGTGCTGCCATCGTCCACCACCACAATTTCGTGCGGAATCCCCTGCAGCCGCAGTTCCAGGTGCAGATGCTCCACGGTCGCGGCGATGCAGCCTTCTTCGTTCCGCGCGGGGATCACCACGGAAAGCAATTGGAGCGGTGCGCCCGAAGTCGGCAGCGGCGATTTCATGCCCGGCTGACCTCCAGCCAATCCGGATGCTCCTTGGCATGCCGCGCGATGCCTTCCAGAATCGCCGATAGCGGCGTCTCGATCCGCCACCCGAAATCCGCAATCGCCCTGCCGCTGTCCATTGCGACCCAGGGCAGGTCGTACTGCCTCGGCGCGGGGTCGGCGGCCGGAACGTAGCCCCCGAACCGTTCGTCGCACCACGCCGTAAGCTGCGCCAGCGACATTGTGTTGGCCGTCCCGCCGCCCGCCGCATAAAGCCGACGTCCGCCCCGGCGCATCGTCCGCATTTGGGCCAGAAGCAGGGCCGACAGGTCCCGGGGGTGGAACGCATCCCGCGCCTGATAACCCGTGCCGTCGAATCCGATGTAGCGCATCGGCCGGCGCCGCAGATGCGCGTTGACCCAATACGCGAAGATGCCCTGTGAGGGTGTTCCGAACTGTCCGGCGCCGGCCAGCACGCCGCATCGCGTGACCCAAACCGGAAAACCAAACGCCGCGCCATATTCCAGCGCCATGATTTCCGATGCCAGCTTGGTTGCCCCGTAGAGCGAAATCGGTGCGGCCGTCGAGAACTCTTCCCCGATTCCGTTCCCCGTCAACCCGGGCGGCAGCGGCGCCGACGCATCGACAACGAAGCCTTGCTTCTCCACGCGGAGAGGAATCCCGGCCAGCGCTTCGATGGAGTAAACCCGGCTGCTGCTCACCAGCAGCAACCCGGCGCCGTGCGCTCTGCAGTATTCCAGCAGATTGCCGAGCGCGGCCAGGTTATGCTCGAACAACCGGCGGCTGCTTCCCGCGCCCGAAAGACCCGCCAGCACGCTCGGATTCGCAGCCGCGTCGATCACCCAGTCGCACGCCGGCAGCCCCTCGATATCGCTGGCCGACCGCAGATCTCCGTGGATGAACTCCACGCCCAGCCGTTCCATCCGCGTCCGGTTGGTTTCGGCGCCCGGCCGCATCAGGTTGTCGATGCCCGCGATCTGCAGGCCTTCCGTGCGTTCGAGCAGGTGCTCGGCGAGCGCGCTTCCCACGAAACCGCACGCGCCCGTAATCAGAATCTTCATCGAACCTGTTGCGGAAGCCGCTCGGTCCATCCCGCGGCGATCTCTTCGAAGATCATCGGCAGCGTCTTGACCATCTTCCACTCCGGATAGTGCGCCCCCATCTTGCGGAGGTCGCCATAGTAGCAGATGTGGTCGCCGATCCGGTTTTCATCCACGTAACTCCACTGCATCTTCTTGCCGGTAACCTCCTCGGCCATACGGAATGCCTCCAGGATGGAACAGGCGTTCGACTTCCCGCCCCCCAGGTTGTAGACTTCCGCGACGCGAGGCGCCTTCCAGAACTCGTACATGAAGCTCGCCACATCCTCGGCGTGGATGTTGTCCCGCACCTGCTTGCCCTTGTAGCCGTAGACCTTGTACTCGCGTCCCTCCACGCAGCACTTAACCAGATAGCTGAGGAACCCGTGCAACTCCACTCCCGAGTGATTCGGGCCGGTGAGGCATCCGCCGCGCAGGCAGCACGTAGGCATGCCGAAGTAGCGGCCGTACTCCTGCACCATGACGTCCCCCGCCACCTTCGACGCGCCGAAGATCGAGTGCTTGCTCTGATCGATCGGAAAATCCTCCGCGATCCCGTGCGCGAAGGCTGCGTCCGCGAAGTCCCACCGTGTCTCGAGTTCAGCCAGCGCCAGCGAGTTCGGCCGGTCCCCATACACCTTGTTGGTGGACATGTGGATGAATGGAGACTCCGGACACGACCGGCGCGCCGCTTCCAGCAGATGCAGCGTGCCCAGTGCGTTCACTTCGAAATCCAGAAACGGGATCGCCGCGGCGCGATCATGCGAGGGCTGTGCCGCGGTGTGAATGATCAGTTCCGGCCGCAACTCTTCCACCAGCGCCAGGACCGCCTCGCGATCCCGGATATCGATCGCCGCATGGCGATAGTCCGGAATCTCGGCCTGCAATCGCCCGAGCACCCAGTTGGTGTCGCCCTCCGGGCCGAAGAACACCGCCCGGTAGTTGTTGTCGATTCCCGCCGTTCGGAACCCGCGCCGCGCAAACGCGCGCGTCACCTCCGAGCCGATCAGTCCACAAGAGCCGGTCACCAGGACCGTCCGTCCTACCCCCGCGCGATCAGCCATCGCCCAGCCGGCAACTTCCTCATGCCGTCTCCTTTCTCATCAGCAACAGCAGCGTGAGCAGAATCCGTTTCAGCCCGAGATCGCGGCCCTCCGGCCGAAACCATTCCTGAGTCGTATGAGCGCCGCCGCCCGCCCCGCCGCCTCCGACCGCGATCGCCGGCACGCCCATCGAGAGCGGAATGTTGGCGTCCGTCGACGACATGTCCTGGTGCGACCGGATGCCGAGGTGCGCGTCCACGGCGCGGATGTAGCGCAGGATCGGCGCCTGCGGAGGCAGCACCGCCGCCGGCCGCGACCCGATCTCTTTGATCCGTGACGCTACCTTGCCTCCCGTGGCCCGCTGGTTCTCCATGTCGCGCGCCCGGTCCGCGGCCGCCGTCAGCAGATCCACCAGCTCCTCGATCCGCGGATTGCTCTCCGACCGGATATCGACCTTCGCCCGCGCAGTCTGTGCAATGGCATTGATGCTCGATCCGCCGTCGATCAGTCCCACGTTGATCGCCGACTTCGGCCCGCTGTCCAGCCGCGTCTCAGAAAACAGGGTCACCGCCCGGCACAGCGCATGCACCGGGTTACCGGTCCCGAAGTCGCTCCAGCTATGCCCCCCCGGCCCGGTGAACGAGACCTCGAAGCGCCGGCTGCCTAACCCGCGCGTCGTAATGTGGTCGAGGTTCGCCCCGTCTACCACCACGAACGCTTCGATCTGCCGTCCGAGCGGCGATTGCTTGCACAGATGCCGCATACCCAGCAGATTGCCCTCGCCCTCCTCGCCCACGTTGGCCACCAGCAGCAGGTCGAGTGGCAGTTCGGGGAGAGGGCCGCAGGCCTTCCAGACGCGTGCCACCGCCAGCAGGGCAGCCAGGCCGGCGCCGTTGTCGGAGACCCCCGGCCCCAGCAGCCGCCCGTCGCCGTTTGCCGAGATCTCCTCCTTGGTGCGCGGCGCGATTACCGTATCCAGATGCGCGGTCAGTGCGACGTACGGCCCATCGCCCGAAGCTGCGATCACGTTGCCTGCCCGATCGATCGACGCGTTCCAGCCGATGGCGCGGAACTGCTCCAGGAACCAGGCGGCGCGCTCCTGCTCGAGAAACGTCGGCGCGGGAATCCTGCAAAGCTGCACGTGGACTTCATGGATCCACTGCTTTTCCCTGGTGAACCATTGGAGGCGCTCGCGCACCCCGCGCTGTTCGGCCAGCTCCCCGAGATTCACACCCAACGCCGCATTCGCAGCCATGCTGCTGCCAGTGTAGCAGCGCGTGCGCCCTCAGCCGAGGAACCAGCGGAGCGCCTCTTCGGCAATCTCGCGTGGAACCGTGTGCGGCCCGTCGAACTCCCGGTAGGTCGTGTCGTATCCCGCGCGCTTGAACTCCGGGACCAGCCGCCGGCTGCATGAGTCTATCGGGAGAATCTGGTCGTTCACGCCGTGCGAGACGAACAGGCGCGGCTTACCCGTAGGACTCGCGCCCGGAGGCACGAACCCCGGCGAAAAGGCCGCGACCGACCGGAACAGCTCCCCGTTCGAGATCCCGAGCCCCAGCGCGTAGGACGCCCCGTCGGAGAAGCCGCAGACCCCGATCCTCGCCGGGTCGGCGCGCCGCATCCCGAAAGCCTTGCCCAGAGCCTGGTCAATGGCCTTCACATCGCGCCCGTAGGAGTCCTGGATCGCATCCCAGGTACCCGACTCCGATGCAGGAGAGAGCACCAGGAATCCGAGCTGATCCGCGAATCCGCTGAAGCGGCGAATCCCCTGCTGCTCGTCGCCCGTTGCGCCGTGAAGATACACCAGCAGAGGCGCGGGCTTCGCGGGGTCGGCGGACTTAGGCACGTAGAAGAGCGCGTCCCGCTCGCGCCGGATCTTGAGGGCATGCTGCCCCGGCTCGCACGGGCTCGCGACCTCCCCCGGACGCGACGACAGCCGGATCGCCGCGGCTGCGGCTTCCGCCCGAAAAGTCTCCAGGCGGCCGCAGGACGCGAGAAACCCACCGCCGATGCCGGCGGCGAAGGTGCGTCTCAGGAAGGTGCGTCTCAACAGGACGGGCATGCGAACATTATCGGCGATCCTGCAGACCGCCCAGTCGCCTGGAACATTTTTCCGCCCTCATGCGTAAGACTCTCAAAGGAGATGCCATGAACCGTGGTTCCTTCCTGATAGTGGCAGCGGTGGCGCTCGCGGGGTGCACCATCGAAAAGCCGACCGCCACCCAGACCGATTTCCGCGTGATTGAGCGCGACGATTCCGAAGTCGTTCGCGTCTGCCTGAACATGGGTGCCGGAGACCTTCGCGTCGGTAGCGGCACGCAGAAGCTGATGCGCGCCGATTTTGCCTACAACATGCCCTCGTGGAAGCCCGATGTGCAGTACAGCAGTGCCGCCAAGCGCGGCACACTTCGCATCGAGCAGCCAGCCTCCAAAGGCGGTCCAGGCAACTTCAAGTACGATTGGGACGTTCGCCTGAACCGCGAAGTCGGCATCGACCTGGACGTGAACTTCGGCGCCGGCCAGGCCGTGCTCGATCTCGGCACTCTGGATATGCGGAGCGTCGATATCAAGATGGGAGTCGGTGAACTAAAGTTGGATCTACGTGGCCGCCCGCAGCACGACTACTCCGTCAAGATTCGCGGCGGCGTAGGCGAGGCCACCGTGCGGCTGCCTCAGGATTTTGGGGTGCTTGCCGAAGCCCACGGAGGCATCGGCGATGTCTCGGCCCATGGCTTGCGGCGCGAAGGGGGACGTTACTTCAACGAAGCCTATGGTCATTCCAAAGCGACCATTCATCTGGACATACAGGGCGGAGTGGGCAGCGTTAAGCTGATCTCAGAATAGCGGCGAAACGCCGCCCATCCCGGCCTTTCACGCTAGCGTGCTGCTACGTGCGAATGGCCTTTCTTCGTGTAGAGAAATTCACGCCCTGTCTTATCCTGCGGGTAAAACCACGTCTCTAGCTTGCCGCCCGATTCGGTACGCGATTCCCCGAAGCGGAGTGCGGTTCGATCGGTGCCTTGCAGCCGCTCTGCCGAAACACCAATTACGGTCGCAAGGAGCTTGGTCTCGTCAGCCGAATAGATGTTGACGACATTGCGATAGTAGAAATCCGGCACTTTGAATACGTACGTGCCCGGCGGAAGTACCACACCCGGAAGCTCAACGGCTTCTGGAAGCGTCAGTATCGTTTTCTTGTCGCGCGAGTCCGCCATCGCGGACGAGCACAGCAAGAAGGCACTGCAAAAAAGTCCCGCAATGATTTTCTTCATTTTACTCTTCTCCTTCCTACCACTTAGGAGGAAAGCAATTGGGCTGCCAAAACTAGGAATGGAGTGCCGGGGCCGGTACAGTCCGGCCTCGATCAGAGCTTAAACAGCTCGCGGAGGCGTCTGGTCTGCACGCGGCTGACGGGGATCTCGGTATGCTTGCGGTCATCCATGCGGAGCTGATAGCTCGACTTGAACCACGGCACCACTTCCTTGATCCGGTTGATGTTCACCAGGTACGAGCGATGCACGCGCCAGAACATGTCGCGATCCAGGTTGGCCTGCAGTTCTTCGATCGTCCGGTAGTTCGATTGGCCTTCGATGTTAGTGGTATAGAGCGAAATCAAACCGTCGTCGATGGTCGCGTAGATCACGTCGTTGGCGTCCACGATGAAGTTGCGGCTGTTGGAGCGAACCAGAATCTTGGTGCGCGGCGTCC
>JADMIO011418046.1_pt1 | contig 18324 bp, 15 predicted proteins | sample 8958161 | NCBI WGS metagenome assembly JADMIO01 (sample SAMN16585339, study PRJNA669376) | soil metagenome | isolation source: Crop rotation soil | place: USA: Cullars Rotation, Alabama | collected 2011 | reverse complement strand
CGCGACTTCAAGTCACGTGAATTCCAAGCTTCGGATCCCACTGTGCTGGAAAGTGCAGCAGCGCCGCCGCCAAGACTATTTTTGTCCCGGAATCAGGGTCTGAGAGACCGAAAGGCAAAGCCTGTGCCATGCGTCACGCCTGCCGATTACTGTTCTTAACCTATTGACACACACGTGTTTGTGTATTTTGTAGGCCGACTCGAAGACAAAACCGGGACCTTCATTATGCCAATTTGACAAAGTGTCCGAGCTGACGTGCAACGCCCTGTCAAATTGACAGTGACTGGATGGACGATTCGGCGGTGTTTTAGCGAACGAGCCCCCCGTGACACGATGCGCGCCTGCCCGCATCGCAAGTAAGATGGAACGCATTGCACGGCAGAACGACTCGATGCAAGGAACCAGCGCGGCCTTTGACCTTCCTTCTCTCCCGTGACGGCGCGATGACGAAAAAAAAGTCCTCTGGCGGCTCCGCCAATTCAACTCGTAAAGAGATTCAGCGCATCGATCGCGATCTTCTTCGGCTGATCTCCGACCGCGCGAAGGCGGCCCAGAAGTTAGCCAAGATTCGCCAGCAGGACGGCACCGCGCTCTACGATCTGGTCGAGGAGCAACGCGAGCTGAGTGACCTGCTGGGACAGAACAAAGGACCGCTCGCAGAACCGGCTCTGCAATCCATCTTTCGGGAAGTCCTGGGCACGGCCCGCACGTTGGTAAAGCCCATCCGTGTGGCGTATCTCGGGCCGAAATACAGCTTCAGCCACCTGGCAGCGATCAATCGTTTTGGCGACGGTCCCGATCTGACGCCGGTCGCGACCATTAAAGCGGTTTTCGAGTCGATCCACTTCCATCAAACCGATTTTGGTATCGTCCCGATCGAAAACTCCACGGATGGCCGGATCGTCGATACGCTCGACATGTTCGCCCGCCTGCCGACGCGAATCACCGGCGAGGTCGAGCTCGCGATTCACCATCACCTGCTCGGCAAATGCACCCGCGGCGAAGTCGTCGAAGTGTATAGCAAGCCGCAAGCGATCTCGCAGTGCCGCGACTGGCTCGCCAAAAATCTGTCGCAAGCCAAAGTCGTGGAAATGACCAGCACGGCCATCGCGGCCCAGATCGCCGCCGACAAGCCGGGGGCCGCCGCCATCGCCAGCATGGAAGCCGGCTCGCACTATGGGCTAATGGTGATCGACGGCAACATCGAGGACAACAAAAACAACCTCACCCGATTCGCGGTGATCGGCGGCGAGCCACCGCCCCGCACCGGCCGCGACAAAACGGCCCTGATGTTCGAGATTCGGCACAAGCCCGGCGCGCTGGCCGATGCGATGCTGGTCTTCAAGCGCGGCCGGCTGAATCTCACCTGGATCGAGTCGTTCCCGATGCCCAACACGAAGAACGAGTATCTGTTCTTCGTCGAGCTGGAAGGGCACCAGGCGGACTCACGCGTCAAGCGGGCGCTCGAGGCGCTGAAGCGAAAGACCTCGCGGCTGGACGTTCTTGGCAGCTATCCGCGCGCTGCCGCTGCTTCTTGAACAGCATTTCTCGGCGTGACGCTCTAGCAACGTCGAGCTTTGTTCGGCGACCCCGCCGGGTATCTGTTAGTGTTATAAATTGCCCTCCAGCCGTCCGAATGGTCAGTGATTGGCAGAGGGCCGCGGCCAGAACAAAGCCTAATTCCAAGATGAAGCGATCCTCGAATGTAGTCCAGCGAGGCCCTCGCTGGACTGAAGCGCCAATGGATTATCAACATGCGGCTCTGGTCGGCGAAGGGCCTCGCCAACCAACTTTGAATTACGGCGAAGCCCTGGGGCCGCCGCAGGCGATCTACGGGCTGCATTGGCCCGCAGTATATAATGCCATTAGAATCGCAGATCAAGGAAACATTGATGTCGGCCGAAGTTCTCATCGAGGAAGCCTCCAAGTTGAGTGCCGCGGATCGCCTGCGAATCGCCGAAGCGCTGTGGCAAAGCGCGTGGGACGAACAAATCGCGTTGCCAATCACGCCGGAGCAGCGCGAAGAACTCGACCGCCGATTAGCCGATTACGACGCCAATCCCGATGTCGGCGACGATTGGTCGGTCGTCCGCGAGCGCCTTGAGAAGAAGTTGTGAGCCACCGCCTCGTCATTCGGCTCGCTGCTGAAGAGGATTTGGAGGAAGCCTCAGCCTGGTATGAACGGCAGCGCGAGGGACTCGGCAAGGAATTCTTGGCCGCTGTCGGTGATGCGCTCGAAAAGATTGTCAGGCATCCCGATTTCGGGATGCTTGTCCATCGGCGCTTAAGGCGGGCCAACGTGCGGCGCTTCCCCTACGGAGTTTTCTATATCGTCGAGCCGGATCGAATTGTCATCGTCGGCGTTCTCCACGGCCGCCGCTCGCCGCGCGTTTGGAAATCCCGCTCGGAGTAAGTTGCGTCACTTCGCCGATTCGAATTGCTGACTTCCTACATAAACGGACACGAGCCAATTACTGCCTCGCGCCACGCCGAAGGCGTTTCCGAACAAAGCCAGGTTCGCGAAGTGCAACCTGGGTTAATTGCAACAACATTCCATGAAAACCCTCAAGGGGTTTCCGACGCATTTGGTAACGCCGTTGGCGTTCATTGGGGTATGTCATTCGCATTACCCGGCGTGCGCTCAGGCGACGCCGGGCTTTGTTTGGCGACCCCGGCGGGGTCAAAGCTGGTGACTACCTCCTTGCTACCAGGCTTTAGCTAGTGGTCCATGTTGTTTGTAGCCGCGGAGCGGCGGCATTTAGTAGGCGGGCGGCATCAGCCCCCGGTAACGAGGTGGCGTTGGCAAGTATCAGAGCCACGTAGTGGCGACACATCTCGCCAGCGCAGTGGCGCCACTACGTTGAAAACGCGACCGGCTTGATTGCATGAGCGGTTTGACATGGTCTAATGATGCCGCTAGTCCTCTGGTTATCAAACCATCGAATGAAGGTGTCCCATCATGAAACTTTTGATTTCGGTGGCCGTTTTGCTTGCGATGACAGCGGGGTCGGCACTGGCACAGCAACAGGGGCTCGCTAGCGACGACCGGCCCCGATTCGACAATTTCGCGCTCCTGGCTGCCATAGCATCCGTCCAGAAGGATTTGGGAATCGGTGACGATGTAGGGGGAAAGTTGACGCGCCTGCGCGATGAGTATCGAGCCGCCAACAAGAGGGAAATGGAAAACGCGGGTATGCCGATACCCTGGATGAGAAGATTGACGGATGAGGAACGACAGAAAGTTGTCGAGGTTATTAGAAGGCTGGATAACGAGTTTAATCCCAAAGCAACAGAGTTACTCTCTGCCGATCAAGTCAAGCGGCTTCAGCAAATTCAGCTTCAAGGTCGTTTGAAAGCCGGCCCAGCGGGTTTACTAGCATTTCCGCCCGACGTAGCGTCAGAATTGAAGCTGACCGGCGACCAAAAGCAGTCGCTGAACGCCCTGGATATGGAAATGAGAGAGAAACAGTTTCCAGGCGGAGCCGGTGTTAGGGCAGGGCCAGGAGGGGAGGGCACGGAAAGGCTTCGTAAGGTGCAAGAAGAGTACGCAGCGAAAGCGGTGGAAGTTCTGACTGCGGAACAAAAGAGGCGTTGAAACAGCTCAAGGGCAAAGAGTTCAACGTTTCCGCCCCTGGAGTAGCAGGTCAGTTTGGAATTCTTCGGTGAGATCGGATAATCGCACCGCTCGATCTCAAACTGGCCAACTGCCGCGAAGAGATTTCGCGAAAAATTGAGAGGCGGACGCGACACAAGAGGTGTGGACAGGTGTATAATATGATGTCGGCCAGTGCGCCGGCCGCTATGACCAAGCCTGAATGACCAATGAGAGCGGGCAGTTCAATTCCGTCCGACCATGAGCATCCGTGATATCCGCGGCAAGAATATCCGAGCATCAGCCGTGCATAAATTGCATAAGCTGCATACGGGACAATTGCCGCTAACCCATTGCTGGATAAATACTTAAGCTCTGGAAATCCATCGGCCAAATTTGGTGCATTATGCATGCATAGGGCTGAAGGGGCGGCTAAGGCTGAGAGCGAGCTTCACAATTGCTAATGGTGCGGTGAGCGCAACAAAAAACGCGGCGAGGTTGTCGCCGCGCTTTGAACGCTGTTTGAATTTGGAAGCAGTGCCTTACGGCAGCATCGGAACTGGCGGTGCCGGAGTGATTGGCGCGGTGCCCGAGGGTGCCGGGCCGGGGGCGACGGCGCTTGGTACAATCACGCCGCCGCTTGTTGCCGGGGCGGCGGGTGCGCCGGAGCCGTCAGTCTTCGGTTGCTCCAGCCGCAGCAGCAGGTAGGTTTCCTCGCGGCCGTCGCCGTGGGCCAGGATTGGGGTTTGCTGCTGGGTCAGGTTGTAGATGCCGGTTTCGAAGACGACGTCCTTCGTGTCGCCGATCGTGAAGGCGACGCGCTGGGTTTCGCGATCGACGCGGCCTTGAATCGGATACGTCTGGTTCGTCGTTTTGTTGAACATCGTGCCGCTGATGATGCCGTCCTTATCGACGGCGAGCTGCACGACGCGAGATGGATTCGTATCGGCTTCGCTCTCCGAGAGGGCCCACGTTCCCAGCGGCAGCCATTCGGTCGCGGCGTCGGGATTGGCCGGAGTCGGCACGGTAGCCAGCTCGGCGGCCGACGCGGCGTAGTCGGCGGTCGTCGCGATCGGCACGTCGTTCATATAGACGTAGCCGTTGTTATAGACGATGTTGCCGCCCGGGCCGTAGCCGTAGTAATACGGGTTGCTCCAGCCGTAATACGGGAACCAGTTCGTGAGGCCGCCCCAGGTCGGATAGTTCCACCAGTACGAGTACGGATAGCCGCCCCACCAGTAATATGACCGCCGCCACGGGTAATAGAGATAGTTCGTAGCCCAAAAGCGGTTGCCAAACAGTCCGTAATAGCCATACGGGTTCCAGAAGTTGCGAACGCCATAGCCCCAGTTGTTCCAATACGGGCTGCCGAAGCCGAAGCCGAATGAGTTGAAGCCGAAGCCGCGGTTGAAATTGCCGTGATGGAAGTTCCGGAAGCCGTTGTTGATGTTCGTGTTGATCCGGTTGACCTGCGTAGTGTTCAGCCGGTTGAAGCTGTTGATGTTGGTGATATTCGTCCGGCTGCCGAGTGCGTTAACGTTGAGCCGGTTCGCGGAAAAGGCATTTGCACCGCCGCGGTTCGCCGGCATCGACAGGAAGTTATTAAGATGCTGCGGAGTCACGCGGCCGACGAACGGCATGTGAACCGCGCCGGTGCCGGTGCGATTGGCGAGTGCGGCCGAACCGAGAGCCGTTGAGCCCAGGTTGCCTGGCCGAAGCGCCGTTTGCGACGTACCGATCATCCCGCTGTTACGCATGGAACCCATCGCACCGAGATTGGCCCGCGCGCCGGGCGACTGCATTCCGACGCGCGGCGGCATCACGCTGGTGCTCGGAGTCACGCGACCTAAACCTGGATTAACACGATTGAGGCCCGCGGAACCGAGGCCAGCCGAACCAAGTCCGCCGACGTATGGATTAATACGCACGCTGCCTAACCCACTTTGGGCGCGAATGCCGCTGCTCGGCGAAAGCCGCATGCCGCTTAGACTACCCATGCTCGGCGCGGCGCGCATGCCACCAAATGAAGGCGCGGCCATTCGCATTCCGCCACCGCCAAACGACGGGGCTGCCATCCGCATTCCACCGCCGCTAAAACCGCCTATGTGTCCACCGCTGAAACCGCCCATGTGGCCGCCGCTAAAGCCACCCATGTGACCGCCGCCACCGAATCCACCCATGTGGCCGCCTCCGCCACCATGCCCGCCTCCACCATGTCCACCGCCATGCGCCAGCGCTGACCCGCTTATGAGCACACTCAAACCCAGTGCCACTGCCAAGAAAATGAAACGTTTCATGTGATCCGCCCCCTTCGCGCGACTAACGTGCACGCTTCGCACGCGTCGCAATACCCGCTGCCGCAATTAAGTTTATGCGTCAACTATTCAATTCTACAGAGTAGGGGTGCGGAGTGAATGACATCTTCGTTAGCAACACGTCGGATGCTGCGTTCAGCCGCATCGTCCGTTTCAGAGATTCTGCTGCCCCAAGCTGCGGGCATTCGCTCGCCGCTGCTCGTCGCGGCCTAATTTGTCGGTAATCGCCTGCCACTGTTTGGCTGCCTGCTGCAGCGCTTCCCGCGCGGGCGTGCCCTGAAGTGCCGCTTCCACCGCCTGATCCAAAGCTGCCAGATAATCTGACCGGCCGGGAATCGTCACCCCCGGCACGGCTCGCGGCAATGACAGTGTTTTGGCAAGTGTTTCGGCGTAGTGTCGCGTCGCTTCGGGCGACAGTGACCCGGTCCATCGCTGGGCCACGCTAACGTGCGACGAGCGAAACAGCGTCGTCGCCACGCTATGCGGACTGACTTGCTGGCTGACCTGCCGACTGGCGAGCCACAAAACAAGGCTCTGGGCCCGCTGAGGGTCCGACGAACTGCTCGTTACCGCGGCCGAACGGCCCGCAACCGCCAGAACCGGAACACAGACTTCTTCATTGGGCTCGCGCTGCTGCCAGCTTCCGGTCGCGAACCGAAAAGCTTGTCGCCCGCCTGGCAGCAGCGAGAACCGAATCGGCCCGGCATCTTGAGCTGCCGCGTCCATTGCCAACTCCGGGGCTGGCCAGCCAATTGCCATTACACAACGGCCTGCCCGCAGCGCAGCGAAAGTGGCGGTCGGTGTGAGCCGATCGTTGGTGAATCCACCCGCTTTGGCCGCCGCGACGAGTTCTTCCAGGGCTCTGACATACGGCTGCTCGGCGACCAGCGGCGCCATGCTCTCGAAACGAAACAAGCACGACACCTGGTCTCGATACAACGCATAGCTGGCCCCTCGCGCCAACAGCAATTGTCCCGCCCAGCCTTCGGACAGTGGCTCCAGAGATGGCTTCCACGCTTTGATACCGTCTGTTTCCCCATCGGCCGCTTTTGCCGCCTCGGCCAGTCGCGCGACCACCGCCTGATACTCGCCCCAATCCGTCGGCGGCTGCAAGCCAAACCGGTCGAAGAGATCGCCGCGGTAGGCCAGCAGCAATTGCGGCGATCCGATCGTGGCGACCATCGTCCGATTGCCCCATTTCATTTCCCGCAAACGAAGCTGGTCGAAGATGTCGCGGTGGTCAAAGTCAGGCTCTTCCAGCGCCGCGGGCTCCAGTGGCGTGATCAGCGCCCGCTCGGCAAGCTGTCCGATTAAGCCACTGGGAAATACCACAACGTCTGCTGGCAATCGGCTGGCGGTTGTGACTTCTGCAACCGTAGCGTCGCGGACAACCAGCTCCTCCTCGGTGCGCCCCAACCATTCGCGGGCAATCGCTTGTCCAAGTTGAGGATCGTCCAATACCAGCAGCGTCAGCGGACGGCGGGGTTTGGCCTTGGCGGACGGCGCGGCGCCGGGCTTCAGGAATTTAATCGGGCATCCGCTCAGGAATAACAGCGCGGCGACGGCCGCGCAGTGCATCAATCGTTGCTGCCAGTACACTCGTCTCATGCGGAAAACACTTCCACGCGCGCCCCGCGATTGCAGGGCGGCGAGCTGCTGAGCTCTAGTTTCGTTCCTTCATCTCCCTCACCCAGGCCCGACACCAATTCGTCGGCTGCGACTTGGTCCTGCACGACGACAAAAATGGTCGGCCCCCACGAGCTTTGTGCGACGCCGGTGTAGCCGAGCGCGCGAATCCGCTCGACCAGCGCTCGCAGTAGCGGCCCGTTGTAAGGGCCTCCTTGCTGCGGCGCGAAGCATTGCCCCGCCAGGCGACCGTAATCATAAACGCTCTGGGCAAAAGTCGAGAAGTCAGCCGTGGCTGCCGCGGGGATGAGTCGCTCGCGGACTTCAGCGATCAATTGCTCGGTGACTGTCGGCGGCACAGCGGGCAAGCGACGAAAGGCCTCGCTCTCGTCCTCGCCGGCCAGGCCGCTCATATCGCGCGGCCGCACAAGCACAAATCGCCATTGCTCGGGCAAGTCGATGCGGCAATCCAGCGGCGAAATCGGCTCGTCAGGCAGCTTGCCCTGTTCGACCAACAGACCTCCGAAGACAAACCCATACGTGCCCACGGCGGAGCGCGCCGCGCGACGAACGCTCAGCGCCAATTCCATGGCGGCTTGCGACGGCAAACCAAAAAAAGCATTGAGCCCTGCGGCGACGGACAGCGCAAGCTGCGTGCCTACTCCCAGACCCACATGCTCCGGCCCGAGGCTACGGACTTCGATCGTGCAGGGCAGATGCTCGATGCCGTGAAACGCTGCCCAGCGTTTGGCAAACTCGATCACGCGCTCGGGCTTGGCGCCGACTGCCGAAAGAGAGTCGGCAGGTCGAATCATCACCTCCAAGCCGGGCCGCTCGATCATGGCCCCGACGCCGCCGAACTGCCGGCCGGTCGAGCCGGCCAATGACCAGAGGCCGAAATGCAGGCGGCTGGGGGCGGTGACGGAGACAAGGTGGGGCACGGTCAGAGGTCAAAGGTCAGAGATCAGAGATCAGAGGTCAGTTTTGAGTCGATATGACGGCGAAGAAACTCGAACGCGCGGCGCTCTTGCGCGCCGGCGGTCTTTTCAACTGGTATGGCCAGCCGCTCCATTTCGCGATGAATCTCCTCGACGGGCAGGATGCCGATTCTCGTCGCCAATATCGCCGCTTCCACGACGGCGTGCTTGGCTCGATTGAAGCCGAAAAATGGCCGCAACTCTCCCTGGCTGACAATACGACAGCGGATCGTCGTTCGTTCGGCTGAATCGTCGAGCGATTCGACGTCAATCGCAAACCAGCGGCAAGCATCCGCCAGTCGGGGGCGGGAACAAGTGTCGATCGCCGCAAGTGGCGGCAACGGCTCCAGCCGACCGACTGCCGCCCTGGCCAGCAGCTCGACGTCATCGGTCACGTGAAAGACACCTCGGCCTGTCTCGCGCAGGTTCCGATACGTTTGGGACGTGTTAAAGGGCCGCAAGACAAATTCTGATAGCTTGCGATCGACACGCGGCCCCATTGGAGCGATGTTGACAACGCCTTGCAGGCTGACCGTGACGATGATTCCCTCCAGAATCAGCTCATCAGCAACGTCGTGGCCCGGATCGAACGACATAAAGATGGGATGCTAAAACGTTACGGGAACGCTGGGAGTGGATGGTGGCGCTTCGCGGATCGGTCGCTCGCCGTCCATCTCCGGCAGCTCGCCCGGCAGCGAGAGGCCAGCCAGCGACAAGAAGTTGGCCAAGAGCGCATATCCTTGTTCGGTGAGAATCGATTCGGGGTGGAATTGGACGCCCAACACGGGCCAGCGGCGATGTGCCAAGGCCATAATGACCTGGTCGTTCGTCGAAGCTGTCACTTCCAGCTCCCGCGGCAAGCTGGCAGGATCGACGACCAGCGAATGATATCTGCCCGCGCGCAGCGGGCTGGGCACGCCTGCGAATAATCCGCTCCCGCAATGCTCCACCAGGCTCGACCGGCCGTGCATCGGCTGGGGTCCGCGCACAATCTTGGCGCCGAACGCGGCGCCGATGACCTGATGTCCCAAGCAGACGCCGAGGATCGGAATCTTGCCTGCCGCCTGGCGTACGACCTCGATGGAGCAGCCCGCTTCCGAGGGAGTGCAGGGCCCCGGCGAAAGAACAATTGCCGCGGGCGCTTGGGCAACGACTTGCTCGGCGGTGACGGCATCGTTGCGAACGACGAGCGTCTCCTGACCCAGACGCTGGAAATAACGGGCCAGGTTATGGACGAAGCTGTCGTAGTTGTCGATCAGCAGAATCATGGCACTATTCTATCGCCCTTAGCAGCCCCTCGGCCTTGTGCCATGTCTCTTCATATTCGCGCTCGGGGGAAGATTGGGCGACGATGCCGCCGCCCACCGGGAATTGCCACCAGCCGCGAATGGCGGTGATCGTGCGAATGAGAATGTTCAGGTCCATTGAGCCGTCGAAGCCGAAATAGCCGAGCGAGCCGCAGTAAGCGCCGCGAGCCGTGGGCTCTAGCTCGGCAATAATCTCCATGGCTCGTATTTTTGGCGCGCCTGTGATCGATCCGCCCGGAAACGCCGCCCGCACCAGATCGATTGCCGTTTTCCCCGGCGCGAGCGTCCCCTCAACCGCCGATACGAGGTGTTGTACGAATTGATAGCTTTCCAGCGCACAAAGCTGGGTAACGCGCACGCTGTCCGCCTCACAGACCCGCGACAGATCGTTGCGCAGCAGATCGACGATCATTACGTTTTCGGCTCGGTCTTTCTCGCTTTGCAGCAAATCATCGCCCGCAAACAAATCGGCCTCGGCCCGGGCCGTTCGGCGGCGCGTGCCTTTGATCGGCCGGGCTTCGACGCGGTCGTCCGCAGCGCGCACAAATCGCTCAGGCGAAGCGCTAAGAATCTGACACTCGCCCAGATCGAACCAGCCCGAGAACGGCGCGGGATTGCGCTGTCTGAGGCGCAAATAAAGGGCCAGCGACTCGCCGCGCGCCGGATAAAGCAACCGCTGCGCGAGGTTCACTTGAAACATATCACCCGCGTGGATGTAATCGATCGCCCGCTGAACGGCGGCACAATACGCAGCGGCCGAGAAGTTGCTCGTCAAACCCGACGGTCCGGGTACGCTGAACTGCGGTGCGAGCTCACTCACGCTCAAGACGGGGACCGAAGGTTTTGGTTGCGTTCGCGGTGGCGATTGGAGCCACTGCCGAAACCGTTCGATCCGCTCTGTGGCCCGCGACCTGCGCCGCGCTGGCTCCCTTTCGGGCAACCCCTGGGAAATGAGCCAAGCCCGATCCTCCACGTGATCAATCGCCAGCACCGTGTCGTAGAATCCGATCGCCAGCGATGGAATTTGAAACTCATCGACTCGCGGCTTTGGGACCCGTTCCAGGCTTTGCGCCAAATCGTAAGAGAGCAAGCCGGCCGCCCCGCCTTGAAACGGCGGCAATCCAGGGCGACAAGCGGTTCGCCACTGCCGCAGCCGCGCTTCCACCAATTCCAGGCCGCCTGCGGCGTCCGCGGGAAGGCGAATAAAGTCGAACGGATCCGCGGTCAAGAAGGAGTATCGTCCCAGCCGCGGATCCCGCATTGAGCTGTCGAGCAAGAGACTGGCCGGCAGCGCCGCGAGACTGAGCAGCGCCGCTTCGACATCCGGCGGCGGATGCAATTCGACGACTAGTGGCAACTCTGGCTCGGCAGGGCTCATGAGTCTGCCTCGCGCGGCGGAAGCGGCGCTTTGGTTTTCCGCAGCCGGTGGCTTTCCTCCGGTATCGTGAGATAGCCCCAGTCCAGCGCATCGTCCTGCCGATAATCCTTGCTCAGAGCCAGCGCGATCGACGCCTTGGCGAGTTCATAGCCCAGATAGAAGGCATGCGACGGATCGAGATGCGTGGGCGGCGGATGGCGATCGCTGGCCCCGCCAAAACCCGGATTGATAAGCCGCTCAAAGACGACAAACGGATCGCGGTCGGCAACGTGCAGACCGGCTCCGAGCAGGTGCAGCTTTCCCTGCTCGGCGAAAACGCGGTAGTTGTTGTCCTTGATTTGAGCTGCGAGCTGGGCGAGGGATTCTGCGCCAAACTCGTGGACCTTAGGGTCGCGGAGCGTGACCAGGCGCGGTTCAATATGTTTTGGAGGGATGCGCCGCCTCTGCGCATAATAGACCAATCGCCGCGCGAGATCGCATTCTGGCACACTGGTCCTGGCCCAGTTGATGACTTGCGTCGTCAGCACGCTGCGAACGCCCAACTCCTGGCAAAAGCCAAGCAGCAGCACATTGATTCCGGTCGAATCCGCGTCCGTTAGCTCGGTCAAATTGCCGATGCCCATCAGCATCTCGGCGTCGGGGAATCGTCGGCGGACTTCGAGATAGCGGCCCAGACTGGCGGCAAAACCGCAGCCGATCGGCTCGATCACCGGATCGATTCGCAGACGAACGCCGTTGGCGGCGAGCATCTCGACAGTTTCGTCGAGGCCGCCGAGCGTCGGGAAGTCATCGGGAATCGCAACGACCTCGCAGCCCCAATTCTTTGCTGCTTCGCGATTGCTGGCGTTGACGCTGAGCACCAGCTCCGCGCCGGCGCGCACGGCCGGCTCGATTTCCTCGGGATTCAGGCTGTCGATCGAAACGCGATGCCCTTCGGCTTTCAGTGCGGCGACGCACGGGCCGACGCCGCGCCAGGCGTCGCCCGGCTCGCAGCCGACATCGATTAAATCGGCGCCGCTGGCCCGCAGCGCGCCGGCCTGCGCCAGAATGTCGGCGAGTGATAAACGCGGGGCGTGATTGATCTCGGCCAGAATCTCGACGTCATACGGGCCATAATCTTCCAGGTCGCGCTTTTGGCCGAAGAATTCCTCCAGGTCACGCAAGTCGCGTGGCCCGCGTTCGACCGAGGCAGTTGTCATTGCTTGAATTGGCCCTAAATCGCCATCGCAATAACCGGGAACGATGACGCGCGTGGCTTGATGAGGAATGTGAATATGCCGCGCGATCCACACCGGCGTCATCAAGGCTGCCACCGTGATCGGCAGGACATCGATCGAACAGGAAAATCCAGTCCGCGCCGCCAGCGACTCGACCACCGGCCGCAGCGCATGCTCGGCCAGCCGGCCGGTAACGAAATGAATGTGCTCGGCGGCCATGGGGCTGTTCACTCGTAACGAAACCCGCCGTTCACTGGAATCACCTGGCCGGTAATAAAATCCGCGGCTGGAGAACATAAAAAGGCCGCCGCGCGGGCCACGTCTTCCGCCGTCCCCCACCGCCCGCGGAGCGCCTGATGCATCGCTTTCTGCTGCCAGTAGTCCGACGCCTTCTCACCCCACTCAGTTTTGATCCACCCGGGCGCGAGGCAATTGACTCTCACTTCCGGCGCCAGCGATTGAGCGAGGCTGCGCGAAAACGCCATCACCGCCCCTTTCGCGGCGGCGAACATCTCGCCGCTGTCGCCGGCCATGCCGTGCTCAGCCTGGTCCCAGCCGATGTTCAAAATGACTCCGCTGCCGCGGCTCTTCATCCGCTTGCCGATGGCACGCGAGAGAGAGATAGTAGCCTGCACATCGACCCACCACAGAGCGTTCAGCTTTTCGTCGAACGAGGCGCGAGCCGCTTCGCCGGTTAGCACATCCGCCCCGGCCACGTTGACCCAAACATCAACGCCGCCGCGCCAATTCCACGCCGCTTCGAGCATTCCATTGGTCGCCTGGCGATCAGTTAAATCGGCAAGCAAAACTTTTGCCCCGCGACCGAGGTGCTCGATCTCTTCGGCCACTGCCTCTGCGTCCTGGACGCGGCGAAAGCCGTGGACCACAACATCAGCCCCCTGCCGAGCAAGCTCCAGGACGATTGCCCTCCCGATGGCGCCCGATGCGCCGGTGACCGCGGCCACCTGTCTGCCGAACGGCAGCGTGACGCACCTGGGAGCGGAGGAATCGTCCATGCAAGTTACTTAATCGAATGGAGATTTACCGATTTTGATCCGGGGAAAGCCTCACGCCAAGGCGCAGAGCGACTGTGTTGATTGTCAAGGGTTAGGCGACGGTTTGAGGGGACCAGGGTTGTTGAGATTTGAGGATCGCATTGGCAATGACCAGCAGCTTGCGCATGCAGGCGGTAATGACGACTTGGAAGGGCTTACCGCGCTGAATCAGCCGTTGAGCGAAGGCCTTGATGACGGGGTTGTGTTTTTTGGCCGACAAGGCCGCCATATAGAGGACCGAGCGAACTGACTTCCTGCCACCACCGATCGAGCGTTTGCCGCGATGGATGCCACTGTCTCGATTGAACGGAGCCAGGCCAATGAGAGAAGAGATCTGTTGACGATTGAGCTTCCCCAGTTCGGGCACCTCGGCGACGAGCGTGGTGGCGGAGACGCCTCCCAGCCCTTGCACCGACTGCAAGAGCTGCCCTTTGCGGCGCCAATCGTCATCGGACTGGACGAGCTCCTCGAGAGCCGCTTCGATGCTATGGATTTGCCGCTGGAGGGTTTTCAAGATGGCCTGGATGCTCTTCCTGGCGAGCTTGGCGGTGGTGAGCTCCAGTCGATTGGACTCCTGAGTGCGCAGGTCGATGAGCTGCCGTCGGCGAGCGACCAGTTGCTGGATTTCGGCCTGTTTTTCGGGAGTTTTTGCGACCGGCGTCGGCTCGATCTTTTGGGCATAGAGGGCCAACACTTTGGCATCGATGCGATCGGTTTTGGCGGCCAGGCCCAAAGCTCGCGCGAAGTCCCGCGCTCGCTTGGGATTGATGACCGCCACGCGATAACCGGCGTCGAGCAGGTGAGCGACCAGCAGGCGTTCGAAGCCGCCGGTGGCTTCGAGCACGATCAGGCAGGTGGCCGGATCGGGGAGCAGCTTGACGAGCTGCCGGTGTCCGGCCGTGTCGTTGGGCAGCTCGTACGACTGCCCGACGGGGAGCAGGTGGAGATCGAGCGAGGCCTTGGCGACGTCGATTCCGACCCAAGCTTGGTTCGCGCCATCCATGGAGATGTCCCTTTCTTGCCGATGCGAGCTCGTGCGGCTGTTGGGCCGGCGCCGGCTCAGGCGACTGTTCGGGCTGATTTCCAAAGACCGGCGGCGATCCAGCTCTGCGACGGTGTGTTGAGCACCCAGGCGCAATCGATCTACCGCCGGCCGCTTCGGGTGTGGCTGCGCAGCCACACCCGAAGCAGAGAGCATTGAACCTTGTTTAACCTGTTTTGAGAACATACAAGGCGCAAAGCAGCGGATCAAGTTCATCGGCTTCGTCTATTTTGCTTTGCGCCTCTGCGCGTTTGCGCGAGAACTTATTACGGTGGGAAGTCCGCCACGCTTGCTGGACAGTGGCCCGCGGCTGTGTTGTAATCCGGGCATTCCGCTCCCTTCTTCCCCGCCCAGGAGACCCGTCATGTCCGCTTTGTCCCGCCGCAAATTTCTCCAAGGAGCCGCCGCGGCCAGCACGGCGTTTCCTCTGTTCACCATCGCCGGCACCAAGGCGTCGGGCAAAGTGATCGGCGCCAACGACACGATCCGGATCGGCGTCGCCGGGTGCGGCGGCCGGGGCAGCAGCCACGTCAGCGAATGGACCAGCGCGGAGAAGGTACACGTCACGTATTTGATCGACCCCGATACGGCGCAATCGGCGAATAAGGCCAGCGCCGTCGAGAAGCGGCAGCAAATCAAACCCAAACAAGTGCGAGACATCCGCCAGGCCCTGGATGACAAGGAGCTGGATGCGGTGTCGGTTGCAACCTGCAACCACTGGCATTCGTTGATCACGATCTGGGCCTGCCGGGCGGGAAAAGACGTGTATGTCGAGAAGCCGATCAGCCACAACGTGTTTGAAGGGCGCAAGTGCGTCGAAGCGGCCAAAAAATACGGCCGCGTCGTGCAGCACGGCACGCAGAGCCGCAGCAGCCTCTCCTTCGCCAAAGCCGTGGCCGCCGTGCATTCCGGCAAATATGGCGAGTTGCTCGTCAGCCGCGGCAGCCCCAGCAAGGGGGGCGGCGGCCGGCAGAGCCGGGCCAGCATCGGGGTTCGCCCGCTTTCGGCGCCTCCCTCGAGTCTCGATTACAACTTGTGGGTCGGCCCGGCTCCCATGCAGCCGTTTCACGCCAACCTGCATCCCTACACCTGGCACTGGTTTTGGGACTTTGGCAATGGGGAGATCGGCAATCAGGGCGTGCACCAGATGGATGTTGCCCGCTGGGGGATCAAGGACGGCACGCTCCCCACGAAGGTCTATAGCCTGGGCGGACGGTTCACGCACGACGGCCCCGATCAAGGTCAGACGCCGAACATGCAGCTTTCGGTGATGGAGTTCGGTAAAGCGATCTTGCTGTTCGAGGTCCGCGGCTTGACCGGCAGGCATCCTGATTTCCCCGATGATGTCTCCAACTACTGGGTGACGACCCAGGGTGTAATCAAGCCAGGCGGCGGCCGCCGCGAGGGCTACGTGTTCGTTCCCAAAGGCGGCGGCGATCCGCAGCCGCTGGATGTGCCGCAGCCGAAGATCACGGTCGCCGACGCCTTCCCGGCGTTCATCAACGCGATGCGCACCCGCAAGCCGGAGGACAACAACTGCGATGCCGAAGTCGCCCACTACTCGGCGGCCTGCATCCACTTGTCGAACGCGTCCTATCGGCTGGGCGTGGGCGATCCAAAGAACTACAGGAAGGCCCGCGAGTTGGTCGGCGAGCAGCCGGAGGTCGTTGCCGCCCTGGAGAGAATCCACGACAACTGCAAAGTGCTCGGCTTGCCGATCGATGAAATGACGTGGACGATCGGCCCCGTGCTGACGTTCGATCCGAAGAGCGAGCGGTTTACCGGCGAGCGGGCCGACGAGGCCAACAAACTGCTCCGCCGCGAATACCGCGAGCCGTTCGTCGTGCCGGAAACGGTGTAGCACCAAAAGGACGCGCAACTTCTTCTCCCTCTCCCTCCCAGGGAGAGGGCCGGGGTGAGGGTAGCCGGTTACCTGACGAATCGTACCGAATGGCCTTCCCTCACCCTAACCCTCTCCCAAGGGGAGAGGAAACAAGAACAGCGCAACAAAAAGCCTCCCAGCGAAAGCTCGCTGGGAGGCTCGGTCTTTTTTCGCTCTAAGCAATCGACTGAAGGTTACCTGGATCGCGATTAGAAGTCGCCGATTTGCTGGCCGTCGTCACGCGTCGAAAGGCGCTTGACGATGGGCGGCGGGGTGTTCTTGGTGACGGCCTGGGTATGGCCGTCCAGGAACACGGCGAGCACAACGTTCGGATGGGCCGACAGAAGCGGATTGTTCTGGCAGGCCTGGCCGATGCCTTGAAGGGGTGATGAGCAGAGATCAGTGGCGCTCGTCGGCAATTGCATATTTGCGTTCTTGCCGTTAAAGCCAATCATCGAGTTGGCCGGGGCGCCATTTCCGTTGTAGGTCCGGAGCGTCGTGATATTGAACGCCCTGACCCAGTTGGCCGAGCCTTGGCTCGATGTCGAACCGGTATTCTGGTTGCTACCCATCGAGTAATCCATACCGAGCCACCACCAGCCACCGGTCGGGGTTTTCTGTCCGCCGTTCGTGAAGCTTCCGTCAATGCGAAGCCGGGTGCCGGTATTCGTTCCGGTATGCCGCGCATAGAAATAATCGCTCTTCTCGGAGACGAGCATCGTATTGGACGTCCCGTCGATTGCAGCGGCCATGCCATAGCATTCATTGGCACACAGCATGCCGCCAAACGATGACTCGCACCCGGGCGGACTCGCCGAGCCGCTATTGACCGCGGTGGTGGTGCCGGAAACAGGACGCAGACGCGTTTCCAGGAAGGGGATCTCAGACCCGAGCTGGTTCAGGAAGTGGTTCGTCGCGCCGGAGATGCCGACGTACGAGGGGACGACGCAGGTCGGCGTCGTACCGGCCTGGAGAATTTCCGTCTGGGGCAGCGGGCTGGAGGGGCACAGCATCCAGGCAATCTTTTGGTTGTTCGCATGGAAGGCCATGCGGCCGACCGTTTGCTGAACGTCCGCCAGATTTGTACCCGTGGTCACCTGGCCGGCCTCCATCAGGTCGGACAGCGGCTTCTGCTCACAGAACGGCAGAATGGCGACATACCAGCTCGGACCGTAGTTCTGTGTGACGCTGGTCGTCTGCCCCGTGGGAGCAGAGGCCGATGTGTTCACAAAACGAGCCCGCGCGCCATACGGCAGGCTGTTGAACACGTCATGATAGTTTTGCAGTGCCAGACCAATCTGCTTGAGATGGTTGCTGCACTGCATGCGTCGTGCTGCTTCGCGCGCGGCCTGGACGGCCGGCAAAAGCAGCGCGACGAGCACGCCGATGATCGCGATGACCACCAGGAGCTCGACGAGCGTAAAAGCGGATCTCTTCATGCCTCAATCCTTTCCAAAAATAATGGAATAAATAAAAACGCCACGGCGAGGCAAAACGCCGCGGAGAATCGCCACGGTTAAGCTGCGACTATTGCCCCGGTTTCCCTCCGCGCAAAACTGCCGCACTGTTATTGCGTAAGATTGTCAGAGTGCGAGCGAAAAGTCAATAAAAAGGACCTCTATTTGGCAAAAAAGTTTCAGCGGAGCCTTTTTTGCCGTTTTTTGAGCAAAAACACCGCGAGCGGTTTCTTTGGGGCAGACGCTCGCTGGTCTCGGGAGAGGACTTTCGACCGCCACTCCACGAGTGGGTGACAGGCGGTCCGACGTCCTGTCGGCGTTCAGGTGGACTCTCGAATTGCGGCCTCGCTTCGAGAATCTAACTCTCAACCCTGGCCAAATCCATCGGCACGCGATTCGCGTGTAACGATGGGCAGGATTGATCTTTCCAGCACATTGGGATCCTAAGCTTAGAATTCCACGTGGACAAGTTGTCG
>JADMIO011482858.1_pt1 | contig 18332 bp, 17 predicted proteins | sample 8958161 | NCBI WGS metagenome assembly JADMIO01 (sample SAMN16585339, study PRJNA669376) | soil metagenome | isolation source: Crop rotation soil | place: USA: Cullars Rotation, Alabama | collected 2011 | reverse complement strand
CGACGCCTGCCGCACCCGGACCGGGCTGCTGACGGGCTGCACCCCCCTTTCATGCTTCGGGGTACGAACCACGGTCCCATCCGGATAGATGTAGGTCGCGGCCACGGATTGGCCGGCCAGGCCCGCGAACGCCATCAGGGCGGCGGCGGCAAGCAAGGATTTTCTGGGCATTTCGGTCTCCTCGACGCATTCGCGACCGGTGTCGCGGAACAAGCCGATTGGGCGCCAAACCCTTGCGGGAAGGAATTGGAGCCGTGCCGTTATCGCTGTCGTCGGATTCCCACGCCGTTTCCGTAAACGCCCGACAACGTGGCGCGCGCTACTTCGCCAGGCGGAAATCCTTCACGAGGGCGCGGAAGACCTGGTCTTCCTCGCGGACCTGCCTTTCGAATTCTTCCGCGCTTGCATAGGCCACTTCCACGCCGGAGCGTTCCGCGACCTGGAGGTACGCCGGATCCTTCGAAATCCGCGCGAGCGCATCGCGCAGGATCGCCAGCCGGTCCGCCGGCACGCCTTTCGGCGCGACGAAGCCGGTCCATTGCACGAAGGGCGCCTCGATGCCCAGCTCCTTGAACGTGGGAACGTCCGGATGCCCCGCGACGCGCGCATTGCCCGTCACGGCGAGGATCCGCATCGCCCCCGCCTTGACCTGCGCTTCGGCCGCGGCGAGCGGCGCCCAGACCGAATCGATGTGGCCGCCGAGCAGCGCGGTCAGCGCAGGCCCGGCGCCTCCGTAGGGCACCGTGGTCAGCGGCACGCCACCGCGCCGGATGAAGTGTTGCGCGGTGAGAAACATGCCGCCCTGGGGCGTGGTGCCGACGGTCTGCTTGCCGGGCGGGTTCGAGGTGGCGCGCGACAGGTCGGCGAACGTCTTCCACGGCGCGTCGTTCCTCACTACGAGCGCATACGGCTTGGAGCTGATGCGGCCAAGGAAGGCGAACGAATCGAGCGTGTAGCCCGTCTTCACGAGGTTCGGCGCGGCGGTCAGCTCGCCCGAGGTGACAACAAGGATCTTGTAGCCGTCCGGCGCCGCGGTGGCCACTTCCGTGGTGCCGACAATGCCGCCCCCGCCCTGCTTGAAGATCTGCACCAGCGGCTGGCCGAGGATTTTCTCCGCCGGCACCTGCAACGCGCGCACGTTGAGGTCGTTCGCGCCGCCTTGCGCGAAAGCGTTGATGACCTCGATCGGGCGCGAGGGGAAAGGCTGGGCCGAAACGAACGGCGAAGCGGCCAGCAGGAGTACAAGCGCGAGTTTTTTCATGTCAGCTCACCGTGTTGCCGGAAACGATCCGGATCATGCAGCGCTCCGGGTCGCGAAAGACGTTCTGCGGGTCGCGGCCTTCCGCCACGTCCTTGAGCGCCCGCTTGAGCAGTTTGCGGAAAAGGATCACGCCGCGGTCGGTCGTGCCGAGCCGCTCCAGCGCGTGCACCGCGACCGGCCGCTGGCTGACCTGCGCCTCCTTGTCGTCGGGGTTGCGCTGGGTGTCCTCGTAGCTGCGGTGTTTCTCCTGCGTGCCGGCGGTGCGGCCCTCTTTGGCCTTCGCGAAGGTGGTCACCTTTTCCTTGTCGCTCGGGTCGTAGGCCTCGATGTGGAAGCCGAGCGTGTGCGTGTCGTCCACCGGCACCCACCAGCCGATCAGGTTCGCGCCTTCGGAGTACACGCGGTCGGGCGTCAGGTTGTCGGCGATCGAGCGCATGTTCGGCGTGTAGTTCTCCTGCACGCGCACGAAGGTGCGGCCGCTCGGCAGCTTCGCCGTGCGGATGTACTTCATGCCGAACTCGGTCTCGGCGAAGTCGAGCTGAGGAAGCGTGGCGTAGATGTCGCTGAACTGGCGCGTGCTGATCGTCGAGTGCAGGAACGCGGTGTGCACCGGGTCCATCGCGTTCTCCTGGATCTGCAGCCAGTTGCACTCGGCCACCGCGCCGCGGCTCATGTTGCGGTAGGCGAAGAGCTTCCAGCCGGGCCGCTCGAGGTTCTCAAAGCGCGGGAACACCGGCACCTTGTCCGGCGGCCCCATGTACGCGAACACCAGCCCACCGAACTCGCGCGCCGGATAGGCCGGCTGCGCCACCTTGCTCGCGAAATGGCTGTGCGGCGGCTCGCCGGGCTGTTCGAGGCACTGGCCGTCCACCGAGTAGAGCCAGCCGTGGTAGCAGCAGCGGATGCCGCGCTCCTCGATGCGGCCGTACTCGAGCGACGTGCCCCGGTGCGCGCAATGCGCGTCGAGCACTCCGACCCGCCCGCTGAGGTCGCGGAACGCGACGAGCTCCTCGCCGAGGATGCGCACCGCCTTGGGCAGCTCGTCGATGTCCGAGGAGAGGCACACCGGCTGCCAGTAGCGCCGCAGCACTTCGCCCATCGGCGTGCCGAAGCCGACTGCAGTCAGCTCGGTGTTGGGCGGCGGCACCACCCCGATGCGGCCGTAGCCGGACACCTTCACCATCGTTGCACTCCGCAATGAATTCTGCAAAGGGTAGCAAAGGGCGGCGGGCGCGGGCTTCGATCCTGCAAAACTCGGGGGGCGGTTCCCGGCGGATGGCATAGAGTGGCGCTACAAAAAAGAACGGAGACCACGATGCCCTTGCCCCGCCTCTTGCACGCCCTCACCCTCGTCCTTGCGCTGCTGCTCGCCGGCTGCGCCCAGAACGTTATCCGAGGGGATGCCGACCTCGTCACCGAGGACTTTCTCATCCCGGCCGCCGATCCGGGCTATACGATCCACGTCCGCAACAAGCGGCCCGCGGACCTCGCGCGGTTCACCCCCGGCAACGTCGTCCTGTTTGTCCACGGGGCGACGACGCCGCCGGAAGCCGGCTTCGACCTCAAGCTCGACGGCCTGTCGTGGATGGAATGGATGGCGCGGCAGGGCAACGACGTCTACTTCGTGAGCGTGCGCGGCTACGGGCGGTCGACCCGGCCGCGCGAGATGGACCTGCCTGCGCTCGACAACCCGCCGGTGGTACGCCTGCCGCAGGCCACGAGCGACGTCGGCAGCGCGGTGAATTTCATCCGGCAGCGGCGGGGCCTCGACAAGGTCAGCCTGCTCGGGCATTCGTGGGGCACGACCATCATGGCGGCCTATACCGCGCAGCACAACGCCAAGGTCCACCGCGTAGCGCTCTTCGCGCCGCAGTGGTTGCGAACGCAGGGCCGCTCGCCTACGGATGCCGGCGGCCAGCTCGGCGCGTACCGGATCGTCACCGAAAAAGGCGTTCGCGAGCGCCGTGCCGCCGGCCAGAAGCCCGGCACTACCGAAGCGCGGATGCCGGCGCACTGGTTCGACGCCTACATGGAAGCCGCGCTAGAGAGCGACCCGTGGTCGAAGACCCAGAACCCGCGCGCCTTCAGGGCGCCCAATGGCGTCGTGCTCGACGGCCGCGAATACCAGAACGTCGGCAAGCCGATCTACGACCCTTCCGCGATCCGCGTGCCAACGCTGCTGATCCTCGCCGAGCAGGATGCCGACACCCCGCTCTACATGGCGCAGACGCTTTTCCCGCTGCTCACCAACGCGCCCTCGAAACGCCTGGTCGTGATCGGCGACGGCTCGCACGTGGTTTTGACCGAGAAGAACCGCATGCAGCTCTTCAGGGAAGTGCAGCTTTTCTTCGACGAAGGCCGTTAGCCTCCCCACGACCGCGACCCCGAAAAGGGGTCAGATCCCTTTTTAAAAATAAAAGGGATCTGACCCCTTTTCTACTGGTGGTACCAGTGCAGCAGGCGCTTCTCGATCGCGAGGAAGCCGCGGTTGAGCGCATAGCCGAGCGCGGCGAGCACGAAGATCGCGGCATACATGTCGCTCGAGCGCATCGCGTATTGCATTGTCATGAGGTAGTAGCCGATGCCTTCGGACCCGGCGATCATTTCAGCGACGACGGTGACGATCAGCGAAAGCGCGAGGCTCACGCGCATGCCGGCGAGGATGTAGGGCAGGCTCGCCGGCAGCACGACCCTTAGCGCGGTCCGAAGGCGGCCGACGCGCAGAGTGCGCGCGACGTCGATGGCCACGGGCTCTACCGCGCGCACGCCGGCCACCGTGTTGACCAGCACCGGGAAGAAGGCCGAGAACGCGACGATGAAGATCTTCATCGCGTTGTCGATGCCCAGCAGCAGGATCAGCGGCGGAATGATCGCGGGGATCGGGATCGGGCGCAGCAGCTCGATCATCGGCTCGAGCGCCGCGTGGACCCATCGCACGCTCGCCATGAGCAGCCCGACGACGAGGGCGGCGCCCACGCCGATGCCATAACCCGTCAGCATCCGGTAGAGGCTCGAGCCGAAGACCTGCAAGAGCTCGCCCGACGCAACCCCTTCCAAGAGCGCCTTGCCCACCTGCGTGACCGGCGGCCAGTTCGCCGACGAGACCCAGTGGCTCGCCGAAAATTGCCAGAGCACCAGTAGCAGGACGAGCAGCAGTGCCCCGCTGGCCCGGCTGTCGGCAAGCCGCCCGAGCATCAGCCGGCGTGCACCAGTTCGCCGCCGACGGCGGTGCCAAGCACGCTCGCGTCGCGCAGCGCCTCCGGATCGCAGCTGACCGGGTCCACCGAAAGCGCGGTCCAGTCGCCGAGCAGCCCCGCCCGCAAGACGCCCCGCTCGTGCTCGCTGAAGCTCACATAGGCGGCGTTGCGCGTGTACATCGCGAGCGCTTCCTCGCCGCTCACCGCCTCCTCGCGCCCGAGCGGCTCGTCCGAACCGGCGATATGGCGCGTGCGCGCCTGCCAGAGCCCCAGTAGCGGCGGATACGGCGTGATCGGCGAATCGGAGCCGCCGCCGACCGTGACGCCGCCGTCGATCCACGCGCGCACTGGTGTGGCCTTCGACATCAGCACCGCGCCGAAGCGCTTCATGAGCACCGGCCCGAACGAGTACTGCATCGACGGCTGCGTCGCGACCACGACACCGAGCTTGGCCGCGCGCGCGATGTTGTCCTTGCTCGGCCAAAGGTAGGCATGGATCAGGCAGAAGCGCAGGTCGCGGATCGGGTGCTCGCGGTCGACCTCCGCAAAGACTTCGAGCGCGATGTCGATCGCCTTGCCGCCGACCACGTGCACGCCCATCGACCAGCCGCGCTGCGCGCACAGGCGCGCGATGCGTCGGAACGACTCGGTCGGCGTGACCTGGATGCCGCAGTTGCATTTCTCGTCGGGGAACGGCTCGCGCATGAGCGCGGTGCCGAAAGTGGCCGCGCCATCGAAGAAGACTTTCACGCCGCCGAGCTTCAGCTGCGCATCGCCGAAGCCGGTGCGCGCCGGACTCGAGTTGAGGCCAGCAAGCACTTCCTCGAGCGGGCGGCTCGAATCCGCTAGCGGCATCACCACCGAGCGCATGCTGAGCTCCCCCGCCGACCAGAGCGACTGGTAGATGCCGATCACTTCGGGCGCGAGGCCCGGGTCCATGATCCCGGTGAGGCCGGCCGCATGGTAGAGCTGCTGCACTTCGCGCAAGGATTGGCGCTGGTCGTCTATCGACGGCGCCGGAACGTGCTTGCCGACGAGTTCGAAGGCCGGCGGCTCGAGCAGCACGCCGTTCGGCTCGCCCGCGGCGTCGCGCTCGATCTTGCCGCCGTCCGGGTCGGGCGTGTCGCGCGTGATGCCCGCATGCGCGAGCGCCTTGCTGTTGACCGCGGCCGAGTGCCCGCCGCGCGGCAGGTAGACGAGCCGGTCGGCGCAGGCGGCATCCAGCTCCTGCCGCGTAGGATGGCGCTGTTCGGCGAGGTTCGCCACGTGCCAGCCCGCGCCGCTGACGATCCACGGCAGGGACGGGTTGCGCGCCGCGTAGGCGTGGACTTCCGCAACGATGTCCGCAATGCTCTTGCACTTCGTGAGATCGACCAGGCGCTGCGCCATGCCGGTCCAGAACATGTGGTTGTGCGTGTCCATGAGGCCGGGCACCACCGCACCGGTGTCGAACCCGATCTCGCGCGCGGACGGCCCCGCGGCCAAGCGCGCGTCGGCGAGACTGCCTACCGCGACGATCCGCCCGCCGCGGATCGCCATTGCCTCCGCCCGGGGGCGCTGCGGGTCCATCGTCACGATGTTTCCGCGCACCAGCTGGTCGCCGCCGGCACGCGCTTTCGGCATCGCCATTACTTCGGCACCTGCAGCGCTGTCGTATAGAACATCGCCTTCGCGTCGAACGGCCCCTCGATCATCTTGTGGCGGCGCATCAGGTCCACGACCTTGTCGACGCCGCCGAGATCCACGGTCTTGTCGAAGAGCGGCAGGTTGAGGTCCTTCAGCATCTCGGGCTTCATGCGCGTGTAGCCGGAGACGATCTTCAGCCACTCCTCCGAGCCCTTGTTCTGGTTGATCCAGTCCACGCCCTTGTTGTAGGCGCGCGTGAAGCGCTCGGCCACGCCCGGATGCGCTTTCATGTACTCCTTCGTCATCGCGTACATGCCCACCGGCACGCGCTTGTGCACGACGTTGTACGGCCAGCCGACGACCTGCGCGGCGCCCGAGCTCGTGCCGCCCGAAAGGAAAGGCTCGACCACGAAGGCCGCGTCCACCCGGTCGCCCTTGAGCGCATCGGTCATCTGCGGGAACGGCACCTCGAGGTAGGTCACCTTGTCCGGGTCGCCGCCGGTGGCCTGGATCCAGGCGCGCGCATAGAGCCAAATGATGTTGTTGCGCGTGTTGACCGCGACGCGCTTGCCCTCGAAGTCCTTGCCGGTCTTGAGCGGGCTGCCGGGCTTGGCGACCATGGCCGCGAGGTCCGGCGTGGTGTCGCCGGTGCCGCTGCCCGCGGCGATCACCTCAAAGCCCAGGCCCTGCTTGGCGCCGAGCACGATCGAGATGATGTTGCTGAAGGTCACCTGCACCTGGCCCGCGGCCAGCGCCGGCAGGCCCGCCGCGCCGCCGGCCGTCGGCGTCGTGTCGACTTCCAGCCCTTCGGCCGCGAAGAAACCCTTGGCGATGGCAGCCTGCAGCGGCGCGGTGTCGATGATCGGGATCGTGCTGACGCGCAGCTTGACCGGCTGGGCGTTCGCCACGGTCGCGCTAAGCGCGAGCGCCGCGGCCCCCAGCGCGAATAGGCGCAGGGCTTTCTGGATCGATTGCATCATGGTGATTCCCCCTCGTTGGTTGGCTGGTGGTTCGTCTTTGGTTCGGCTTCAATCGGTTCGGGCAATCGCCCAGTGAATCGCGCGGCGCTCGACGGCCAGGAACGCCGCGTTCAATGCATAACCGAGGACCGCGAGGATCACGATCCATGCGTACATGTCGCGCACCCGAAAGCTGCGCTGCATGTCGATGATGAGGTAGCCGAGGCCGCCGGTGCCGGCCATCATCTCGGCGATGACGACGAGGATCAGCCCGAGGCCGAGCGAAACGCGCATTCCCGCGAAGATCAGCGGCAAGGCGGCCGGCAGAACGATCTTGCGCAGCAGCGCGAGCCTTCCGCAGCGGAAGGTGCGTCCGGTGTCCACGAGCACGGGGTCGACGCCGCGAACGCCCTGCACGGTGTTGATCAGCACCGGAAAGAAGACGCCTAGCCCGACTACCGTGAGCTTCATTGCATCGCCGAGGCCAAGGAAGAGGATCAACGGCGGCAGCAGCGCGGGCTTGGGCAGCGGGCGCAGAACCTCGGTCAGCGGCTCGAGCAGGTTGTAGAGCGGCCGGTAGCGGCCCATCAGCAGGCCGGCGACGATCGCGAGCGCGCTAGCGGCGAAGTACGCGGCGAAGAGGAGGTAGAGCGTTGCGCCCAGCGGCGCGTAGAGCTCGCCGCTCGACACGATGCTGAACACGCGCTGCGCGACCGCGGTCGGCGCCGGGATCAGCGCCGCATTGACGTGGCCGGCGCGCACCGCGTATTCGACGGCGGCCAACGCGAGCACCGTGACGCCTACGCCGAGCGCGCGTTCTGGCCAGCGCGGAATGGCGGCGTCAGGCATCGGCTTTCTTCAGCAGCATGGCGAGCAGCTCGTGGCGAAGCGCGAGGAATTTCGGATCCTCTCGCGTGGCGAGATTGTCGCGCGGCCGCGGCAGGCCGGTCTCGACGCTGCGCGCGATGCGCGCGGGCCGCGCCGAGAGCACCGCGACGCGGTCGGCGAGGAAGACCGCTTCGTCCACGTCGTGGGTCACGAGCACCGCGGTGAAGCGCTGCTTCTCGCGCAAGTCCTGCACCAGGGCATGCAGCTCGAGGCGGGTGAGCGCATCGACCGAGCTGAACGGCTCGTCCATCAGCAGCACCCGCGGCTCGGCGGCGAGCGCGCGCGCGATCGCGACGCGCTGCTGCATGCCGCCGGAGAGCTGCCACGGATGGCGCTCGGCGAACTCCACGAGCCCGACCATCTCCAGGAAACGGCGGCTGTGCTCGCGCGCGGCGGCCTTGGTCATGTCCTTGCGGTGCTCGACCGCGAAGGCGACGTTGTCGACCACCGTGCGCCAAGGGAAGAGCGACTTCGCGTACTGCTGGAAGAGGTAGACCATGCTCGGCGGCGGCGCGCTGATGGGAGTGCCGTCCAGCCGCACGCTGCCGGCAGTCGGCGCGATGAGCGCGGCGGCGATCTGCAGCAGGGTCGACTTGCCGCAGCCCGAAGGGCCGATTACGGCGAGGAACTCGCCCTCGTGCACGTCGAGGCTGATGTCGTCGATGGCGAGCATCTCGGACGCGCTGCCGACGCCGAAGGACTTGCTGACGTTTTCGAGCCTCAGTTGTGGCGTCAATTTCCCGCTTTCTTAAAGTGCGCGATGATTCGCAGCCACTTTAGACCAAATCGAGCGGAGACAGAATGAGCCCCTGGCGCATCGGCGAAACCACCGTGACCCGCATCGAGGAGCAGCTCGGCTACGGCAGCTTCCCGCCCGAGCAGTATTTCGCGGGCTTCGAGCGCGAGGTGCTCGAGCGCAACCTCGGCTGGCTGGTGCCGAACCACTACGTGCCCTCGGAGAACATGCTGATCACCAGCGTGCATTCGTGGCTGATCCGCACGCCGCGGCACACGATCCTGCTCGACTGCTGCGCCGGCAACCACAAGGACCGGCCGTGGTGGCCCCGATTCAACCAGCTCGACACGCCGTTCCTCGAGCGGCTGCGCGCGGCCGGCTGCGCGCCCGAAGACGTCGACATCGTGCTCTGCACGCACCTGCATGCGGACCACATCGGCTGGAACACGCGCTTGAAGAACGGGCGCTGGGTGCCGACGTTCCCGAACGCGAAATACCTCTTCTCACGCATTGAAAACGACTTCTGGGACCCGGCGATCAACGTTGCGTTGGCGGACGATCCGGCAAGGCGGATCGCGTATGTGGACAGCGTCCTGCCGGTCGTCGAGGCCGGGCAGGCGGTGCTGGTCGAAGGCACTCATGCGATCGACGACACGCTGCTCGTCGAGCCGGCGCCCGGTCATACGCCCGGGCATGTGCTGCTGAAGCTTTTGGCCGCGGAGTCAGGGGGTGTGTTCTGCGGCGATGTCCTTCACCATCCGCTGCAGATCTACGCGCCGCACTGGAACAGCCAGTTCTGCCTCATGCCCGACCAGGCCCGCGCCACGCGTCGCCGGGTGCTCGAGCATTGCGCCGAACACCGCGCCCTGCTCTTCCCCACCCACTTCGGCGCCCCCCACGTCGCCGCGATCGATGCGGTGAGCAGCGGATTCTCCGCGCGCTGGGAAACCTGACAAATTGGGGTCAGGCTCAAACCTGACGTCAGGTTTGAGCCTGACCCCATTCTGTCAGGATTGGTAGAGGTAGCCGCTCGGGTTGCCGAGGATGGTGGTGCGGACGCAGTAGCGGGGCTGGCCCTTGGGATAGTCGGCGAGCGCGAGGTGCATGGTGCTGCGGTTGTCCCACATGATGACGTCGTTCTTCTGCCACTTCTGCCGGTACGTGTAGAGCGGATCCTGCATGTGCTCGGCGAGGAACTTGAGGAGCGGCGCGGACTCCTTCTCGGTCATGCCGACGATTCGCCGCGTGAGCTGGTCGCCGACGTACAGCGTCTTGCGACCGGTCTCCTCGTGCACGCGCACGATCGGCTGCGCGACCGGCGGGTTGTTCTTGCCCAGCTCGGCCACGATCGCGGGATCGCGGCGCTTCATGCTCTCGACCTGCATGTAGTCGTGCACCGCCCAGAGCGGCTCGATCATCTTCTTCATCGCTTCCGACAGGCCATCGTACGCGGCCGCGGTACTCGTGAAGAGCGTGTCGCCGCCGACCTCCGGAAGGATCTGGGCGTGGAAGATCGACCCGAGCGGCGGGCGCGTCGTGTACGAGAGATCCGAGTGCCAGTGTCGGCCGACCATCTCCGTCGGCGAAGGCTTGCCATCCACCGGGATGTTCGACAGCACCGCGAGCTCCGGCACCTCGGCATGGCGCAGCGGTTTTACAGTTTCGTGCAGGTCGAGCTCGCCGAAGCGCCGGCTGTAGTCGATCAGCTGCTGCGCGCTGAGGTCCTGGTTGCGGAAGAGCAGGATGCCATGCTCGTTCCAGGCCGCGCGGATCGACGCGATCGTCGCGTCGTCCTGGCGCTGGCGCAGGTCGATGTCCATGATCTCGGCGCCGAAGGCGTACGAGAGGCGGCGCAGCTTCAGCTTGGGCAGGTCGTTCGGGTTCATGATCGAAGTCTCCTTTCTCTTCCTATTGCGGCTGGATGCCGAGCTGCTTCACGAGCGCGGTCAGCCGGTCGATGTCTTTCTGGATCACCGCGGCAAATTGCTCCGGCGTGCTGCCCGCCGGCTCGAGCCCGCGTAGCTCGAGCTCCCTGCGGCCCTCGGGACTTTGCACGAATTTCGCCACCTCGGCCTGGATGCGGTCGATGATCGGCCGCGGCGTGCCGGCCGGCGCGACGTAACCCCACCAGAACCGCGTGTCGAGGTCCTTCAGCCCGACCGACGCGCCCGCCTGCGAGATCAGCGGCACGCCGACCATCGCCGGCGTCGGCGACGACACGCCGAAAGCCTTGAGTCGCCCCGAGTTCACAAGCGGCGTCGAAGCCCCCGGGTTGTCGAAATAGAGCGACACCTGGTTGCTCATGAGGTCAGGATAAATCTGCGAAGAGCCCTTGTAGGAGACGTCGACCGCCTCGATGCCGGTCAGCAGCTTGAACTGCTTGCCGAGCACGTAGCTGAGCGTCGGGCTGCCGGTGCTTGCGATGTTCAGCTTGTTCGGGTTGGCCTTTGCGTACGCGACGAGCTCGGGCAGCGTGTTGACCGGCAGCGCCGGGCTGCCGAGCAGAACGAACGATGCCGTGCCGATCATCGAGATCGGCGCGAAGCTCTTCAAGGGGTGAAAAAGCAGGTCCTTCTGCAGCGCGATCGAAGTGGCATGCGTGGAAAGATTTGCCATGCCCAGCGTGTACCCGTCGGGCGCGGCCTTGGCGACGATGTCCGTGCCGATCGTGCCGCCGGCGCCGCCGCGGTTGTCGATCACTATCGGCTGGCCCAGCGCGTCGGCCACGCGCGCCGCGACCGAGCGCGCGACGAGGTCGGTGCCGCCACCGGGCGGGTAAGGCACGACGAGCCGGATCGGCTTGGTCGGCCAGGCTTGCGCCGCGGCCGTGCCGATGGCAGCCACGACAGCACGGCGACGAGGATCGATCTTTGCATTTCAAAACCTTTCCAGTGGGCGTCCGGAGGCCCGGCGCAGGCGAATGCTGTCATCGACCCTTGCGCGGTGCAATCGCGGTTTTGCAGTCCGGCCGGCGGCCGCGCTTCGATCGCGCCATCCGCCGCTGGTTTCGCCCACCGCAATTTGTTACAAGGGATCGATGCGCCTCTCCTGCAAAACGATCGCCTTCGCCTTCGCGGCTTGTGTCGCGTTGCCCTTCGCCTTCGCCCATGCCCAGGAAGAGCGGCTTGCGGCGAGTGCCCAGCGCACGACCACGGCCGGCGCCACTTTCATCGCGCCCGCGGGATGGTCGTACTCCCGAAGCGACAAGCTCGTGGTGCTGGCGCCGCCGGAACCCGACACGCGAATCGCCATTTTCGATGTGGAGGCGAAGGACGCATCCGCCGCCGTGGCGGCGGGCTGGGCCGTTTTCCGCCCGGGCTTCAACCGTCCGCTGGAACTCGTGACCCCGCAGGCACCGCGCGACGGCTGGGCCGAGCGCAAGGGATTCGACTACGACAGCTCGCCCAACGAGCGGCGCGCCGTTTGGGCCAACGCGTTCCGCGCAGGCAACTCGTGGACCGTGATCTTGGTCGACGCCTCGTGGCAGACGCGCGACAAGCGGCGCGCTGCCATCGCCGAAATTTCCGCGAGCCTCAGGCCTAAGGGCTTCGCGCGCGAGACGTTCGCAGACCGGCAGCCGCATCCGCTCGATGCCGCGCGCCTCGAGCGCATGCGCGCCTTCGTCGAGGCCTCGATGAAGCAGCTCGAGATCCCCGGCGTGGCCTTCAGCCTCATCGATCATGGCAAGGTCGTGTATCTCGACGGGCTTGGCGTGAAGGAGCTTGGCAAGCCCGGCGAAGTCGGCCCCGACACGCTGTTCATGGCCGCATCGAACACCAAGCCGATGACCACGCTGCTGGTCGCGCAACTGGTCGACAGCGGCAAGCTCGCCTGGGACCAGCCGGTGGTCTCTGCCCTGCCCTCGTTCAGGCTCGGTGACCCGCAAACGACGAAGAAAGTGCAGGTGAAGCATCTCGTCTGCGCGTGCACCGGGTTGCCGCGGCGGGACCTCGAATGGCTCTTCGAATACCGCGGCGCCACCGCGGCCTCGACGATGAAGCTGCTCTCGGCGATGCAGCCCACCACCGGCTTCGGGGAGGTCTACCAGTACAACAACCTCATGGCCGCGGCGGCGGGCTATGTCGCAGCCGCCGTCATCTCTCCCGGGCGCGAAGCCGGGCGCGCGTACGACGAAGCCATGCGCGACCGCATTTTCCGGCCGCTCGGCATGGACCACACCACGTTCGACTTCGCGCAGGCGCTTCGCGCAGACCACGCGAGCCCGCACGGCTTCGACGCCGAAGGGCGCCAGGCCGTCGGCCGCATGGACATCGACTACTCGATCGTGCCGATGCGCCCGGCCGGCGGCGTCTGGACGAGCGCGCGCGACCTGACCCGTTACGTGCAGATGGAGCTTGCCGAAGGGCGCACCGCGGAGGGCAAGGCGCTCGTCTCGCGCGAAAACCTTCTCGTCCGCCGCAAGCCCCAGGTCTCCGCCGGCGAAGATTCGGGCTACGGCATGGGTCTCTTCGTCAGCCGCCGCCTGGGCACCGAGATCGTTTCGCACGGCGGCTCGATGCCGGGCTACCGCAGCGACATGGTGTGGCTTCCGGAGCATGGCGTCGGCGCGGTGCTGCTCACCAACGCGCAGTCGGGTGGGCTGCTGCTGACCCCGTTCTTCCGCTACTTGCTCGAGACCCTGTTCGACGCGCGCCCCGAGGCGGCGGGGTTCGTCGAGGCCGCGGCGGCCGAGAACAAGGCGTGGATCGCGCAGAACCGCAAGCGCTTCTCGATTCCGCCGGACCCGGCCGAGTCCGCCAGGCTTGCGTCCCTTTACTCGAACCCGTTGGTGGGTGAGCTGGCGGTCAAACGCGAAGCCGGGAGCGTCGTCTTCGACTTCGGCGAGTGGCGAAGCGCCGTCGCTTCGCGCCGCAACGAGGATGGGTCGTTGTCCTACGTGACGATCGACCCGATCGTGAGCGGATGGAATTTCGTGGTGCGCGAGCGCGCGGGCAAGCGCCTGCTGGTGCTGCGGGATTCGCAGCACGAATACGAGCTCGCGGAAAAGAAGAAGTAGGCGACGCCCGCGCTCGCGGGCTTCGCCGGGACTGCGTTATTGCGAGGGCGGAGGCGCGTAGCGCACGCCGTTGCCGGTGACGATCTGGCCGGCGGGGAGCCCCGCGGGGGCTGCAGCCACCGGCGCAGCCGCCGAAGCGCGATTTCCGCCGCCCCGCACCGCTGGGGCGGCCGGGGCTGCTGCCGCAGGCGCGGCCGCCGCTTGTCTCGTCTGGCCGCGGTCGGCCCTGCGATCGCCGTTCCAGTTGCCGCCGGAAGAGGCGCGCCGGTCGTCGCGGTAGTCGCGACGCGAACCGTTCCATCCGCCGCCGAAGGTGATGCCGATGCTCGGCGCATACGCATACCCGGGCGCAACGTAGCCGGGCACGTAGCCGTAGGCCGGGGCCGGCGCATAGGAATAGCCGGGCGCGTAGTCGTATCCGGGGGCGTACGAATAGCCCGAGTCGTAGCCGTAATACGGCGATGAGTACGCTTCAGGCGGATACGGGTTTACGTACTGATTGCCCGTGTCGTAGCCGTAATCGTAGTAAGACTGCGCGAAGGCCGGGGTGCCGACGATCGCCAGGGCTGCTGCTAAGACCGCGAGTTTCGTTTTCATGAGGGTCCCTCCGGTAAGAGTCCCTATTCAACGCTTCGCAGTGCAGCATGGTAGTAAGCATTTGTATCCAGCCGTTGCGTACGGGCCCTGCCGTCGCACTTCGTTACCGGCCGGTGCCGGTGGTCCCGGTGGTGCCGGTCGTGCCGCTCGCGGCCGGAAATCCGTTGTCCTTGTCCGCGGCGATCGCCGCAAGCGCGCCGACGATCAAGCCGACCGTCGCGATCTTGCCGGCGGCAATTCCGCCGGCCGCGTTGCTCACGGCGGCGCTTGAGCCTGCTCCGCCCCCTCCCGCAGCCCCTGCACCGGGTTGCACTGGCTGTGCGGGGGCAGCGGGGGCCTGCGCGTAGGCCGGCGCAGCCGCGAGCATCATCGCCATCAGCCCCGCCGCCCCGGCGCGGCGGATCGTTCGGTTCGTCCACATGGCCGACCTCGTTCGCGTTTACCTCCCTCGAATCTGGCCCCGGTGCGGCCGGAATCCAGCCGGAAGCCGACGCCTCGCCGCGTAGTCCATTTTCGGCGCCAATGTCGGCACAATGGCGCCCCTTCCCCTGCCCAGACGGAGAGCCGCAATGGCCGCAAAGATTAACCACGTTTTGCCGCCCAACCTGCCGGTCGCCTCCGGCTATTCGCAGGTCGTGGAAGTCGCCGAGGCCGAGCGCACCTACTACATCGCGGGACAGGTCCCGGTGGATGCCCGCGGCAAGGTCGTGGGCGCCGGGGATTTCGCCGCGCAGGCCGCCCAGGTGTTCCGCAACCTCGACGCCGCGCTGAAAGGTGCGAATTGCACTGCGCGGAACCTGGTGAAAATGACCGTCTACATCCGCGACATGCGCAACATCGACGCGTATCGCGCCGCCCGCAAGGAATATTTCGAGTCGGTGCGTCCGGCGGCCGCCCCGGCGGTGACGCTCGTCGAAGTGTCGAAACTCTACGCGGACGACATCCTGCTCGAGATCGACGCGATCGCCGCGCGCTGACGGCGCAGCGGCTTAGGCGTTGACGACGCGCCCCAGCACTTCGCCGAGCTGGCCCTCGTCGACCGGCTTCACGAGGTGGGCATCGAACCCCGCTTCGCGCGAGCGCGACCTGTCGTCGACCGTGCCCCAGCCGGTGACCGCGACAATGAGGGGCTCGGGGTCGCGTTTCCTTTCGCGCATGCGTCGCGCGACCTCCAGGCCGTTGATGCCGGGCATGCCGAGGTCGAGCAGGACGATCTCCGGCCGGAACGACTCGTACCTCGCAAGTGCTTCCTCGCCGTCATGCACCGTTTCGACTTCGTGCCCGAAGCTCGAGCGCAGCAGCGCCGCGAGCGCATTGGCCGCGTCCTCGTTGTCGTCGACCACGAGGACTCGCGCCGAATGCGGCTTTGACTGGCCGGTCTGCGGCACCACGCGCAAGGCACGCGGCTTGGACGTGCGCAACGGCAGCCGGATCGTGAATTCGCTGCCGCGGCCCAGGCCTTCGCTCTCGACCACGAGCGTGCCGTGGTGCAGTTCGACAATGCTGCGCGCCAGCGCCAGTCCGACGCCCAGTCCCGAACCGACCCGGCTCAGCGCGTCGCGTCCCTGCACGAACAGGCCGAAGATCGAGCCGATCAGGCTCGGGTCGATGCCCCGCCCGGTGTCCTTGACCGAAATCGCCACGGCTTGGGTGTCGTCGGTCGATTCCTTGCGCACCATGACGCGGATGCTGGCGCCGTCGTCCGAATACCGCGCGGCGTTGTTGAGCAGGTTGGTGAGCGCCTGGGTGAGGCGGACTTCGTCGCCGTCCACCGCGAGACCTTCCTCGATCTGCTCCACCTCGAGCTTGTGGTTGCGCGCCTGCATCTCGGGCGATGCCGCCTCGACGGCGCGCGACACGAAGTCTGCGACCGGCAGGTAGGCGCGGCGGATCTCCAGCGTGCCGCGCGTGACGCGGCTGATGTCGAGGATATCGTCGACGATGCGCGCGAGCTGCGCGCTCTGGCGCTCGATCGCCTGCACCATCTTTTCGCGACCCGGGTCGCCGGGCTTCGTGAGGTTGAGCACGGCGACGGCATTGCGGATAGGCGCGAGCGGGTTGCGCAGCTCGTGCGCGAGGATGGCGATGAAATCGTTGATGTTGCGCGTCGATTGCTCGAGCTGCTCGGAATGCCGCGTCTTGGTCATGTCCTGGGTGACTTTTGCATAGCCGCGAAGCTTCCCGTCGGGATCGTGCAGGGCCGTCACCACTTCCTTCGACCAGAAGATCGAGCCGTCCTTGCGCACCCGCCAGCCCTCATCCTCGGCGCGGCCCTGCTCGCGCGCCCGGGCGAGCTCCATCCAGGGCTTGCCGGCCTCGATCTCGCGCTGCGTATAGAACCGCGAGAAATGCTTCCCGACCACCTCGGCCGCGGCATAGCCCTGGATACGACGGGCGCCCACGTTCCAGCTCGTGACGAGGCCGTCCGTATCCAGCATGTAGATCGCGTAGTCAGAGACGCCGTCGACGAGCAGGCGGAAACGTTCCTCGCTCTGGCGCAGCTCCTCGTCGCGCGCCTTCCTCTCCGTGAGGTCGCGGGTGATCTTGGAGAAGGCGAGCAGCGTGCCGCGGTCGTCGCGCAGCGCGGTGATGATGACGTTGGCCCAGAAGCGCGTGCCGTCCTTGCGCACCCGCCAGCCTTCATCCTCGAAGCGCCCTTCCATGCGCGCGATCTTGAGCTCGTGCTCGGGCCATTTCCGCGCGATGTCCTCTGCGGTGTAGAAGGTCGAGAAATGCCGGCCGATGATCTCGCCGGGCTCGTACTGCTTGATTCGCTTCGCGCCCGCGTTCCAGCTGAGAATATTGCCCTCCGGGTCGAGCAGGAAGATGGCGTAGTCCTGCACGCGATCGGCCATCAGCCGGAACAGCTTCGGATCGAGTTCGGGGACTTCGCTCATCGGTCAGCTATAGCACAGATCGGAAAAACGACGGGTTTGTAAAAAATACCGACCTTGTGGACTCCCCTGTAGGCATCGACCGACCCGCAAGGACTGCGATGCCCCGACAGAATCCGGGCGCCTGCGCTGCAATCATTGGATCAACGACGGGGCCGGTCGTTCAAAGGCCCCGATTCCTGTTGACCCTCCAAGGAGACTTGTCCCTATGAAACTTCGACTCAGCCTCATCGCCGCCGCCGCTGCCGCCCTCTACTGCACGGCTCCCATGGCGCAGACCTACTCGCCCAACCCGAACAAGGCGCAGAACTCGGACATGGTGACGCAAGGCACGACCGTGTACCGCAGCGACCTGGCGCCGGGGACGTATTACTACTACCCGTCGACCCCGATGAGCTCGGAGGTGTATGTCGCCCCGTCGACGTCCAGTGTGTACGTGGCCCCGGTCTCGCCCTCGGTGTCCGAGGTGTACGTCTACCCGAGCGAGCCCCTGGCCGGCCGTCGCAGCATTTACGTGCCCAGCGGGCCGACGGACCTGAACAACACGCCGAACCCCAACAAGTTCCAGAACAACGGCGTGCCCACGATGGGCAGCGACGCGACGACCATCTGGTACGTCGAGCCCCGCATCATCGGCTACTAAGCGACAAGCACCAGGCTGGACAAGAACGCGAAGGGTTCGCCCTTCGCGTTTTTTATTTGAAGTGAAGCGAGCAGATCGAGCTAAGCGCCGCGCCGTACTTGCCCAGCGTCTTCAGGCTCGAGGGAGAGATCGTGAGCTCGTTGGCCCGCTGGTCCGACGAGCTCTTGCGCCGGATGACGATGCCGCCGTCGATGAGCCGCGTGAGGTTGCGTCGGATGGTGCTGCGCGAGCTGATGTTGAGCAGGAGGAGCTGCTTCAGCGTGAGCGGCTGGCCGAGTTCCTCCGCGTACCCGATCTCGATGATCAGGTCGAAGTCCACCATGTTCTTCAGGAAGGCGAGCTGGCCGCGCTCGAAGTCGCGGATCTTGCGGAGTCCCTCGAACAGCTTCATGGCGAAGAGGCTTTTGTTATTGTTTACCGGTGTGCGGAGACTACGATCATCTTTGCGCGCATCGGTGCGCGCAAGATAAATCGGTGTCCTTTTTGAGACCCGTACGGCCGAAAAAACGGCGGG
>JADMIO012757531.1_pt1 | contig 18334 bp, 14 predicted proteins | sample 8958161 | NCBI WGS metagenome assembly JADMIO01 (sample SAMN16585339, study PRJNA669376) | soil metagenome | isolation source: Crop rotation soil | place: USA: Cullars Rotation, Alabama | collected 2011 | reverse complement strand
GCGCCTTATCGTCACTAGGCGCTCTGAGTTTGGAAAGGGCAGAGGTCGAAGCAGCACCGCATTCACGACGCTAAAGATTGCCGTGTTTGCCCCGATGCCGAGAGCAAGTGTGAGCACGGCAACAACAGTGAACCCCTTGTGCTTTGCAAGCACACGTACACCGTACCTTATGTCCTGAAATAAAGTTTCCATAAAACTGAAGCTCCACATCTCTCGACTCATTTCCTGTAGACGAGTCTCATTTCCAAACTGCCGGCGCGCGGCGTTGCGCGCTTCCTCCTTCGTCATGCCACTGGCGAGATACTCCTCGGTCTTCATCTCCAGATGAAAGCGCATCTCCTCATCGAGTTCTCGATCGAACTTCTTACGATTCAAGTAATACAGCAGTCTGCGCCACAATTGACTCATCCTGAAAGCACCTCTTACGCAGGCCGTACCACCCGCAGTATCGCCTCGAGCAGCCGCTCAAAATCCGCTATCTCTGTCGCTAGTTGCTTGCGTCCCGCGGGCGTTAATCGATAGAAACGGGCGCGCCGGTTATTGTCGGAAACTCCCCACTCGGCTTTTACCCAGCCCTTTACGCTGAGCCGTTGGAGCGCAGGGTAGAGCGAGCCCTCCTCGACATGTAGCACGTCGTTTGAGACACGTTGAATGTGGCGTGCTATTCCGTAACCGTGCATCGGGTCGCGATTTCGTTCGAGAGTTTTGAGAATCAACAACTCCAGTGTGCCGGGCATCAAGTCCGACTTGTCCCGCGCGTTATTTGTCGTGGTCCGTCTTTGCATAGATTGTCTATGGGAAAGAGTGCCGCGAGTGTAGCGTGCTTGTCAAGCGGGCTTATTCGCCTGTGGCGATACGAAAGCGCTCTCGGCTGAGTACCTCAATATCCGGTGTGATGATGATTGATGCGCCACCGATCTTCCCTGCCAGCGCTTCGATAGTTGGGGATTCAAAGAGCTGCCGTAGGGATAACTCGACTTTCAGCGCCGTGCGGATACGCGAGACGAGTTGCGTGGCGTGTAAGGAGTGTCCGCCGAGATCGACAAAGAAGTTGTCATCCATGCTGATCTGCACCGGATTCCGGCTGAGAACTTTACTCCAGATGGTTGTGAGCGACTGCTCCGTCGCGTTGCGCGCGGCGATGATTACGCGCTCGGCGCGCGGCTCGGTGTCTTCAGGGTGAGGAAGAGCCTGCCGGTTGATCTTGCCGCTTGGTGTAAGCGGCATCGCGTCCAGGCTGATAAAGATCCCGGGCACCATGTAGTCCGGCAACTTTGACTTCAGAAATCGTCGCAGCTCAGTCGCAGTGGCCGCCGGCTTGCTCCGCGCGACGATATAAGCGACCAGCTGTTTATCAAGCGCGCTGCGTCCATGCGCGATGACGACAACGTGGTTGACAGCGGGATGTTCCGCAAGCATGGCTTCGATCTCTCCCAACTCCATGCGGTAACCTCGTATCTTCACCTGGTTATCTACACGGCCGATGTACTCGACGTTGCCGTCCGGCAGAAAGCGAGCTATGTCCCCCGTGCGATAGAGGCGCGCACCAGGCCGATCACTGAAAGGGTCGGGAACGAATTTCAACGCAGTCAGCTCAGGACGATTGAGATAGCCGCGCGCGAGACCCAGCCCGCCGGCAAACAGTTCGCCGGGCACACCAATCGGAACCGGTTTAAGAGTGGCGTCGAGAATGTAGATTTGAGTATTTGCGATCGGACGTCCGATGGGCACGTTGCTCGAATGTGTCTCACCGGACACTTCGTAACAGGTCACATCGCCAGCCACCTCTGACGAACCGTAAAGATTGAGCAGCAGCACGTGCGGAAGTTTTTTCCTGAAGTCATGGACCAGCTCCAGCGGCAACGACTCGCCGCTGCACACACAACATCTCAACGAAGAAAGACGCTCTGCAAGGTTACCGCTCTCCAACATCACACTCAGCAATGATGGCACGAGCACAAGCCGCGAAACTCGATTGGCGGACAATAGTTCCACGAACTGCTCACAGTCTTTGATCTCCTCGGCGCGAACTATCACGATGGGCACCCCTTGCAAGAGTGGACCAAGAGTCTCCCAAATCGAGTCGACAAAGCCGAGCGAAGTTTTTTGACAGCATACCTCGTCGTCGCCAAATGGATACTTGCGCCACATCCAGGCGAAGCGATTAAGAGTGGCGCCGTGCAGGCCAAGTGCTCCCTTTGGCTTGCCGGTCGATCCTGACGTGTAGATAACGTACGCGAGTTGTTCCGGGGAGACTTGCGGCCTCAGATTGGGTGTCATGAGAGGTGCAGCATCCGTGTCGACAGAAAACACCTTCGCCTCGAGAGCGGGTGCGAATCTCTTTTGCGTCAGCACCAAACCGACACCCGCGTCTTCGAGAATGAATTCGAGTCGCTCTTTGGGATAACCGGGATCCAGCGGCAGATACGCGCCTCCCGCTTTGAGCGTTGCCAACAGCGCTACATAAAAGTCGAAGGAACGCTCCATGCAGATACCAACCAATACTTCCGGCCCAACGCCGAACGTCTTCAGTCGCCAGCCAAGATGATTGGACCGCGCGTTCAACTCCGCGTAAGTGATTTGTGCTCCGTCGCACTGGAGCGCGACTGCGTCCGGCGTGCGCGCGCACTGGGCCTCGAAAAGGTCTGTCAAACTTTCGTTGAGCGCGACGGTCTCGTCGGTATCATTCCACTCCTGAAGTATTTGCTTTCGTTCGGAGGTTGTCAGGATGTCTACTTCTCCAACTGTGGAATGAGGATTCGTCGCGATAGCATCAAGCGCAGTGCGCAGATGCCCGGCGATCTGCTTCACGGTTGCCGCATCGAACCGATCGCAACTGTACAGAAGCCTGATGAGAATTTGAGTCGTAGTAGGAACCACCACGATCGTGAGCGGTAAATTGCTCTGTTCGAACACGGCTGAAGCTTGTTGCTGCCCTTTCACACTCTCCTGAAACTTCGCGATCGGAAAATTCTCGAACACGACCACGCTTTCAAACATCTGCGTACCGCCCGGAATATCACTGACCTCTTGAACCTGAACGAGGTGGCTGTGCTCAAACTTCCGCATCTCAACTTGCTGTGCCTGAATCTCCTGCAGCCAGGGAATCACGCCGGCCTTGGCATCGACATTGACGCGCACCGGCAGCGAGTTAATGAACATTCCGACCATCGATTCGATGCCTGAGAGATCGGCGGGCCGTCCGGAGACGACGGTCCCGAAGAGCACGTCGGTTTCGTTGCTGTAACGAGAAAGCGCGAGCGCCCAAACAGCCAGCAGGCAAGTGTTCAAAGTAAGGTGGTGTTGCCGGCAGAGTTCTTTTAAACGCAGTGTGGTCAGCTCGGGGACGATCGTATCTTCTCCGGCGACGAAGTGTGACGGCGCCTGCGCGTCGCGATCGATGTTGAAGCGCGTGGGTGCCGTAATCCCTGCCAATCGGCGACGCCAAAACTCTGCAGCTTCGCGGCTGTCCTGCCGTCGTATCCACCGCACGTAGTCGCCGAAAGGACGAACAACCTCCCGCGACGGAGCGATGTTTAGATCGAGTGCCCGGTAAATCTCGCTCGCCTTCTGAAGGACGATTTGCACGCTCCACCCATCGAGAACAAGGTGATGAAAAGTCCAGATACACCAGTGTTCATTCGGAGTAAGTCGAAACCAGGCAAAACGCATTAGAGGCGCTTGCGAAAGGTCGAAGCCCCTTCGACGATCCTCTTCGAGATAAGCGCGGATCGCATCCTGCCGCGCCGCCGGTGCCAGCGTGCTCAGGTCGTGTTCCGTCCATGGCAGGTCCACTCGATCGACAACCATCTGGACCGGCTGGTCCAGTTCTTCCCAAAAGAAAGAAGTGCGCAGGCTGGTATAGATTTGCGCGACCTGCTCCCATGCGTGGCGGAGAGTCGCCGTGTTGGTGGCTGCGCCACACGGAAATGTCACCTGCTCGAGGTAGGCGCCGGAGTTCGGCGCGTAGAGCGTTTGAAAGAGCATGACTTCCTGCATCGGCGACAATGGATAAAGGTCTTCAACTTCAACGTCGTCTACGTTGGCGAGCAGTTGGTCCAACTGATCCTGATTGATTTCGACATCAGGGAAATCTGAAGGTGCATAGTCATTCTGCTCGTGCGTGCGGCAGTCGAGCACCAGTCTGCGCAATTCCGCGACAAAGTCCTCTGCTACTCGTTGAATCGTCTCCCGCTGATGCCGGTTTTCGCTGTAGGTCCAGGTCACACGCAATGCGCCGCCCTCGACGCGTCCATTGATCTCGAGCAGGTAACGCCGCCGATTGAGTGGGCCACACGTTGGACCAATCGACTCAACGGCCGTGTAATCGCCAAACTGCCCGAGATAGTTGAAAGACAGTTGCGCCTGTGGCAAGTCGCTGAGTCTCTGCCGCGTGGAGTGATCGTCAGACAAGTAACGCAGCACGCCGTAGCCGATACCGCGCCTGGGAATTCGTCGCAACTGTTCCTTGACGGATTTCAGTGTTTCGGCGGCACGCTTTTCCGGCTTGACCGTCAGGCAAACCGGGAAGATCGTGGTAAACCAGCCGACCGTGCGGCTCAAGTCCACGCCTTCGAACAAGTCCTCGCGACCATGACCCTCGAGGTCAAATAGCAGGTTCGTGTTGCCGGTCCATTTGGCTAGCGTCTGGCCGAGAGCTGCGAGCAAGGCATCATTCACCTGGGTGCGGTAAACCTTCGGCACCTCAGTCAAAAGCGAGCGTGTTTCTTCAGGCGTGAGCGCGACCTCGATGTGGTGAGTGGAAGCAACGGTGTTGTCGCCGCGTTCATGGTCCACCGGAAGCTCGAAGGTTTGCACCGGCCTTTGTAGCCAGAACGACAATTCCTGCAAGGCAGGCGCAGAACCGGCATACTGGAGCAGGCACTCCGCCCAACTCTTGAACGAAGTGGTCTTGGCGGGCAATTGCACCGGCTCGGCGCGGCTCAAGTGTTGGTAGCACGTTTGCAGATCTTCCATGAGAACGTGCCAGGAAACTCCATCGATTGCGAGATGATGGACGACGATGAAGAGGCGATCCTGATTCGGTGCGCCCAGCCGAAAGAGGACGACGCGGAGAAGTGGCCCTTCTTCAAGATCCAGAGTCGATTGGGCCAGTGTACATTCCTTCTCGATCGCGACCGTCTGGTTTGATGAGGATCTCAAATCAATTTCTCTGAATGGTACTCCGCCGGTGTACTCAGCGTGATGCTGTTCCTCGCTGCGCCGGAAGCGGAGTCGTAATGCATCGTGATGGCGCATGACATGGCCCACAGCTTCGCGCATGCAGTTGGCGTCAGTCGCTGGACTGACGGCGAGCAACGTGGCCTGGTTGAAGTGATGCGCTTCCGACAGTGATTGTTCGAAGAACCATCGCTGAATGGGTGTCAACGGCGCCGGACCCGCGATCGAACCTTGTTCCGCGGCAGTCGAGAGCAACGTCCTGGCGACCGTAGCGAGCTCGGCGATGGTTTGGTGCTGAAAGATTTGCTGCGGAGTAAGTTGCAGACCAGCGGCGCGTGCGCGCGCGATAATCTGAATGCTGAGAATGGAATCGCCGCCGAGCTCGAAGAAGTTGTCATGGATGCCGGCGCGATCGAGGCCAAGCACGTCGCACCAGATGCGCGCGAGTGTCTGCTCGGTCTCAGTCAGTGGAGCGACGTAAGTCTCTTCGAGCTCCGGATGTGTGCGATCGGGCGCAGGCAGCGCCTTCCGATCAACTTTGCCATTCGGCGTAAGAGACAACGAACCCAGCACCACGAACGCGGACGGGACCATGAATTCCGGCAAGCGTTCCTGCAAAAAAGCGCGCAGTTGCGGCACGAGCTTCCGTGCGACGTCGCGGCGTAACGGGTTGTTGGCCAGGTGTGAAAGATCTTTGCGCGTTAACGGATCGAAAGGAAAGCTGACGAAAGCATTTGTATTGTGACGCACGAACGCGACGTCGAATTGCCCGTCGCGCCGGTGCCGGGCCCAGCTCACGACCACGTGGTAAGGCAATTCATTTTCCAAGGCCCAGAGATCGTGCGGATCGATCGCGGCATTCCTTTCACACAAATCTGCGGCCAGCGGAGGCGAATCATCACGCTCCACCATCTCCACGAGGTTGTACTCGGACAACAAGCGCGCATTTGCCACTCGCGACAATCCCAGCACCGTCGGCTGCTCTCGTTGAAGAATGCGGCGTACTGCGTCCACGTCCCATCGATTTTCCCTCCAGTCGATCCATTCGGGCTGAAGAGTTTGACGAGATACTGGCCCAACGTGAAGCACGACTTGATAGCGAAAGCGCGTGAGCTCGTTGCGCTCTTGTCCACGCTTGGGAAACACTTCGACGTGACTGACTTCAGGAACGCGCTCCGGCATCGAGGTAAAGAACTTTGGATCCAGAACGAGCTCAGTCTCGTGGGCCATCGCCGTCTGGGCCCGTTCCCGCAACTCCTCTGTAGTGGTCGAATTGCCGGCGTGTGAGAACTCGATCGACGTGTGCAATACTTCGAGTAGCGGCAGGCTGCGGACGTCGCCAAGGAAGATATGACCGCCCGGGCGCGTAGCACGCACCGCGCCTTCGATTACGCGCTGCAAATAATCTACGTTGGGAAAGTATTGGACGACGGAATTGAGAATGACGAGGTCAAACGATCCTCGTTCGATATCGGAGAAGTCGTCTGCCGTGCGCTGCAAGAGCTTGACTTGGGGAAGCGGTTGCGTCATCACCTGCCGGATGTACCCAAGCGCCGTCGACGAGAAATCAGTGCCCCAGTAAGCGGAACAATTCGCGGCCAGTCGGAATAACAACAGACCCGTTCCACAACCAATCTCCAGCACTCGTTGGGGCGCGAGAGCGTTGAGATGGTCCAACGTGTCCTCGAGCCACTCGCGCATATCGGTTTCAGGGAGCGGCGCGCCGGTGTAGCTGCTGTTCCAACCGGTGATGTTGAACGTCGGATCGCCGTTCTCCGCGAACTGGTGGTAAACGTGATCGTCAAAAATCTTCTGCCAGTTGTTTACCTGGTGCTGAGCGATTTCTCCCACGTCTGTTCCATTCGTTGGTCCATCTGCTGCTTTCGGCACGACATAGGCCACCAATCGCTTATCTCCATGCGCGTCGCGACGGGCCACGACGACCGCTTCCTGCACCGCGGGATGTTGGCCGAGATCCGCCTCGATTTCCCCCAGCTCAACGCGGAAGCCCCTGACCTTGACTTGTTCATCCATCCGGCCGAGAAACTCGATGTCGCCAGTCGAGCGCCAGCGCACGAGGTCGCCCGTCTTGTACAGCCGAGCTTCAGGATCGTTCGCAAATGGGTGAGACACGAACTTTTCTTGCGTGAGCGCAGGCCGTCGCAGATAGCCGGTGGCAAGGCCGTCACCGCCGATGTACAACTCACCCGGCACGCCTATCGGAACCGGCTCGAGACGCGGATCGAGAACGTAGAGTTGCGTGTTGGCGATTGGCCGGCCAATGGGAATCGTCGTCGCTCCTTCAGGCACATCTTTTATGTGATAACAAGCGGCGAAGGTTGTGCTTTCGGTTGGACCATAGCCGTTCAGCAAGCGGGCGGGCGCGCCTTTTTCGAGCACCTCGCGAGCCCAGTTCGGATCGACCGCCGATCCGCCGACGAGGAGATTACGCATCGATTGAAACATCCGCGGATTTTCACCGGCCAACTGATTGAAAAGCGCGCTCGTGAGGAACATCGCGGTCACACCCTGCCGGCGTATTTCTTCGGCAAAGTCCGGCGGCGAAAGGACCACGTCTTTAGAAATCACAACGATTCTTCCACCGCGCAGTAAGGCTCCCCAAATTTCAAAAGTGGCAGCATCGAACGATGGGCTGGCGATATGGCCCAGGCGATCTGCAGGTCCGAGAGCGAGGTAATTAGTGTCGAAGACAAGGCGACTGATCGCGCGGTGCGGAATGCAAACGCCTTTTGGTCTCCCGGTTGAGCCGGAGGTATACATGACGTACGCCAGATCGGAAGCAGTGGGTGATTCCGTTGGAGCGTATTCTTCGTTACTGCTGGTCGCTTCGTCGAGAAAAAACACAGCGGGATGCTCGGGCAAGCGCGCGGTAAACTGGCGTTCTGTTATCAACACACATGCCTCAGTATCGGCGAGCATGAAAGCTATCCTTAGTTTCGGATACTCAGGATCGAGCGGCACGTATGCAGCGCCGCACTTCAATACGGCGAGCAGGGCAGCAATCATCCGCGCGGAGCGCTCCGTGCAAACTGCGACGAGTGAACCTTGTCCGGCGCCGAGCGATCGCAGCCGGTTCGCCAAAGCGTTAGCACGCTGATCGAGCTCGCGATACGTCCATTGCTGCTCACCATCGACGATGGCTATCGCGTCGGGTGCTCGCTTAACCTGCGACTCTACAATCGTGTGTACACAAAGCTCGCGCGGGTATTGACTACAGGTCTGGTTCCAGGTCGAAACCACCAGCTCACGCTCGCTGGCAGTCAGAAAACCAAGCTGCGAAATACCGGTGTCGGGATTAGCGAGGATGCTCTGCAATAAAGTTTCGAAGTGGACAGCCATGCGGGCGACTGTGCTTTCGTCAAAGAGTTCCGTGCTGTATTCAAGATGGCCCAGGAGTCCGTGAGGAGTCTCGAAGAGGCTAAACTCCAAGTCGAATTTCGCAGTGCCGCTGTGCATTTCCATCGTGGCAGTGTCGGCCTGTTGCGAAGAGGGTGCATCCGAGAATGGAGGCGTATTCAGTAACTGGAAGATTACCTGGAAGAGCGGATTTCGTCCGAGGTCTCGCTCCGGCTGCAACATCTCGATCAGCATTTCAAAAGGCAGGTCCTGATGTTCGTAAGCGGCAGTTGCAACGCGGCGGACTCTTTGCAGCAGCTCGCGGAACGAGGGGTCGCCGGAGAGATCCGTGCGAAGCACCAGCGTGTTAACAAAGAAGCCGATGAGGTCTTCGATCTCGGCACGATTGCGCCCGGCTATCGGCGATCCGACCGCGATGTCTTCCTGTTCCGTGTAGCGGTAGAGGAGAAGCTGAAACGCCGCGAGCAGCGTCATGAACATCGTCGCGCCTTCACTCTGGCTGAACGACCGCAGCCGGCGCACGAGGTCGTTGGGAAGCTTAACCGGCAGGCGAGCGCCGCGATAACTCTTTACGAGCGGCCGTGGTCGATCCGTGGGGAGCCGTAGAAAGGGTACGCCTTCGAGTTGTTGGCGCCAGTAATTGAGCTGCTGGTCCAACACTTCGCCTTTGAGCCAATTGCGCTGCCACACTGCAAAGTCGGCATACTGCAAGCGCGGCTGCGGTAACGAGGCCGGTCTTCCACTCAGGTATGACTGATATAACGCTGTCAGCTCGCGGAAGAGAACAGTCATGGACCAACCATCACTGACGATGTGATGAATGATCAATAACAACGTAGATTCAGTTTCCTTCTGCCGCACGAGCGTCGCGCGCAGCAGTGGGCCGCGGGCGAGATCGAAAGGCCGGCAAGCTTCTTCCTGAGTCAGTCGTTGCAGTTTTACGAGTTGCTCTGCCTGCGGGACACTCCTGAAATCGACAACCGGGATCGTTAGCTTGAGCGAGGGTGCGATGACCTGCACAGGCTGCCCGTCGACTGTAGAAAACGTAGTTCGCAGTGTTTCGTGGCGGCTAACGATTTCGTTTAGAGCGCGCTCGATGGCCGCCACGTTTTGTGCTCGCAGCGGCAGCAGCGAACACATGTTGTAGAAGGGATTACCAGGTACGAGCTGATCGAGGACCCACAGTCGCTGCTGGGCATATGAGGCGGGAAAGATGTCTGCCTGATTGGACATGTGAGAGTTTTCCTACATCCGGGAGTGCGATGCAGCCTAAACCAACCTGAACCGCTTTACTGCGGCGCAGGCTAAAAATTGCGATGCAACCTGCTTCAGGGCTGAAGACTACGGACCAGGTTTTCCTGCGTCTCGCTCAATCCCTTCGCGGCATCGGCATAGGTCGTTTGCGAGTGTTTGCAGGATTCCTCCGCTTTTGTCAGATAGTTGCTGGTAGCCGTCGCGGTGCGCTGCTCGAGGTTGCTGCGAACGTAGGCTTGATTAAGATCGTTGAGGTAGTCCTGGTAAGCTGACTCAAAAGCCGTCTGTGCTTTCGTAGCGCCATCCTTCTGCTCCCTCGCACACGCCATGTAGGCTTGCTCAGCTTGCCTTTGTATTGGCTCGGCCTGCTTCCACGCCGCGGTAAGCTGATCGACGTAAGCGCGGTAAGCAGCGGTTTGCCGGACTAGTGCGTCGGGTTGGCTTTCCGTTGCAGTGAAGGAGTTCACCAGCTCGCGATAGGCTTTTTCAACTGACTCGCGCCAGCCGCCCTCAGTCGCAAGTGATGTGGTCAGACGAACGAACTCCCAGTAATGAGCGTTACTGGTTTCCTCAGAGCCTGAGATCTGGGCCAGCCTGGCAAGATAATTCTGATAGGCCTCGAACGCATATCCTTCAAACTCATTCTGTGCGTTATACAACTCGGTAGCATAGTCTCGGTAAGCACCGAGCAAGGTTTTGTACGCCTCCAGGTTGGCCTGGCTGGTAGCGCGTTCGAACTTTTGTTGTGCGTCGGAATGTTGCTCGCCCAGGTCAGCGAGTGTGGGTTTAGCTGGAGGAGCTACGGGTTCGATCGAGGGGGCCGTTTCTTTGTCGGCTTTTTTAGAGTTTTTTGACATGGCATGACTCCTGACTGTTGTGATGGAACGGGTAATCTCACGAAGAGCCCGTGTATCTCGAGAGGGTTGGGTTGACTCGTTACGGCCGCTAGTCTGAACCACTAATCGCTGAATTGCAAGACTAAGGGCGTGGCCCCAATGGTCGAAGCTGTGAGTTTGCAGACGCCACTACACTATCCTTTCCTGCGCGGTGCCGGCCTGGTACTTTCCCTGGCGGCTGGCTTCGTTTTAGGCACCGGTGGTCCACTTGGCTTCTCGACTGGTATCGTAGCCGGTTTGAGCAATTCAGAGTTCAGATGATCTTTCAATTCCTGCAATGGCAACTGCCACTTCATCGCAAGGTACAGGTTCGTTTCAAAGAACCGCACTGCGGGTGAAGTACATCCTTCCTGCTTCAAAAACTTCCTGAAATCATTTTGAATCGGTGGTGTTATCGATGGAGAGACGTTGTTAGTGTTTCCCACAGTGCCATAGGCTTCATTGAACGCTCCGCGAAACGGCTCCCGTACGACGTAAACGTTCCCCTTGGTCCGACTGCCAGAGACTTCGACGTCGTTTTCAGTCAGGAAAAACTCAAGTGCGCTGACGCCCCACGGCATTTCCTTGTCTGTGCCACATTGCTCTTGGTAGGTGATGTGGTAGACGTAATAAGAGAGGGCAAGCGCGTCGCGCCGGTTGCTGACTTCGGACGCCTTGGCTGCGGTCTCCGTCAGATTAAGCAGGAAGCCTAGCGGATTGCGCACATCGGCATTGCCGAAGCCACTGTGGATAGTGCTCGACTTCCAGTCGTTATATGTTCGGTGTCCTCCGGTAAAGGGCTCGAAATTACCGGAGTAGACATTCTGCATGAAGCCCTGCATTTCATAGCCGGTGAAATCATATTGCTCCGGCGCGCCTCGCTTATAAAATCGCAAAACGGGTGCGGCGCTGGCGACGTTTGCTTCTCGCGGGCTGTCGGGCAACTGGCAGTCCTACCGCAATCAACTTTTTCTTGACGTTACCAAGGATAGAAATGCTGAGTCTCCAATACCCGGGTGGGTGAGCTTTTAAAGTTCGTTATCTCATAGTCCTATGCTCACCGGAAAGTACGCGTTCAGCATGGTGTACAAGAGATTGTCTTGATAGTCGACATCGAGGTGCCGGTTTAGCATCATCGGTTCGATATCCACTCAACTCTTCCAACAGCGACAACCGTCGCGCTTTTCAGCGGTTGCCCGATGACTCAGACAACCAAGATGTATGTCATAACCCACCACTCACCAGTATTTTTACCGAGCGTGGAAGATATATCCCTATCAGCTGTGTCCAGAGTTGCTTGAAAGGTGAGTTGATAGAGACCGGGCTCATCCAACCTGACGCAGAACGGTAGGTGTTGCTTGCTGCCAGTTCGGATGACCCAGCCTGCTTGAACCTCATCGTTGCGCCCCATAGATACTGAGAATCGCCTCGTCTCGCCGTAGACGGTTTCTCCTGAACCATTGATGTGTACAGACCTCACCGTGAGTGGTTGCTTCTGTTCAAACGATATAACAGTATTGCGATTCCCCTTGTTCTCAATCTCCACATTGGCGAGGACGTACCGTGCGTCGTCATCGGAAGTCTTCACTTGGCTCGTTTGTATCGAAAGATGAAGGACCGCTTGTCGAATCATCTCGAGCTCAGCCTTCTTTATATCAATCTCGAGTTTATTGATGTCCTGCTCAAGTTTCTTGCTCTCACGCTCGAGTTTTTTGGCTTCCTCTTCAAGCTTAATGCTCTCAAGCTCGAATTTCTGAAGTTCGACCCGCCCGCGCTTCCACTGCTGCAACCAGCAGGCTAACAGCACACTCCAAATCCCGCCTGCCAGTATCGCGATAACCTTGGCGGCATTTCCTGCTACTTCGAGCCAACTGATGATCTCCGGTGATGGCATAACTCTGGATAATCCTACTTTTCGCCTATGTTATTTCGGACCGTGGGTTCTGGAATCTTGAGCCCAATGAAAGTCCGTGCGCTGATGCCAAGAGGGCCAGGACTGACCTATTAAACTCGGGATCGCCAAGACTACGTACACTTGCGTTACAAAATGCCTAGAACGAGGGGCGCGGAACGGAAGTCTAAATTTCCTTTCAATACCAATACTAATGAAGAGATCAACAAAAACATTTCACCAGGTAGAAAGCCGCGAAAAAGAACATCACGTCACAAGAAACTTGACGCCACTTTGCGATGCCCGTCTTTTTGAGGTAATAAAGGATAGTGCTCCCCACACTGGACAATCTTCGCAACTTTCTGTTGACCCCTACGACGGAAATGCTCAGTTTCTTGCAAATCTCACGGGCGCAGTAGTCTGGACACACAAGGCACAAGAGCTTCAAGAGAGTCGTGAAGCAGCCCAAAGTGGACAATCTTCGCAACTTCTTGTTGACGGCAATCCCAAAAAATTCGTCGTCAGGTGTTGGCCTCGAAATGTAACTTCAAAACCCAGCATATCGCGATAGAACGAGAGCGAGTTGACCGGGCGACACGACTTCACGCCACCTTCCGCAGCACCAGGTTTCATGCAAAACTTTCCCGCATGGTTTCAACTTCATGGCGCCAGAGTTCAACCATCTTCGCGATACCTACATCCCGCTCCGTGACAAAATGGCCGGAATGGCTTTCAATCTGGCCGTGGACGAGCCGCTTGACGTTCAAGGCTGATTTGTAAAAGTTGGCACAGCTTAACGCAAAGGCTTCGAAACGAGAGTCTTCCTTGAGGAACAATAATATTGGACTGGTATCTTTAAGAGACTCATAGTTGAGCTTCATAAAGTCCATCTCTTGCTCCATGATTTCTTTTTCTGCGGCATGACGACCCTCGTTTCGCCAGCGGGTTACAGCTTCTTCAAACGTATCAATGAGAATCCGCGACCAGCTACGGCAATTCTCCATCAGTTCATCTGCTAGTGCCTTGCGCTGGGCGAGAATGTCATTTCCACGATCGATGTGACGCTTCAGAATTGCATAAAGCGTAGGAAGACCCGGTATGTCCATTTTTCTCCTTTGTCGCCCAACGTTCGACATGAGCGGCGGGCCAAAGGGCGCGAAGCGGCCTTTGGAACGTCCGCTCGATGGAGGGGTTAGGCGACACCGCCTAGGGCCTCGCGCAAAAACGGGCGAAAGCCGCCGGCAAACCATGATCGCGCATCCGTTTCATGCTCCCAGACGAACACATCTAGGTTATGAATGACTCCGTTCGCCTGGATCGGGTACGCGAAGAGATCGCCGTTTCCTCGGTCGCCGAAGAGCAGCAGGTGGTTAAAGGGCATGTATAGCTCGCTGAACGCTAGCGAAGTTCTGTGCTCGCGATTGCGCGCTTCGATCTCAGACGTGGGCCAGACGAGGGTGGTTCCATACTCGTCTTGCAGCGGGCCATGTTCGACTAAGAACTCTCGAAGTTCTTGAGGAACGACCAAGCCTAACGCCTGTCCGAGCGAGTCGATGCTCGCGCCAAGCTCAGGAACGGACTGAGGAGGCGTCCCAGATAGCGAAGCTACGAAATCAACCCACTTTGCCATTCGCGCGGCGCTCCTTGTGTTGCCTAACGCTGCGGATAAGCGGCGCGCACGGGCCGCCATGATAAAATGCAAGTTGAGATCGCGTCCGCTTGATCCGCTTGTTATGCGACGCGTGCGACGTGACGTGACCACACCTTTGCCTTAATCGAAAGAGATTACGATATCCTCACCATCCTCTAAACTAACTTTGCACGCTTCAAGCAGATCGTGCGCACAATAATAGCGCCAGCCGTCCCCTGCGCCCCATTTCGCCTCCGTTGGATTTAGGCCGCGCGCTGCGTCCATCCCTGGGGCCTCATACGGGTTCGGGTATCCGAGCCGCGCGCCGAGATCAGCGTAATACTTCTCCAAAGGAACCATGAGCATCTTCACCAGATGCGGCTCAATGAGGAAACCTGCATCATCCGACATTGTTCTGAGAGCTGTGATGAAGTCCGTCTGCCAACGCTCTCGCTCTTCTGGCGAAAGCATCGCGGCAATCGCCTCGAAGACGCCTTCAATGGCAGAACCGCTCTTGTCTTCACCAAAGAAACTTCCGCACTCTATGTAACCACCACCCATGCCTTTACCCTCATGAATCGAAACCTACCGTTAGAGAAGACGCATAACGCCAGGCATCAGCGGGCGCGCGGCCCCCTCGCCGGAGCATGAGAGCCTGCGTGTCCGCGCTCCGCTGCATGCCGTTGTTATGCCTCGCTTCCGGGTTGTCCATCCTGCCTCCTTACTCAAGTCGTAGCACCATATGCTCGAGGTCGTAATACTCTCCGCCCTGCTTCATCGCCTCCCTCTCCAGCGCATATATCTGAAACCCTTGTGAAAGGTAGAAGCTGCGGGCCACCTCGTTGACGGTCACCACGTCCAGGCAGATCTGCTCCAGTCCCGGGAGTGATTTGCCGCGCTCGATGATGGACGAAACCAAAGCCCTGCCCACGCCGCTGCCGCGCGACTCGGGGGACACATACATGCCCCAGACGAACCCTTTGTGACGGAGTTTCAGGTGCGTGGCCCTGTAGAAACCGGCGACGCCGATTAACTGCCCGTCTTCCCCGAATGCGCCGAGAACGAAATTCTCATCCGTGCAGTGGAAGTGACTAAGCCGTTCCTCTGCCGACATGACGGACTCCTCCGCGAAGGTCGAGCCGAACGCCTCGGGGTCTTCCCGCAGGCCGCGCAGCCTGAAGGCGTAGAACATCTCTACATCCGAGGGCTCAAGATTCCTGATTCTCATACGTCCTACACTGCGAAGGCCGAAGAGGCATAACTATGTATATCTTGATCTGGATAAAATCGGGATGCAGTGTTAGTCCTGCGTTTCCCTTCTGCATAAAATGAGCGGTTCTATTCGACTAATCTATTTTTTCATGGCACTTGTGGCGTCTTGAACCACCGCCTCGCTGTATTATCCGGTTCCGTATAAGATCAGTTTTCCAAAAGGACCTGCTGTCTGCTCCGCCCTAAAGAACATGAGCATGTACAGGCCAATCAGCGGGCCGCATTCAGGTTGTTTTTTAGCTAGGAGTATTTGCCAGTTACTCGCAGAGAAGTTGCGTGTACGTAGTAAGGCTATCATGTGAGCTTCCTTATGCAGTGGGAGTCAGGAAGAACACGGCAGAATCTATTACACTCCGTCAGAGAAAGCAAAGCAAAAAGGCAGACCACATCAGGCGTTCTTTCGAGAGCCTGTCCCTCAATATTCTGTATTCACCGAACTCGTCCTATTCGCTCTGCCAAGCTTCCCCAAGTAGGACTCGAAAACAACGGAAGTAGGAGTGCTTCCGGGAGACGGTAATAATCTGATGACAAGCGAAAATCTACGCGCTAGAGTGGCGTGATCCCACCAAAAAGAAGCGGGCCGACTTGTGATGACAACACAAAGCCGACCCTTGAACCTTCTATGAAGCCGGGTCGTGTCAAGTAGAATTCGGATGATTGTTTCACCCTTCTATTCGAGTTTGCCACACTAGCCCGCTATGGAGCTGAAGTTTGGTGGTTCTCATTCAACGGTGCGACGAGCTCTCATTCTCAACCACGAGTTTTGCTCTCAGGTTTTAGGGCGAGTTTCTCGTCATCTCAATCAGTTTCCGAACTTACCTTTCCCACTTGAGGTTTGAACTGGCATCACGGCGGCTAGGGCAACGTTTCCCCTTGGTCCTCACTTCCGCGATTACTTCTCGGCTCAGGTAATTTGTGGTTGCCAATCCCAAGGACGGTTATCGCGCAGCATGGCCCAACATCTGACTAATAATTTGCGCCCTACCGCCACAATCGCAATCTTCTTGCGCGCTTTCTTACCACCGCTCAGGCGTAGGTACGTTTGGCGCAGCCAACTGTTATGACGCAGCCCAACCCAACCCAAGCCACTTCTACTAATAAGGACCTTACCAGCCGATTGCCTTGGCGCGTGATGCGGCCGCGCCGTTCGCTTTCACCCGAATCAAAAGCTTTCGGCACCATGCCAATGTAGCCACTGACTTGACTCGCTTTACGAAAGCGCTGCGGTTGGTCCAGCAGCGCCACAATTGCTTCCGACAGTCTCGGGCCCACGCCGGGAATGGTGCGTAACAACTGCACCCGCTTATCCGCCGCGCCCAGCGCATTCAACTTCTCTTCGACGCTGGCCACTCGTTCCTGAATCATTTGCAGCTGTTGCAGCTCTTCCCATAACTCGCCGCGCCAGAGCTCCGTCGCGCCTCCCTCCTCGAGCGGTCGCGCCATGCTGTTAAGTCGCTCCTGGCCCAACTTAGTCCAGCATTTGCCCGCCCGCGGCAGCAGTTGTCCTTCGCGCACGAGCAGGTCGCGTATGTGATTCTTGATCTTCGTACGCCGGCCTACCAGGTGTTGCCGGTAGGTGCTCAACGCGCGCCACTGCCGCACTTCAGTTTGCGGAATGTACACTTCACGCAACTGATTGACCGCTGATAACCGCGCCGCCTTCAGAGCATCACGCCGGTCATCCTTCTGCTTCACCTTGCGCCAGCGCCAGGCATCGTCGCTCGTGTTCGCGACCTGCACTTCTGTGCCTAGCTGGCCCATCAGATCACAAACCCAACCGGCGATGGAGCAAACTTCGATCACTACGCGATCGGGCCTTACTTCCTGCACCAGCCGCCGTAGGTCTGCCGGCGTGGTAAACGTTCGCTGAAATTGGTGTGCCCCACTCTCACTCTCGTAAGTACAACCTACCGTCTTGTATTTTCCTAAATCTAACGCCAAGATCTTCATAGCCGGGTACTCCTTTCATAAGTCAGGTTTTGAGTCAGCCCTTCAGGGTCAAACTCGTGTCGTTGGATATTCTCCAACTTTCAAACCGACTTCGGGAGACCCGGCTTCATAGTTTCTCAACCTTCTCAGAAAGGATGAAGATCATGGCCACTCATAGTAGCGCAACACCGCGCGTAGAAAAATCTCACATCATCGACGCTTCTCTTAAACGACGCGCTCGATTACTCATAACCAACAGTTCCATATCAGGACAAACAAACCCGCTCTCTGATCCGTTATGCATTGGAAATAAAGGACCCGGACCTGGGCCAGTTGGTCCAACGTGTCGAGGCCGGCGAAATGACTATCGACCACCTACACCTGGAGTAACACGTGAAACTTTAGGCGCCTCTCTGCGTCTTGCGGTGGCGTGAGTCATCGAGAACGGCACAGACGCAGAGAAAGGCCGCTGAAATTAGTCGCCCACGTGAGACTACTGCCGCAGCACCTCATCAACCTTGTGTTTCACTGTTCTTGCAGCGGGGGCGTCCTGATTCCTTTGCCAAAAGTCTGTCGTAATTTGTTTCACGATGCCGGATGTAGGCAGCCACCGCGAGCAATATAGCGCGTTCGTCAAAACTCTTAGCCGACGCTGAGCGCCCAACACGCCCGCTACACCTTAGAGTCGCGATGCGAATAAAGACCTTGAGGTCCGACTTGTTTGAGTCGCTTGAAATTGGCACTTACTACCTAATTTACCAGACTTACGTCAGTGAGAAGCGCGGTTGAAACAAACCCGGCTCAGTGCATCGCCACCGCGCCACGTTTCGCGCGCACGCGTTTGAACAGAAACACCGCGGGCACGCACAGCACACACAGAAACGCCAGCATGCGAAAGTTGTCGATGTAGGACAACAGGGAAAG
>JADMIO011418045.1_pt1 | contig 18334 bp, 10 predicted proteins | sample 8958161 | NCBI WGS metagenome assembly JADMIO01 (sample SAMN16585339, study PRJNA669376) | soil metagenome | isolation source: Crop rotation soil | place: USA: Cullars Rotation, Alabama | collected 2011 | reverse complement strand
CCGCCAGTATGGCGCGATCACGTTTCGGCCGTTCAAGAATCAGGATACCGTCATCACGGCGCACGTCGAAAACGGTCGCATCCGCGGCAACTCACCCGATGTGCTGTTGCCGCAGCAAAACCTCAGCACCTTTCTGAACGATCCGGTAATCGGCCGCCATTCCTTCGACGCCTACGCGAATCTGCAGCGCTTCAATCACGTCGAAGGGCCGACGCAGGCGCAATGGAACGGCCTTTCCGCCGCCGACAAGCGCCGCTTCGTGGTGCGGGACACACCGACGCCGAACAGCCTGGGCAACGGCAATTGGGGCAATGGATCCTACGGGCTGATCTACGACGGCACGAACGGCCGGATGCCCGCGTTTGCGTACACCGCGCAATATCGCGCGGCCGACTACGTGCAGCGCGATCCGTTCTTCGCGCCGGGACGCAACGCAAAAGGCGCACCCTATAACGTCTACCCGGGAAACCTCTCCGATATTCACGGTGCCGGCTGGTATGATCAGGGTTTCACGGATCTCGATACCTTCGATTTCTCGAAGGCACTGCTCGCGTGGGATAATGATTATTACAGCCGCGACTTCGTAAATTACAACGTGGCGCTCAACCAGGTGTTCTTCAAAGGCCGCGCCGGCATTGAGCTCGCCTATGACTACCAGGATTTGTACCGCCGGGACTACGTTTCGTTCAACGCCGGCGTGTCCCGCCTGCTCTTCGACGTCAACGAGACCCTGTGGCTCCCGGCTGATCCCAACTATCTCACGTCGCACAATGCCTCGCCGGTGCGCAACCCGAACTACGGCCGCCCGATGGTGATCACCAAAGCCGCGCCCCGCACGATCGACAACCAGAACGAAGCGGCCCGCTTCACCGGTTTCGTGAAGTATGATTTCGCCGAGCACGTAAAGCGCCCGTGGCTCGCGAAGCTGCTCGGCCGGCACACCTTCACGGCTCTCGCGGACAAGGCGACGTACGACGAAAAACTGATCAACCGCAGCTATAACTCATTCGGCGATCCCGAGCCGGCGCTGCATATCGGTCCGGCCAATGCGCGCCAGGTCAGCAATGGGCCGCGCGACGTGCCGCGCATCGTCTACCTCGGGCCGCCTCAGCTCGCGGCGTTCACCGATTCGAATTTCACGATGAAGGATTTCGTGCTCACTCCGGCGGACTATCAGCTGCGCCTGCCCGACCACTATTCCATTCCCAAGCTGAGCTGGAATCTGGGGCCGGAGGCCACGAATGAAACCATCGGGCTGGATTCGCGCGCCAATGGGAACGAGCGGTTCGTGCCCGGCACTTTCCGCGTCGAGGAGCACCCGACCAAGAATTACCGCATCCAACAGAGCAAGGTCCGCTCGTTCGCGCTCAACACCCAGTCATTCTTCTGGGACAGCCTGCTGGTCGTCAATACGGGCTACCGTGTCGACACGGTGAAGACCTGGCTCAATACCGAGGCGAATCTCGGCGGCCGAGACGAAATCCCCGACCTTTCCCCCGAGAACTTCCGGGTGGAGAACGGCACCTTCCTCCAGACGCGCGCGCACATCTTCGGGTATGGCGGCGTGTTCAATGTCCCGCCGCGTTTCCTCCGCCTGCCGCCGTGGCTCCGCGTTTCGTTTCATTACAACACGTCGGAAAACTTCGTGCCCGAGACCGATCGCGTGGATCAATACCGGCATCCGGTCGAATCACCGACCGGTCGCAGCCGCGATTACGGCGCGAGCGTGTATCTCTGGGACAACAAAGTCGTGGCGCGTTTCAACTGGTTTCTCGGGCGGCTCAACGGCGCCGGCGCGGCGGTGTCCGGATTGTTCAACAATCTGAATACGGACATTTTCAATCATTTCGGCAATTTGAACCGCAGCGTACGCTCGGTGGACGCGGACGACGACGGCGTGATCGACGCGAAGATTCGCGATGCGGTTGTGGTCGACGCCCGCACTGGCCTGACCAGCGAGGGCTTGACGCGCGATCAGGCGGTGGCGGCGCTGTATCCGAACTTCAAGCTCGCGCGCGAGGCCCGCGCCGCGATTGCCCCGTACCTGAACGAAGCTCTGAAGACGGCCTACAACTACCGCATGGCACCGGACGGAAGCTCGCAGACCCAGTTTGCCGGCAACGTGACCGACACGCAGGACGTGGCGTCGCGCGGGTTCGAGGCCGAGCTCATTTTCAATCCCACCCGCAACTGGCGCCTGGCGTTCAATGCCGCGAAACAGGAGACGGTGCTGACGAACATCATGCCCCGCGTGACGGCGATGCTCAATGCGATCTGGCTGCCGCACCTGCAGAAATTTGGTCCGCTCGACTGGAACGAACCGATCGAGCCCGTCGGCGGAAACACGACCGCGCAGCAGATCAATGCGCGGCTGCTCGATTACTTTGCGGTCAAGGGACAGGAGGGCCGGCCCCAGGCGGAGCAGCGCCGGTGGCGGATGAACACCGTCACGCGCTATCAGTTCGGGGCGGGCCGGCTGAAAGGTTTTTCCGTCGGCGGCGCGGTTCGCTGGGAAGACAGCTATGCCCAGGGTTACCCGCTGATCATCGATCCGCGGGGACTGGTGCTGCCGGATGTGAACCACGCGTATCGCGCGCCGCGCGAGATGAGCTTCGACCTCATGCTGGGTTATCGTCGTCGCGTCCTGCAGTCGAAGGAATGGACGGCGCAGCTCAACGTGCGGAATTTGCAGAACTGGAACAGCGACGCGATTACCGTATCGCGCCGGCAACCCGACGGCTCGCCGGCGCGCGTCCGCTTCGATCCGCCGCTGCAGGTCATTCTGACGAATACATTCCGATTCTAAACCGAGCATCAGAATTGTTGGCCTGGACGTGGAGGGCCCGCCTCTGCGCGGGCCGCGGATGACACGGAAAGGTCGTCCCTCCAGGATATGGATTGCAAATATCTCGGGTCGCGTCGGGACCCGCCGGGCTTACGGCGTCGCGCCCAACCGGAATGCTGCACCTGACGGTGGCGCGGCTTGACCCCGGCAGCGGACGTGACGCGACTCGGGTCAAAGCGGCTTGAGGTCAAGCCGCGCCACCTCCAAGCGTGCGCTGAACACCCCGGATGGGGAAAGCCTCTATTACCTCGGTCGTCATTCCTGACGGACTTATCAGGTGGAACGCGTTGCCCCAGCGGGGCCGATGCGGAAATTCCCTCACATTCTGCCCCCTCATTGTGACTGTTTACCCCCAAGATTTGGAGACGCGTATAGAGGAATTTGTGATAATTCTGGCCATGGGAGTCACGCTGTGGGTGGGCCTGAAGGATCTGATCCGCACGTGGCAAGCAGGACGTTGGCGAGGACGCCTGGACGCTGCCTCCAACCGGTTTCACCGCGAGAAAGCACTTTGACACCATGAACGCAAACGAAGCTGGCATCCGCGTCTTCGCCACCGATCTCGATGATACGATTGTCGATGATTCCGCCGGCGAGTCCCTGTTTCGCGCGGCTTGGGAATCGCTGGAACCCGAGCGCCGGCCCTTGCTGGTGTACAACACCGGCCGCAGCGTGGCCGACGTGCAGTGGCTGGTGCTCGAACGCCGGCTGCCGGCGGCGGAATTCATCATCGGGGGCGTCGGCACGGAATTCCACGACCCGCTGGACACCCGGGCCACCGAAGAATTCCGGGTGAATATCTCGGACGGCTGGGATCGTGACGCGGTGTCTCGCGTCGTCGATCAAAACACCACCGCCCACCTGCAGCCGCCGGAGTTTTGTAACAGCCATAAACTGAGCTGGCACTGGCCTCGCGCCACGAAAGCCGAAATTTTTCGGCTGGAGTACCGGCTCCGCGAGGCCGGGCTAAATGTGACCGTCGGATACACGTCTGACATTTTCCTCGATGTGCTTCCCCGACGCGCCGGGAAAGGCAATGCACTCGCCTGGTTGTCGCGTCGCATTGGGGTGCCGCTCGAGAATGTCCTCGTGGCCGGCGCAGGCGGAAACAATGCCAGCATGTTCACGCTGCCCGGCGTCCGCGGTATTCTCGTCGGCAATGTCTCGCGCGACCTGCTCGCAAATTTGGGACGACGCGGGTTTTTCCTCACCGCGGAGAAAAAGACCGCGGGCGTTTGCGCCGGTCTCGAGCATTTCGGTTTGCTCACGGCCGCACCCGTCATGCAGCCGCCGTAGAGGTCACGGCACTTCGTAGATCTCGATCAACCCATCCCCATTTCGGTTCTGCGCGTTGGCGAGCCGGATGGTGTAAGAGCCGGGCGGCACGGTCAGCAGCAATGCCGCGTCCTTGCTGCCGGCGCCCAGCGGAAAGGCGCCGACGGCCCGCGCGGTGGCGCTCACCGAGTTTTCCCAGTCGTTGTTGAACGCAAGCTGCGTCTCTCCCTGAAACACCTGCAACGTGGGATCCTCGATCGCGTTCGCCACGCCAAAGTCCCGCAGCGTCGGGCCGACCCCGCGCAGGAGCAACGTGATCAGGCCCGAACCAGAAACGTTGAATCCCGCGACGAGCGCATCCGCGTCCGCGCCGACCACGTGCCGAGCGGAGAGATTCACGAGCCGCTCATTCCGCTCGCCCGTGACATCGTACGCCTCCACCAGCACGAGACCGGGTGACGCAACCGACACCCGCGCGGTTGCCGCCCCCTCGAGCGGCGTGAGCACGACAGCGTCCTGCGAGTCTCCAGGCAGCGGAAATGCGCCGACGTCGGCAAAGGCGGTCGCGAGCGCCGGCACGCCGTTCCAATTGTCATTCTCCGCCAGCCGCGGATTCGTCGCACTGGTCACTAGGAGTGAAGGATCTCCCGCCGCTTCGCGGCCGACGAAAGCCGCCAGCCCCGGCCCAATGCCGCGCAGCAGCAGCGTGCGGCTCCCGGAAGTCACCACGCCGACAGTGAGGCTTTCCCCGGGCACGACGCGCGCCCGAACCGATACATTGGTGAGTTTCACGGTGGGGTGAACGACCAGGAGCGTGGGTTCGCTCGTCGCGGTGCCGGCGGTATTGGTCACGATGAGCCGAAACTGATCGCCGCTCATCGCGAGGCGTGGCTCGCGAATCGTCAGCGTCGCCGTGCCCGCCCCGCTGAAGGTTGCATTGTCGACAAGATCGAAAAAGGTTTCCTCGCCGCGTGCCTTGCGCTGCCAGCGATAGCTCGCCGGCTGAGTAACCGAGACCTGCGGGCTGAGGGAAACGGTCCCGCCCGCACCCGTCTCTACATTAGCCAGCTGTTCGATGAAGCGCGGCGCCACGACGCCAATCACCAGTGTTCCGGTGGCGGAACCGGCATAGTTCGTGTCGTTCACGGTCGCGGACACCGGATAGGAACCGGGGGCAGATGGCGCCTCGGGGGATCCCCCATACAGGATGACAACCGGCAAACCGGCTGGCGTGGTCGTGACCGTGGGCCGCTTCGCCGTGCCGTCGTATGCCTGCGTCAGATTCCCGAGCGCGACCTGCGCGGTACCTTTGGCCACGGTCAGCGTAACGGAACTAGTCCCCGAGCTGAAGCCAATGGTACCGGTGATATTGGGCGTGAACACTCCGGCCTGGGTCGGCGTGCCTGAGATTACACCGAGCGCGATGGTCAGCCCCACGGGTAATCCCGTCGCCGTCGTGCCGAACTCGTGGGTATACGAAAATGGCTGTCCCACCGTTCCGACGAGACCCACCTCGGAACCAGGTCGCGTCAGATCATAGGTGAACAACGTGCCCGCCGCGTTCGCGCCGCCCACGCCGGTGACGCCATAGAGCTTCCCGTCGCTGGCGGCGAGGAGCTCGCACGATGGCTCCGTGCCATCGGCAAAGAGAAACGACTTCAGAAAATACATACGTCGCGCCACCGGATCGTAGCGATAGAGCGTTCCCGTTCCACGGAGCGTTCCACCGTACGCTGTCACCCCGTAGAGATTTCCGTCGCGCACCGTGACACCCGACAGCGGGAACTCGCCCGCCGCGGGCGGAAAGGTGCCACGAAACTCGTGCAGCACGGTGAACCCACTGCCGTCGGGCCGCATGCGAAACATCACGCCCCAATCGGCGGTCGGGCCGCCCTGCCGGGTTGTGCCGTAGATTTGGCCGTCGTAGAATGCGAGGCGATTAGGCCGGCGGCCTTCCACCCCTTGAAAGCGTTTCAACACGGTGAAGCCGCTGCCGTCGGGGTTGAGCGCGAAGGCCACCCCCATGTTGAGGTTTCCGCCGCCGTCATCCGTCGTGCCGTAGAGCCGGCCGTCAGGCCCTTGGATCAACGAGGTTTCCCCGGAGCCTTCGTTCTCATAACTAAATGTCCGCAGCACCGTGAATCCACCGCCGTCTCTCTGCAGGCGAAAGAGCGCGTGCGCGTAGTTGAGATCCGAGGGCGCTTTGGCGGCGCCGTAGAGCACACCATCGGTCCCCTCGATCAGGTTATCCGGAAGCCATGCGTCGGTGCCGCTCACGAAGCGACGGAGCACGGTAAAACCGGTGCCATCGAGCGCCGTTCGAAAAATCGCCGCCTGCGGAACCGTCCCCGTGGCCCGACACACGCCATAGAGCAACCCGTCGCGAGCCTGGAGGAGAGTCATGGGCGAACCGCCATCAGCGGTCGTGAAGTGCTTCAGCACGACGAACCCGGTGCCGCCGAGCCCCACGCGAAACAAGGTACCGCCATTGGCGGAGCCGCCGGACTGCAGCGTGCCGTAGATCATGCCATTGCTCGCCTGAATCAGTCGGTTCGTGGATCGTGCAAGGGTTCCATCGGTCGTGCGGTTAAACGTGCGCAGGACGCTGAAAGCCGACCCTCCGGTTTGCGCCAAGACACTAGGCGGCAAGCCCAACGCCATCACAGCCGCGCAAAAATGGAGTCGAATTGGTGCAGGAAGTTTTGAGCCGGGCATCGGGATGAGGAGGAAAGCATCGGCGAAATAGATCGAAAATGTTCTCTCCGCCGAGCTGTTTCGTCCAGGACCCGAGCGGCTGCTCGTGCCCGGTGGCCCTCTAGCAGGCCGTTGAAAACATCGGCGAAACTTAGGGCGGGACCGCTGGGCCCGCCGCGTTTTCTCTCGACGGTCCGGCCGAGTCCGGCGCGCCCAGCGGTCGGCGCCGTACCTTTTCCAACAGCCTGCGAGACCTCGGTACGAAAATTCGGGAATTTCCCGGGACTCCACCCGCTTGACCGCGATCACGTCACGCCAAAGCTTAGTCCCCCCGCATCGATTCTATCCACCATGTCCTCTGCCAGCCTCGCCGCCCAATCCCCAGCCACACCGCACCCTGAAGATTTTTTCCAGGCGCTGGCGGACGGCGCGCCCGTGATGATCTGGATGTCCGGCCTCGATATGGGATGCTTTTATTTCAATCGCGCGTGGCTCGATTTCCGTGGCCGTACTTTGGAGCAGGAAGCCGGCAATGGCTGGGCCGAAGGCGTGCATCCGGAAGACTTGCAGCGCTGCGTGAGCCACTACGTCAGCTGTTTCGAACGCCGGATGGCTTTCGCGATGAGCTACCGGCTGCAAGATGCCGCCGGGAACTATCAATGGATTCTTGATCGCGGTGCGCCCCATTACCTGCCGGACGGCACGTTCCTCGGATTCTTCGGCGGCTGTGCTGAGATCGAGCAGGAGACGCCGATTACGCGGAACGCGGAGCTGGGATCCAGCTTGCTCGCCATGAAGGAATTCGCGGGACACTTGGCCTCGGGGGCGATCGCCACCACGCGCCCAATGAACCGTGCTGTCGATGTGCCTCTTGAGATTCTCGCCCGCAATATTCACGAGGAACACGTGGAAAGCATGGAACGGAAGAATTTCGCCGCCCGCCAAATGCGGCAGCTGGCGACGGACATGATCGCTTTCGGGGGAATTCGTCGGGGCGAGTGCGTGTAGCGGGCCGTTGAAAAAGGCAGGGCGCGACCGCTGGGCGCGCCGGATTGGGACGAGCCGTCGAGGGAAATCGCGGCGGCCCCGTCCTGCCCTACCTTTCGGCGGTTTTTTCAACGGCCTTTTAGGTTAGACTGGAGAGGAGCGAGTCCGCATGCGGATCACGTCGCAATTGCATTCGCCGGCGAACCGTCGATGCTGGCACGACCAGCGCGGAAGTCTATGGCCGGCGAATCAACGTATCATGAGGGAATGCGGCGTCTCCAAGACGCCCGGGAAACGCGTCGGCTGGCGGACCGGCTCGAGGCGGTGATCGTCCATCCGACGTTCACGCCCGACGATCGGCAGTTCATCGAGCGGTGCAGCATGGTGTTTGTGGCCACCGCGGATGCGAACGGCCAACCCGATTGTTCGTACAAGGGCGGGCTGCCCGGGTTCGTGCGCGTGCTCGATGAGCACACGTTGATCATCCCGGATTACGACGGCAACGGGATGTATCGCTCATGGGGCAACATCATCGTCAACCCTCATGTCGGGCTGTTGTTCATCGAATTCACCGAGCCCGATCGCATGCGGGTCAACGGTACGGCCTCGATCCGCGCAGACGATCCGCTGCTGCCGCAATTCCCCGGAGCCGTGTTTCTGGTCCGCATCACCGCGACACGTATATTTCCCAACTGCTCGCGCTATATTCACCGGATGGACCTGGTTGAACATTCCGCACATGCGCCGAAAGCGGGCCACACCCCGCCGGTGCCCGGCTGGAAAAACGACGAACGGTTTCACGATGCGCTGCCCGCCCGCGATCAGCCGGCCGCTGCGGATTGAATGGCGGAGCGGTGACCGCAAGCCGCTGACGTGACGCTGCAGGGCAGCGGCTCGAGGTAAGGCCGCGCCACGTGGTGCGGCGCCGTTCTGGCTGAAAGACGGCCGGAGTGCTCGGGTGAAGCGAGTGGCCGCCTTTACGGCCATTCCCGTTCGAATTTCAATCTTCCGCGTTATTCGCTCGCGACCAATTCGAATCAAACAAAGGTGGACGGGAAAAATGACTACCACCCGCTTCCTAGCGATTTTGTTCCACTGGGTCGTTCCCGCTCTCGCGATTCATCAGGTTACGTTTGCCGCCGACGACAGTCCTCACGATCAGTCGCTCGCTCATCAGACCTCCCTGACCGGCGTCATTACAAACTCGGCTACGGGGCGGGCGTTGGAAGGCGCGCGGGTTGTCTTAGGTACAACCGGCCGTGATACACTGACGGATCAGACCGGCACGTATCGTTTCAATGCGGTTACTCCCGGTCCGGTCGTGCTGAAAGTTTCGTTCACCGGCCTGAACACCACGGACGTTTCCGTCGAGGTTTCACCCGGAGCTCGGACCCAGCGCGACATCGGATTGACCGCGGATATCTATACCATGGGCAAATTCGTGGTTTCTGGCGAACGCGAGGGCAATGCCCAGGCGATCACGTTGCAGCGACTGTCGGACGGGATCAGGAACGTGGTCTCGACGGATGCGTTTGGCAGCCTTTCCGGCAACCCCGCGGATTTGGTTATGCGCCTGCCAGGGGTGGAGGCGGAGTCCGTGGGTGGCGACAATCGTTATATCCGCATTCGCGGGATGAATCAAAGCATGAGCACGGTTACCATTGACGGAGACCGTGTGGGCCACGCCTCACAAGCGGGAGGAGGGGGAAATCGCGAAGTGCAGTGGCAGACCGTTGGCTCCGACACGATCGAGCGCGTCGAGGTCGTCAAGTCGCCGACGCCTGACATGGATGGAGATTCCATCGGCGGGGCGGTCAATCTGGTTTCCAAAAGCGCCTTCGACAGCTCGCCGGAACGCCGCATCCGCGCGTCCACGGGAGTCAGCTGGCGGGCGGCCGATTCGCGCGACCGGCCACGCAACAACTTCACCTTCTCTTATTCGGAGGTGTTTTCGGGCAGGTTGGGCGTCGCCTTCAATGCCAGCTATCGAACCCACGGCTCCTTCGCGGATACAACCACGTCAACGCATGAGCAACTGGCCAACGGGGTGCGAGGTCCGGCGTACACGGCTGCCTATAACTTCACCGATTTCCGGAATGTGCGTTCATTTACGAATGGGGGCATCAAGCTCGATTACAAATTGGACGACCACATCCGGTTTTCGCTCAACGCCGCCGCCACCATGCATCTCGAACATGGCAACGACACCCTCTCGCTTTGGAATGGCGGGGCCGTGGTCGCGACCCGTGATGCGAACGGTAATCTTACCGGGACGGGTGGAATTGTACCGGGCTACACGGAGAGCGTTACTGAAATTCGACCGCTCACCACCAGTACGGTGACGGCCCGTTCCTTTATCAACGGGTTCTATCAAAAGACGAGGACGGTCCAATTCAGCGGCCTCCACCGCTACGATACACTCAATATCGACTATAGCGCCTATGCCTCGAGGTCGAAGTCGAACTATGACGGCAATAATACGTTGAATCTCATCGCTCGAGGAGTCGGGTTTCGGGTCGATCACGCCGATACATTTTTTCCCACCGTCACGCAAACGGCCGGCCCCGACTGGACTAAACTCAGCAGCTACACGGAGGCAAATTTCGACGTTAATCGCAATGCCACCTGGGACAATTTCAAGGGCGTCGCTCTCAATGTCAAAAAGCAGTTCGAGTTGCCCGTCCCGACTTATATAAAGGCCGGATTCCGCCTCCGGAATCAGACCCGCCAGAACGAAAATGAGCCCTACACCGCGACGTATGTCGGCCCCGATGGAGTGCGGGCGACGGCGGACGATAATCTGGCGCAGTTCGGGCAGGTCAACCGACCCCTGGAAGGTAAACTTGCGCGCTATTATCAGAATCTTCCGTGGCCGGCATTTCAGGCACCCGGTCATTCCGTCGCCGAAACTATTTTGGAAAAGACACCGCAGTATTTCCAGGAAAGCATCGCGGCCGACATTCAGGGGAATCTGACCGGCGCTTTGAATTTCTCGGAAAAGATCGATGCCTACTATCTGATCGGAAATGTTGTAATCGCCAAATTATCCATTCTGGGCGGTGTGCGCGTTGAAACCACCACCGTACGGGGCGAAGGGGCGTTGCAGCATATTTCTCCCGCGGAAAAGGCCCGCCGGGCGGCATGGGTGGGAGTCGTCACGAACGAAGAGCTCAGGCGCCGGACCATCGAGGAGTACTCCGGACGTCAGACGCGGGGAGGAACCTACCGCAACGTATTGCCAGGATTGCATTTCAAATATTCCCCGACCCAGAACCTCGTCACGCGTTTGAGTTACGCGACCAACATCGGCCGCCCCAATATCGGCCAGCTCGTGCCGCGGACCAATGTGAACGACGATTCAAGGACGCTTTCGTCCAGCAATCCAAGTCTCAAGCCGCAAACGGCCAATAATTTCGACCTGTCGGCAGAATACTATTTCGAACCGGCGGGACAATTCACGGCCGGAGTTTTCCTGAAGGAAATCAGGCAGTTTATATACACTCGGGGAGGGCAGATCGTGGGTTCGGGCAGTGACAACGGATTTGACGGCAACTACGAGGGATATCAGTTGACGTCCCAAGCCAACGGGGGCTTTGCGAAAGTAAAGGGGCTCGAGCTGGGATATAGTCAGCAGTTTAGATTCCTGCCGGGGATTTGGAAGGGGCTGGGTGCGTTTGCCAACTTTACGCGCTTACAGGCGGAAGGGAACTACGCTACCGGGCTGGCGGCCGATTTGACGCCAACGCCGGAGATCGCGGGGTTTAATCCGCTGATCGCGAACCTGGGGTTTTCATATATCCGCAAGGGTCTCAGCATCCGTCTCCAGGGTAATTATCGCGGCCGTTATCTTCTTACCTATAACGCGAACGCATCCCGATTGATTTACGCCCGACGGCGGGCGACGTTGGATATCAAAACATCCTACGAGTTTTCGCGGCACTGGGATTTCTCATTCGATATGGTGAACGCGCTGGGGGCACCGGATCGCGAGCGGGAATGGGGTGGCGGACGTCCCCAGGTGTATTTGTATCTTGCCCCGCAATTCCTGTTCGGAATCAACGGACGCCTGTGAATGACGAACTCAACCGCACGAACCCATTAGCGTTGCGATCTGCGGCGTGAATCGATCCCTCGCTCCCTTTCAGCTCCTCGTCGCGGCGTGCGCGTTGCTCGGAAGCGCGCCGCGCCTGCCGGCGGTCACGCTCGCCGACTACGCGAAGGCGCACCCGCTCGTGATCCAGACCGTGCGCCCAAACGAGGAATTGTCGCTCGGGAAGGAGAACCAGGTGAACAATCTCAAGGAAGGCGGGAAGGTGCTGGTGCTCTCGAGCCGGGACCTCGAATCGCTCGACGGCATCTCGACCCTGAGCGTAACCGATGACGGTCATGCGCGGCCAATCACGACGGTGCCGCAGCTCCAGCTCTTCCTGAATAACAATCGCATCGAGGTCGTGCCGGATGAATTTGCGGCGCTCTCCAATGTAACGTTCTTTTATCTCAATTCGAATCGCATTCGCACCATCCCGGCCGCGGTCGCCGAAATGCAGGGACTGCAGGGAATGTATTTCACGTCAAACCGGCTCACCGCAATATCCGCGCATATCTTCACGATGCGGTGGCTGCGAAAATTCCAGATCTCTCGCAATCACGTGAAGGAGGTGCCGACGGAATTCGGCAACCTCGTCAACCTGATCCACCTCAACCTCGCGGAAAACGAGATTGCGCGCCTGCCCGACAGCATGGCCAATCTCACGCAGCTCCGGGTGTGTGATCTCTCCGGCAATCGCCTTACCGAGCTGCCCGCCGCATTTGGCCGCGTGCAAATTCTCTACCAGCTTCGGGTGCGCGACAACCCGCTCGAGTCGCTTCCCGCCGGCTTCGCCACCATGCCCGGCACGATCGACATCACCGGGACGAAGATTCGCCTCGATGATCTGCCCGCGGCGCTGCGCGCCAAAATAAGCACCGAGAAACCAGCGGTGAAGCCAAAGGTGATCGTGAAGCCGGTGAAGCCGTGAGCACACCGCTGGGCCGGAGGCCAGCGCTCACGGGTCACTCCTTGGGCCGGCGGCTTACGCCCCAGATCAACCAGATCGCCAATCCTACCAGCAGGACAAGCCACCAGAAGTACCGCAACTCGCGCGCCGCCATTTCGGCCAAGGCGGCGACCGGCTTGAAGAGAACGATCAGCGAAATCGCCACCCCGAGCAGAGTGGCGAATTGGAGGAAGGCGCGCGTGCGTGGGCTCATGGCATCACGGATTTCTCGGCCGGGCCCACGGGCAGCAGCAGGGCTGACCCGGTGCTGTCCGGGCCGGAGGGAACAACCATCGGCGAACGACCATTCCAGCGCTCCACGATTTTCCAGCGCAGGAACGCGGGACTCTGGCGGAGAGCCTCGCCGCGCACCCGGATGGCTTCGGCTTCGCCTTTGGCGCTGATCACTGCGGTCTCGGCTTCCACCTGCGTTTGAATCTGGGTGAAGCGCGCCTGATTGGCCTGTTGTTCCGCGACCATCTTGGCCTCGATCGCCTTTTCGAGCTCATCCGAGAGTACAATATCCCGCAGGACGATGTCCTCGACGATGAGGAGCGAGCCGATTTTCTGCGCAGCGGAGGCGAGGGTCTTCTTTTTGACCTCCTCGCGATTCTTCACGATTTGCTCGGCCGTCAGCAGGGCAGTCACTTCCTTGATCGCTTCCTGGACGCGCGGCGCGATCAGGCTGTCGAACGGATCACCCGCGAACTCGCGGTAGATCTGGACGACCGCCGTCTCCGGCACGCGGTAGAGCACGCGAAGATCAATTTTCACCTGCTGAAGATCGGACGAAAAGCAGTCGGCTTTCACCGGCTGGGTTCGCTGGCGAACGTTCACCGTGACGATGCTCGTGATGAACGGCGCCTTGAAACCGAAGCCCTCCGGCAAAAAGTGATCCTCGGTCTTGCCGAGCGTGACTTTGAGGCCGCGGGTCCCGGGTTCGACGACGTAGCTGGTCGCGGAGGCCAGGATGAGGATGAAGAAACCCGACCACGGCCAAGCCGATCAGCTTGGGGAGGAAACCCGGATTCATGGCCTCAGCGTTTGACCGCGGCGGCTGGCCGGGCCGACTGGGAGGGGACGACGGTGGCATTGGATTTCTGGGTTTTGAGTCGTTCAATATCCTGGAGGGTGAGCATCACTTTGTCGCCGCCGCCGATGACGATGGGCGCGATGCCATCCCACTTGTCCACAATCTGGAGCTCGACGAAGGCGGGGTTCTGCTTGAGGGCATCGCCGCGAATCATGATCGATTCGGCTTCGCCCTTGGCACGAATGACCGCGGTGTCGGCCTCAATCTGGACGCGTTGCTGGAGATATTTCGATTTCGAGGCTTCCTGTTCCTGCACCATCTTGGCCTCGATGGCGTGCTCGAGCTCCCGGGTGAGCGCGATGTTTTGGATGACGATATCCTCGATGACCAGGAGAGTGCCGACCTTGCGGCGGGCGATTTCCAGCGAGCGGGTTTTGATCTGCTCCCGGTTCTTCACGATCTGCTCGGCGCTCTGCAACGACGCGACTTCCTTCAAAGCTTCCTGCACCCGCGGGGCGACGAGGCTTGCAAAGGGATCCCCGTAGTAATCTTGAAAAAGTTTCACGACCGAAGCCTCGGGCACGCGGAACAGCACCTTGAGATCCACGGTGATCTGCTGGAGATCGGCGGAGTAACACTCCGCCTTGTCCTCGGCGGTCTGCTGTCGAATGGAAATTTGGTTGATGCTCGTGATGAACGGCGCCTTGAGCCCGAAGCCCTCGGGCTTGAAGGCCGATGAGACCTTGCCCATCGTCACCTCGACGCCACGAAAGCCGGGCTTCACCACATAGGTGCCGGAGGAGGCCATGATGACGGCACAGAAGATTAGCAGGGCGATACCGATCAATCTGGCGATGCCTTGGGGGCTCATGTTGGGTGCACGAGAGAAGGTGCCGTACGGCTGCGATACAAGCATCCGTTCGGCGGAAGGCCCACGTGATGGGCAAATGCCGGCCCGGGCAGCGTCCACGTCGCGCGCGCGTTTCAGCCGCACGAGCGTGTCGGCGCAGAACTGCACGTCCGGCGGCCACTCCTCCCGGTTGAGGCGCCCGCCAGCTTCGCACTGGCTTTCATCATCGCGGACGCAAGATCGATGAGCGGGCGTTCGGGCGTGGCGTCCTTCGGCCCCCAACCCCGCGCTTCCGGCTCCTGCATCAATCGCAGGGTCAGCGCCTGCGCCCGCTCCGCCACGGGTGCTGCCGACTGAGCAACTCGTGCGGGTCCGGATTTGTTGCGCCTGCCTCGGCGGCGCGGTTCATCTCGTCGAGTCAGGCATCGCGTTTCCCCTCCTGCTCGGGCGTGAGCAGTCCACCTTCACATGTGCTCCTCGTACGTGATATCGATCTTCGCGAGGAACGCCTTCTTCTTCGCGGCGCCCGCGAAGCGGATGCTGTGGGTCAGGGCGTCGTAAACATAGCCGTTTTGCGAGTCAGGGCGGATCTCCTGGCCATCCACCAGCACCCGGAGACTCTTTTGATAAAAGGTCGCGGCACCCTCCACCGGGTCGAGCGCGACGGCGACGGTGTCGGCGATGCGGTCGCCGAGTGCGGCGAGCGGGCCGGAGAAATCGCTCTCGATGTTCAACACCGTGCCGCCGGTGAGCTCGGCGGCCCGCCGGTGCGAGATGTTGCCCGGTGACACCACGGCGTGCATCTCGATCTTGCCGCGCTTGTTTCCTTTTGCGATAATGAAGGGGCGCAGCACCCAGTAATTGATATAGCCGTCGAGGGTCTGGCGTCTTTCCGGATTACGCGCGTTATATTGGTTGAGCAGGTCCGGGAGTTTGCCGTTTTCAATCCATTCCGCCTGCCGCGCGCCATTCCTTTGCTCCTTCCACACCGCCATGCGCGTTTCCTCCTCGTCCATGAAAAAAACCACGATCGTCGTGGCGTCGGGTCGCAGGAACGCATGCTGCTTGTTATAGTAGCCCGCGACGAAATTATACACGGCGGTGAACGCCGTGCGGTCGCTATCGCCATTCGTGCCCACTTTCACGAGCTCGGCGAAAACGTTGTCGGGCGTCTTCGGTGTGATCCACGGCTGCGCCATTATGGGAAGCGTGACCAGGTTGCCATTGCTCGCCACGCGCTTGGTCGTCGGCTTCGGCCGGCCGCGGCTGTCGAGCATCGGATTACCGGCGGCATCCAATTGAATGGAGCGAACCTCCTTGTAGTAGTGCTGCTCGCCGGGTCCGCGGCTGGGGTCCGAGTTCACGAAATCCGTCGTGAGCACGCCGATGCGATAGTCGAGATCGCGGGTGTGGAAGAGCTGCCGAAAGCGATTCAAATTGGCCGCGATCCGGCTCTGGTGCGCGGCCATCGAGGGCGAATTGTTAATAACGAACACGAGATCGACCTCCCGGCTCCGGGATCGATCGACGGCCACATGCTTTATGTTGCGGATCGGCTCAACATGGACTGAGACGACGTTTTCCACCCCGAGGTGCGCGTTGTTTTCATCGACCGTGTAATATTTGAATTGATCCTCGCCGATGAAACCCGGGTTGGGCGCATAGGTGAGCTGGCCGGTCTCACGATCGAGCTTCGCCGTGCCGTTCTGCGGTCTTGCCTTGTCGTCCAGCCGATACGCGACCTTGGGAGCCGCGATCCCGATGCGGTCGGCCGGCGACATGAAATCCTCATGACTCGGGACCTTTTGCCTGACCGGCGTATTCGGGCGCGTCGTGAGCGAGACGCCGCGAACGTTCATCATGCGCTCGCGGCTGGCACCGACCTCAAACTTGTCGAGCATGACCGCAGGCGGCGGCTTCACCGTGATCACCACGGTGTTCTTGAACACCAAGCCGGACGTTTCATTGCGCACGCTGTACGCAAACGAGTCCTCGCCCGCGTATCCCTCCTGCGGCCGATAGGCGAAATAACCGAGGCGCGAAGTCTTGTTCTTGAAGAAATCCACCTCATCGCCGCCGCCGGCCAATCCGACCCGGCCGTACAGCGGCTCCCCTGTGATGGTGAAGATCAGATCGGTGCGCGAATCGGGACTGATCACTTGCGGCGCAACCACCAACTGCCCGTGCACACCCGTCCCCTCGGCTTCAATCTCCATCGGGGTCGTGGAAATGATCGCATCCTGGTCGCTCGCCGCGACGCGATCCGCAGTCGCAGCGTCGCTCTTCGGCACGGGCGCATCAGCGGCAAAGACCCGCAACGTCGGGAGCATCAGCAGCAGGCAAAGGAGGCGACGCCAGTCGCGGGCAGTGATTTCGTGCATCATGGGTCGTTTAAGCAATTTCGCGCATTACATCCTAATCCGTCGTGCCAGCGAGTGCTGAGCGCACCCGGAAGCAGGAAGACGGAATGTCGGCAACGTTGTAGAAAATGAGGCACCGAGGCTGATCAAATCACACACGACGCGTCCACCCTCGTTACCGCGAGGGGTCATCCGACTGCCGGGTGTTGGCTGAGGTTCCGCCAAGCTTCAGATCGAGCGCCTGCAATCGGGCGCAGTCGGGGCATTCCAAACTCGCGGCGACAAACCCGCGGCAGCCACGGCTTCCATCGCGGCGAAAAGATATTCCGGCCGAGCTAAATACCGCGCGAGAGGCAGCCGATAGGGTGGGCGGGCGTGCTCCGGTCCGACCTCGCGCCCATTCCCCGTCCTTCCGAGTCCGCCGGCCCGGCGATTGGCCCGCTCGACGCGCAGTTGCTCGACACCCTGCCCGCCAAAGCCCGGCAGTTGCGGCGGATGATCGTGACCATGGTGCATCGCGCGAACTCAGGCCATGTCGGCGGCAGCCTCAGCGCGGTGGAGATCATGATTGCGTTGTATCAACACCTGATGCGGATCGATCCTGCCCGTCCGGCGTGGGAGGATCGAGATCGCTTCGTGCTCTCCAAGGGTCACTGCACGCCGGCGCTTTATGGGGCGCTCGCACAGCGGGGGTATTTTTCCGAAACCGAACTGGAAGGGTTTCGGCGACCTGGCTCGCACTTGCAGGGCCACCCTTATCAGCCGAAGACGCCTGGCGTGGATGCATCGTGTGGCACGCTGGGCCTGGGTCTCTCCACCGCGTGTGGCCTGGCGCTGGCCGCGAAATTGCGCGGGCGCGATCACCGCATCTACGTGCTGTGCGGTGATGGCGAGCAACAGGAGGGCCAGATTTGGGAGGCGGCGATGTTCGCCCAGAAATATCGCCTCCGAAACCTCATCGCGTTTACCGACCGCAATCGCCTGCAGACCGACGGCGACACCGAGGACGTAATGCCGCTCGAACCGCTCGCGGCCAAATGGAGTTCGTTTGGCTGGCATACCCGCGAAATCGACGGTCATGACTTTTCGGCGATTATTCGCGCCGTGGCGGAGGCGCACTCCCAAGCGAGGCCGGCGATGATCATCGCCAACACGATCAAGGGGAAAGGGGTCTCCTTCATGGAGCGCAGGGTGCAGTGGCACGGGGCGCCGCTGGATGCCGCGACCTGCGCCCAGGCACTGGCGGAGATCGGC
>JADMIO010921824.1_pt1 | contig 18337 bp, 16 predicted proteins | sample 8958161 | NCBI WGS metagenome assembly JADMIO01 (sample SAMN16585339, study PRJNA669376) | soil metagenome | isolation source: Crop rotation soil | place: USA: Cullars Rotation, Alabama | collected 2011 | reverse complement strand
ATCTGGCCGTGTCGCACTCGTTTGCCGAGGATCACGGCTGGCACACCGGTTCACGCGTGCCGCTGGCGTTCGCCGACGAGACGCGCGACGCGTTCACGGTCGCCGCGATCTACGACAACGACGAGCTCACCGGCGACGTGCTCATGAGCCGCGGCGCGTGGGCGCCGCACGCCAGCCAGGACCTCGACACGGTCGTCTACCTGACGGTGGCGGCGGGCACGGGCGTCACGGCGGCCAAGGCCGCGGTGCAGCGCGCCGCGCGCGCCGACGGCAGCCCGGACGTGCAGACCCGCGCGGAGTACATCGACGCCTCCGCCGGTGGGATCAACGCGCTGCTCGGGATCGTCTACGTGCTGCTGCTGCTGGCGATCGTCATCGCGTTGATGGGGATCGCCAACACGCTGTCGCTGTCGATCCACGAGCGCACGCGCGAGCTCGGGCTGCTGCGCGCCGTCGGCGCCAGCCGCCGGCAGCTGCGCTCGATGATCCGCGGTGAGTCATTGATCATCGCCGTGTACGGCACGATCGGCGGCCTCGCGCTGGGCGTGTTCCTCGGCTGGGGGCTCGTCCGCGCGACGTCCGACGACGCGGCGCCGAGCGTGTTCTCCGCGCCGCTCGGGCAGCTGACGGTCGTGCTCGTCGCGGGCGCGATCGCCGGGATGCTCGCCAGCCTGCGCCCGGCCCGCCGCGCCGCGCGTCCCGACGTCCTCAACGCGATCGGCGCCCAATGACCACCACCACCTCGACCAACGAGCGGCCGGCGGCGGCCCAGCGCCGCCGCCTGGCCCCCGGCACGCGACGCCTGGTGCTCGTCGTCCACATCGTCGCGTCGGTCGCGCTGCTCGGCGCGTCGGCGTCGATCCTGCTGCTCGGCGTGAGCGGCGCGACCACGGACGATCCCGAGCTGGCCAAGGCGGCGTTCCAGTTCGCCTCGACCTCGGGCATGGCGTTCGGGATCCCGCTCAGCTTCACCGCGCTGATCAGCGGCCTCGTGCTCGCGCTGCGCGGCACGTGGGGCCTGCTGCGCTACCCGTGGGTGACGATCAAGTTCGGCCTGCTGATCGCGACGATCCTGTCGGGTGCATTGGTGATCGGCCCGAGTGCCGACCGCCTCATGGACGACCCCACCGGCAGCGCCGCGGTGCTCATCGCTGGCGCGGTGTTCAACGTCGCGGCGTTGGTGATCTCGACCGCGCTGTCGGTGTACCGGCCCGGTAAGCAGCGGGTGCGGCGGGCTGCGCCGTGACCGGGCTTCGCACATGGTCGCGGTCGTGTCCGCCGTGCACCAACTGCATCTATGAGGAGCTGGGTTGGCGGGCTGTCGCGGATCGGTGGGGAGGCGATCGTGCTCCTCGTCTGCATGCATGCCCTGCGCTCGTGACTGATGTGGATGGCGGACGCGCAGAGGCGTCATATCTGCACGCTGTGGCGGCGGCGCCGGCCGGCCCGCACATGAACGAGTGACGTATGGGATCGTGGGTGTGGCGGCGTGCGTCGGTCGTTCATGTATGTCATGAACGATCGACCATTCGACGCGTCGCGCCCGTCCAGGTGTCACTCGTTCAGGTGCCAGCCCGGTGCCCGGCCGACGCGCTCGGTCACGGCGCCCCCTTCACGCCACGACCACGAGCGCCTCGGTGGCGCCGCGCAGGTCCGCGACGCGCTGCGCCTCGGGCTCGAGGTCCTTGCGCGCGACGCGGCCCAGCTTCTCGACGGTGATCTGCGCCTTGCGGCCCTTCGCCTTCACCCGCCACACGCCGACGAGGCGGCCGTCCTTCAGCACCGCGCCGGGGCTCGCGACGGGCCGGAACAGCCGCTTGCGCAGGTCGGCGTCGGGCGCGAGCAGCGCGCGGTTGGGCGTCTGCAGATAGGGGTCGCCGGCCGGGATCAGGCGGATGCCGCTCGCCGCCGGCGGGGCATCCAGCGCGGCCGCGTCGTCGCGCAGGATCCACGCGCTGCGCTTGCCCGCGGACACCTCCTCGAGCTCGGACTCGACCTCCTTCCAGAGCCGCTGCGCGTGCGGTTTGGCGAGGCCGGCCCAGTCGCCGAATTCCGCGCTCGTCGTCGGGCCGTAGAAGTGCAGGAAGCGGCGAACCGCCTGCGCCGCGGCCGGCGCCCGGCCGGGCTTGGCCAGGACGTAGCGGCGCTCGGAGTCCAGGCGCGCCCCGGCCTTCACCGTCGCGTAGCGCCACAGCATCGGGGCCACGTGGTGGCTACCACACCCCTTGCACCACGGCATGAGGTCGGCACCGACGCGCTCGCGCAGCGCCTCGTGCAGCTCGATCTTGCTCAGGGCGGTCCCGCCGCGCAGCGCGTCCTTGGTGGCGGTGGCGACCTCCGCCAGCGCGTCGGTCGGGGCGAAGCCCTGCTCGCCGGCCATCCGCCGGACCTGCTCGCCGAGCTGGCGCAGCAGCTCGTCGTCGTCGCGCGAGATGAGCGCCCGCCCGTAGAGCGCGTGATCGGCGGGCGCGAGCGCGTGGATCGCGCCCCGGACGACGTGCGCGACGACGAGGTCGCCGCGGTCGACGGCCGCGTCGTATTCCTCCCGGGTGACGTCGTCGTACCGCGCGGCGATCGCCAGCAGCGCGGCGTCGCGGGCGAAGTCCGACGCCGGGCAGGCCACCGCGCCCGCGAGGTCGCCGGCGTCGCGCGCGGCCAGCCCCGAGCGGGCCAGCCGGAAGGCGAGGATCTGCTCGGCCTGCACGCGACGACCGCGATCGCCGCGCTCAGGGGGTGAGCGCGACCGCCGCCTCGGGCGTGGCGACGCGGAACGTGAGGCTCTCCACGAGGTAGAGGCCGACGCTCGCGGCGTCGTGATGGTCGTAGCCGACCGAGAGGTCGTCGCCCACGTCGAGCAGGAAGTCGCCGCCGCGCTGGCTGACCACGACCGCGCCGTCGACGCCGGGTGTCCAGACGAGCGGCCCGCCGATGATCTCGCGCAGGTGGTTGAGCAGCGGGTAGCCGCCGTGCTCGGTCGTCTCGAGGACGCGCGTGTACGCCTCCCGTCCCAGCGCGAGCCCGTACGGCCCGTCGACGCCGGCGCGCAGCAGCGCCTCGACCGCCTTGGCCACGTGGGCCGGATAGAGCTCGCAGTCCTCGCCGAGCGTGAGCACGTCGTGCGACGAGGCCTCCGCGATGCCGGTGATGCCGGCGGCGGGCCAGCCGTGGAACACCGCGCGGTTCTCCGCCGTCGCGATGCGATGAGCGGCCTCGTCGAGCGCGGTGAAGTCGACGTCGTCTGCGCCGCGGTCGGCGTCGCGCAGCTCGGCGCGCGTGATCGCGAACGGCGCGCGCAGCTCGACCGCCGCGATGACGCGGCGCTGGACGGCCTCGAGACCGGCGACCGGCGCGTCGGCGATCGCGGTCGTGCGGCCGAGGTTCGTCGCCGAGTACTCCCAGCCGTGCGGCCCGGCGAAGTCCACGAGCTTGCGGGCGGCGAGGGCGGGCGTCAGCCGCTCGCGCGCCTCGTCGTCGATGAGGCTCCAGCTCGCCTCGGTGATCGGCGCGTGCTCGCGCAGCAGATGGCTCATGACCCGGCTCCTCTCAGCTTGCCGATGCCCAGCGACGTGCCGGCGCCGGCGGCGTCGGCCCCCGACCCCTCGAAGGCCTCTTCCTCGGCCTCCTCGCCGTGCTCGACGATGTCGCCGTCCACAAACAGGATCCCCTCGGCGATCTCGCGCCAGAGGGGGGTGGCGCGCAGCAGGAACTCGAGGTCCATGCAGAAGTGCTTGAACTCCTCGGCCTGTGCGTTGCTCATGATCGCGTGCGCCTGGCGGTCGGATTCGACGGCCATGCGCTGCTCGTACCAGCCGATCGCCTCGGCCTCTTCGGTCAGCGACGCGCACATGCGCGCGAAGGTGCGTGTCGCCGCGGGCAGCTCGCCGGGCGGCTCGTGGTATTGGTCGAATCCCATGGAACGCGCACTACCCCGCTCGCGCGGGTGCGCAAGCCCGCAACTTCGCGTCAGGGGTACGGCTAGCCCCACTGGCACGGCCTCAGACGATTTGCGAGGGTCGCGCGTATGCCAGCAGCGTGCGTCGCCGACCCGCTCACCGACGGTCGGACGGCGCTCGAAGCCGGCCGCTGGGAGGACGCGCGCGCGGCGCTCGAGGCGGCCGTGGCCGAGCAGGAGACGGCCGAGGCGCGCGACGGTCTCGGGCAGGCGCTCTGGTTCCTCGGCCGGGTCGAGGACGGGATCGCGGCGCGAGCGCGCGCGTTCGAGTGCTACGTGCACGACCGCCGCTGCGGCGAGGCGGCGCGCGTCGCCGTCTGGATCTCGCACCAGTACTTCATCGCCGGCCGTGCCTCCGCCGCGCGCGGGTGGCTCGCGCGCGCCGAGCGTGCCGTGGAGGCTGTCGGGCCCTGTGCCGGGCACGGGTGGGTCGCGGTCGAGCGTGCGCGGCACGCCGAGGGCGTCGAGCAGCGAGCCGAGCATGCGCGACGGGCCCTGCAGATCGCCCGCGAGACGGACGCCGCCGACCTCGAGGTCTTCGCTCTCAGCCTGCTCGGCCGCGCGGAGGTCAGCGCCGGCCGCCGCGAGGCCGGGATGGCACTGCTCGAGGAGGCGATGGCCGCCGCCTCCGCCGGACGCGTGCACAACGTCCACACGCTCGGCGAGGCGTACTGCAACCTGCTCAGCGCCAGCACGAGCGCGGGGGAGTGGGAGCGCGCCGGCGAGTGGTGCGAGCACGTCCAGAGCTTCGCCGACGAGTATGCCTGCGGCGCGACGCCCCTCGTCGGTGCCTGCGGCGTGGCCCACGCCGACGTGCTGCTCGCCACCGGCCGCTGGACCGAGGCGGAGCAGGCGCTGACGAGCGTGCTCGGAGACCGCGCGCCGCGCTCGGCCGCGATGGGCGCGTACACCGCTGCCGCGATGGCCGAGCTGCGTGTGCGCCAGGGTCGCCTGCCGGAGGCCGAGCAGCTGCTCGAAGGTCGCGACATGCATCCGGCGTCGCTGCGCGCGCTGGCCCAGCTGCGCGTCGCGGAGGGCCGGCCGCGCATCGCCGCCGCGCTGCTCGAACGCGGTCTGGCGTCCGCGGGCGACGACGTGATGCGGGCGACGTCCTTCCTCGCGCTGCTCGTCGATGCGCGCCTGGCCGCCGGCGACGTCGAGGGCGCCGGCGCCGGCGCCACACAGCTCGCCGCGCTCGCCCGCACCTCCGAGATCACGCTCGTGACCGCGCGTGCGGACCTGGCGGCCGCGCGCGTGGCGCTGGCGGCGGCGCGCCGCAGCGACGCCGTCGACCCGGCCAGCCGGGCGCTGGCCGCGTTCACCAAGCTCGCGATGCCGCTCGACGCCGGTGAGGCGCGTCTCGAGCTGGCGCGCGCGCTCGCCGACCACGCGCCGGAGCTCGCCCGCGACGATGCCCGCGCGGCGTTCGCGGCGTTCTCGGCACTGGGCGCGTCGCGGGCGATGGACGCCGCAGCCGCCGTCCTGCGCGACCTCGGCGGCGGCACGGCGCCGCGCGCCCGGGTGTCCGGCGAGCTCACCGCGCGCGAGCACGAGGTGCTCGGGCTCATCGCACTGGGCATGTCCAACGCGCGCATCGCCCAGACGCTCTACATCAGCGAGAAGACGGCCGGCCACCACGTCAGCCGCATCCTCGCCAAGCTCGGCGCGCGCAACCGCGCGGAGGCGGCCGCCCATGCCGCCCGCGCGCAGGCCGCCTGACCGCGGGCTGGGTAGTGAATAGGGAGTTCGCCCGATGTGCGGGCGGGCCGCCGGCTGGAAGCTGCACCCATGCACTCATCAACGACACGCAAGGAGACAGGCATGACGACTGCAACGGGCCGCCGCACGGTCCGCAGCCTGGCCACGGCGATCGTCGCCGTCGCCGCGCTCGCGCCGCTGACCCAGGCGGCCGAGGCCAAGCCGGATCCGCCCGCGGTTCCGGGCAACATCGCGGTCGCCGCCGGCAACACGGTGTTCCTCGTCGCGCACGCGGTCGGCGTGCAGATCTACCCGTGCAATGCGACCGCCACCGGCTACGCCTGGGGCGCCGCCGCCCCGCGCGCGAACCTCTACAACCGCCACGGCAAGCTGATCGGCACGCACTTCGCCGGGCCGACCTGGCAGCTGAAGAGCGGCAGCACGGTCCTCGGCAGCGTCGTCGACCGCGCGACGGTGGATGCCACGGCGATTCCCTGGCTGCTGCTCGCCGCGACGCCGACGACCGCCGGGCACCTCAAGCGCACGACGTTCATCCAGCGGGTCGCGACGGTCGGCGGGCTCGCGCCGGCCGCCGGGAACTGCAACGCGACGACGGCCGGGACGCGCGTCGAGGTTCCCTACAGCGCGGATTACTACTTCTGGAAGGCGAAGCGCGCCTGACCGGTTGAAGCATGGAAGCGCCGCGCGGCGCCGGGTCCCCGACCCGGCGCCGCACCGCTTTCCGGTGAGTCGTCGCGCGGGGACTTGACAGCCCGGTGTACCGTAGGTCAGACCGTCAGTTACGAGCACTGGCGCGCGGCGAAGGGACAGAGCTGATGAGCGACAAGGAGCGGCGCCTCCCCAGCGGCCGGACGGCGAAGATCGCGCTGCCGACGGTGGCGGCGCTGGGGGTCGGCGGAGCGTTCGCCGCCGCGGCGATCCCGGGGCCCGACGGCACGATCACCGGGTGCTACAAAGCCACCGGGGCCCTGCTGAACGGCAATCTGCGCGTCGTCGACGACGGCCAGGCGTGCGCCAAGGGCGAGACGCAGATCAAGTGGAACCAGAAGGGCGTGCCGGGCACCCCCGGGAAGACCGGCGCGGACGGGAAGACCGGAGAGCAGGGACCGGTCGGGCCGCAGGGACCGGCGGGCGCGAACGGCTCGGAGGCGATCCTCATCGGCGGCGAGGCCCTCGCCGGCGGCCGCGCCCAGGCCTTCCTGAAGCTCGGTGATATCAAGGGCGAGAGCCTCGACAAGCAGCACAAGGACGAGATCGACATCCAGTCGTTCTCGTTCGGGGTCACGCAAACCGGCGGCGGCGGCTTCGGCGGCGGGGGTGGTGAAGGGAAGGCGACCTTCTCGAGCTTCCACGTCAACAAGCTCTACGACGCAGCGTCGCCCGCGCTGTTCAAGGGCGTGGCGACCGGCGAGCACTTCAAGAACGCGACGCTGTCGTTCCGCCGCAAGGGCGCCGACAACCCGGGCGACTTCCTCACGATCAAGCTCGACGACGTGCTCATCACCGGCTACCAGCAGGGCGGCACGAAGGAGCCGCCGCTGCTCGAGGGCGTCTCGCTCGACGCGTCGAAGATCGACATCGAATACCGGCCGCAGAACGCGGACGGGTCCTTCGGCGAGTCCGTCAAGGCGTCCTACGACATCAAGCAGAACAAGGCCGGTTGACGGCGACCAGCTACGACGCGGTCCGCTACCCCGGCTACGCGTACCAACAGACGCACCCGGACCGGCTCGCCACCCAGGCGAGGCTGTTCGGCATGGTGCCCGCGCCGCCGGTGGCCTGCCGGGTGCTGGAGATCGGCGCGGGCGACGGCGGCAACCTCATCCCGATGGCGCTCGGGCTGCCGGGCAGCACGTTCGCCGGCGTCGATCTCTCGGCCGAGGCGGTCGCCCGCGGCACGGCCGTCATCGACGAGCTCGGGCTGACCAACGTCACCTTGCGCGTCGCCGACGTCCTCGCGCTGCCGGACGACCTCGAGCCGTTTCACTACGTGATCTCGCACGGCGTCTACTCGTGGATCGGGCCACGGCCGCGGGACGCCCTGGTGGCGGCCTGCGGCCGGCTGCTCGCGCCCAACGGCGTCGCCTACATCTCCTACAACGCCTACCCCGGCAGCTACCTGCGCGACATGGCGTCCGACATCCTCAGCTTCCATCTGCAGGGTGTCGGCGATCCCGCGCAGCGCCTCGCCGGCGCGCGCGACCTCATGCGGCTCGTCGTCGCCGCCAACGCCCGGACGCCGTTCGCGGGGGTGCTGCGAGAGCACTTCGAGCGCATCCTGCAGCATCCCGACCCGCTCCTGTACCACGACGATCTCGCCGAGGTCAACACGCCCGTCTACCTGCACGAGTTCGTCGCCCACGCGGCGCGCCACGGCCTGCAGTTCCTCGCCGAGGCGCGGCTGCACGACTCCCAGCTGCACGAGTTGCCCGACGAGGTCGCCGCCGAGCTCGGACGGCTGCCCGACGACGCCGTCGTGCGCGAGCAGTACATCGACTTCATCGTCAACCGCATGTTCCGCCAGACGCTGCTCTGCCGCGACGACGTCGTGCTGGATCGCACGCTCGAGGCCGGCCGTCTGGACGGCCTGTCGTTCGCGGCGACGTTGCGGATCGAGCGGTCCGCCACGGGCGAGGAGCCGACCTTCGTGGGCCGCGGCGGCGTGAGCCTGCAACCCGGGCGCGCGCGGCTGAGCGCCGCGCTCGAGGCGATCGCCGCGGCGTGGCCGAGAGCCGTAACCTTCGATCATCTCGCTGCCAACCTCGACCCGGCCGCCCGCCACCGCCTCGGCGCGGAGCTGCTCGAGATCCACGCGGCCGGGGTCATCGATCTGCACACCCACCCGCCGGCACCGGCGGCGGTTCCGGGCTCCCGTCCCACCGCGGCGCCGCTCGCGCTGCGCCAGGCCGCCGCGGGCCTTGACCGCGTCACCTCGCTGCGCCACACCTCGGTCTGGGTCGAGGGCCCGCTCGCCGCGCATCTGCTGTCGCTGCTCGACGGCTCGCGCGACCGCGACGAGCTGGTGGCCGCGATCCGCGAGTTCCTCGCGGGCGGCGGCCTCGACGGGACCGGCGTCGAGCCACCGCCCGGCGATTTGGCGGTCGCGGTCGACGCCGCCCTCGCGCGGCTCGCGGAGCTCAGCCTGCTCGTCGCCTGAAGGCGCTACCCGACGACCGGCAGCGGCGCGGCGTGGCGGCCGAGCAGCTCGGCGGCGGCGACGCCACCGGGCACGACGCGGACGTCGCCGGCGGCCGCGCGGTCGCCGAGCTCGCGCAGGAGCACCTCGTAGGCCGGCCAGGCGGCGTCGGTCATGAGGAAGGGATGCAGGATGAGCGTGGCGGCGGTCGGGTCGGGCTCGGCGGCGAGTGCACCCGTCAGCCGGGCGATCGCCTGCTCTGGCGCCAGCGGCTCCTCGGCCAGTCCGCGCTCGGCGCGCAGGCCGGCGAACGGCGGATAGAGGTAGGTCGCGTCGACGAGGTCCCAGCGAAACGGCAGGTGGGCCATCGCCGCGTCGTCGACGCCCGCCAGCTCGCCCTTCGCCGAGCACCACGCCACCCCGGCGGTGCGCAGGCGGCGGCACGTGTGCGGGTTCAGCGCGCCGCCGGGCGGGCGAAACGCGCGGACGTCGAGGCCGAGCTGCGCGTAGGCGGCGAAGCTGCGATCGATGACGTCCTGCTCGGCGTCGGGGCGCAGATCGCCCCAGCGCTCGTGGCGCCAGGCATGGAAGCCGAGCTCGTGCCCGCGCGCGGCGATCTCCAGCACCGCCGCCGGATACTCCCGGGTGTTGATGGCCTCGACGAAGAACGTCGCCCGCAGCGCGACCGCGTCGAGCAGGTCCAGCAGGCGTGGGAGCGCCCGCGTGACGGATGGATGGCGCCCGCGCGGCGCGCCGGCCGGCCACGTGCCCTGCTCGATCTCGGCCGCCTCGCCGAGGTTGTCGATCGTCAGGACGATCGTGTCGGTCATCGCAGCGCAGCTTGACAAGCAGACACGGAATGTGCACATCTCCTCTGGGCGCTACGGCAGGCGCCGTGTCAAGCGAAGGAGAGACCATGGCCCAGAAGGCGCAGCGTCCGGAGCAGCTCACCGGGCCGCACCACTTCACCGGGATCACCGCCGACGTGGCGACGAACGTCGACTTCTGGTGCCGCGTCCTCGGGCTGCGGTTCGTCAAGAACACGCTGAACTTCGAGACGACGTTCCGCTACCACACGTACTTCGGCGACGAGGAGGGCCACCCCGGCAGCGTCATCACGTTCCTCGAGTTCACCGAGGCGCCGCCCGGGCGGCCGGGGCGCGGGGACATGTTCCGCCTCGTCCTGCGCGTCGCGTCCTACGACTCGCTCGAGTACTGGATGGATCGGCTGATCGCCAATCAGACGCACTGCGAGATGCTGCGGCTGGACCCGACGCAGCCCCAGAGCCTCGTGTTCCGCGACCCCGAGGGCCACGACGTCGAGCTCATGGTCTCCGACTCGCCGAACGCGCCGCTCGTCGCCGAGGCCGACGACATCCCGGCCGAGCACCGCCTCCTCGGCATCGAGGGTCCGCGCTCGTTCGCCACGTTGGAGGAGACGCTGCCGTTCGCTCAGCACATCGGCTTCCGCCAGGACGGCGACCGGCTCGTCCTCGACGGATCCAAGGGTCAGGGGCGCTGGTACTTCGCGCCACCGCCCGATCGTCCGTCGGGCGACATGCACGTCGGCGTCTGGCACCACATCGCCTACGGCGCGGGCAGCGGCGACGAGCTGCAGGCCTGGCGTGACTACGCGACGACCGGTCCCGCCCCGTACACCGCGATCTTCGACCACTACTTCTTCGACAGCTGCTACGCGATGTCGCCCGGCGGCCGCGTCGAGCTGTGCACGAGCGGCCCGGGCTTCACGCTCGACGAGAAGCTCGAGGACCTCGGCGACCGGCTCTGCCTGAGCCCGCGCGTGGAACCGCTGCGCGCGAAGCTCGAGGCGGAGCTGCCGCCGATCGTCAACCCGCGCCCGCGCAGCAAGCCGGCGGCGGCCGCCGCCGGCAAGCCGGCCGCGGCGGCCTGATCGGCTGCACCCATGAGCGGGCTCCTGTGCACGACGATGGTCGGCGCCTACCCGCGGCCGGCGTGGTACCGCGACCAGCTCGAGGGCCGCGACATCCGCGAGGCGTTCAAGGTCATCCATCGCGAGGAGGCGTTCCGCGACGCCGTCGGCGCCGTGATCGCCGACCAGCAGGCCGCCGGCCTGGACCTGGTGACCGACGGGCAGATGTGGTTCGACGACTACGCGATGGGGATCGGCGCGTTCTTCTGGTACTGGTTCGAGCGGATCGGCGGCTTCGGACACGAGAAGCTCGAGCACCCGGCTCGGTCGCGGACCGGCGGCAAGGACGCGTTCATCCTCGACGAGGCCGGCGGGGTCGCGGTGCGCGGGCCGATCGAGCGCGGCCCGGTGCGGCTCGCCGAGCTCTACGCGATCGCCGCGCGCGCGGCCGACCGCCCGGTCAAGGCCTGCGTCGGTGCCGGCCCGGTGCAGCTGTCGACGATGGCCCATTTCGAGGCGGGCCCGATCTCCAACCGATTCGACCTGTCGGCTGCGCTGGCCGGCGTCTTCCGCGCCGAGATCGACGAGCTCGTCGCCGCGGGCTGCCGCCACGTCCAGCTCGAGGACCTCGGCGCCTGGATCCCGAACGTGACGGGCTCCGCGCGCGACTTCGACTGGGTGACGGACACGGTCAACCGCCTGTTCGCGGGCGTCACGGGCGTCGAGCGCTGCTGGCACTTCTGTCTCGGCAACGCGTGGGGGTCGCGCGCCGAAGGGCTGACGAAGGGCGGCTACGGCGGGGTGCTGCCGCAGTACTTCGACGTCGACGTCGACGCCTTCGTGCTCGACTTCGCCTGCCGCGACATGGCCGACGTCGCGGTGCTGCGCGACCTGCCGCAGGACAAGGCCATCCATGCCGGGGTCATCGACGTGCGCAACCTCGAGGTCGAGCAGCCCGAGCAGGTGGCGGCGCGCATCCGCGCGGTGCTGGAGGTCGTCCCCGCCGAGCGGGTGACGCTGACGACCGACTGCGGCATGAAGCAGCTCCCGCGCACGGTCGCCCGCGCGAAGCTCGCCTCGCTGACGCAGGGCGCGGCGATCGTGCGCGCCGAGCTCGAGGGCACCACGCCGGACGCTCCGGCCCCGAGCTGACGCCGGCCCGACGGCGCGTGCGGCGCCTCCCCACACCCACGGCGGAGTTCCCGCGGGTCGCCTGGGTGCGGGCCCCCGCCGGCAGGTGGGGCACGCCGACGCTCAAACGGGACCATGCACGCTGGTGCGCCGCGTGAACGCTTCTACCGTTCTGCTGGCACACGCACACGACCCCAGAAAGGTAGGGGAATACCGTGAACCGCGACGAGCAGAGCAGCGCACCGGCGACCGTCGGCTGGCTGGAGGAGATCCAGGACCAGGACTTCGACGGCGACGCCTTCGGAGCGTGCACCACCAACACGTTCTCGCTGAGCGATTACTACGGCAACCAGGGTGACTGGTGCACGATCACCGTCGAGTGCATGGGTGCTTGCACCTAAACCGCCTGAGCGCGAGAGGAGACTCACCATGAACAAGAACACGTCTGACCAGAATCTGGAGCTGGGCAAGTACGACGAGGCTGAGCTCATCGAGCTCGTGGAGGCCGACGTCTACGGCGGCACCGGCGTCATCTGCAGCGTTACAGCGACGATCACCGCTGCCAGCGCGATGCAGCTCTGCCCGACGACATCGTGCACGGACAGCTGCTGAAACCGTACGCATGATCCCGAGGCGCCCGCGGCCGGTGCCGACGTTCGGTATCGGCCCGCGCCTCGGATTTGTGACCCCAGGCCCCGGGTAGCCGAATACCGACGGCCTCTACCGATTGGAGGATGCACATGAGCGCGAAACAGAAGTATTGGCTCGTCCAAGCTCGCTCGGGTTCGGTTCTGTTCATCGGTGCTGCGGCGATGCTGGTGCTCTGCCAGGCCGGCAACAACGCGATCGGCTACGCGGTGGGCGCGATCGCCCTCATCGCGGGCGTCCTGGTGTTCTCGCTCGTCGACCGCAAGAACGCTCAGAAGCTCGACAACCACGCGTGAGCGCGGCCACAGCTCCCATGCGGACGCTGTATCCAGAGCTCACCGACGACGAGTACGTCCAGACGATCAGGCCGCTGCGCCGCCGGCGCATCACCCCGAGCTCCGGAACCGGGATCGGGGAGTCGGCCGGCGTGGCGGGCGGCCTCGGGGCCGACCACGAGGTCGTCACCTTCCAGGCCGTATGCGCCGCCATCGCGCGCCATTACTGGAGGACGACGTGGACGCCGGGTGGGGAGCACCAGCTGCGCGACGCGGAGCAGTTCGCCGAGGCCCAGATCCAGCGCCTGTCGATCGAGGTCTTCAACATGGCGATCCGCCCGCTGGCCGACGCCATGCGCGAGTTTGGTGAAACGCGGGCCGCGTCATACGAGCAGTTCTGTGAAACGCTGCTGCGGTCGGGCTTCACCGATTTTGCCGCCGCGTACCCCGTGCTCTGGGGACGCCTCGAGCTGCGCCTCGAGCGCAAGGTCGGCGCCCTGCTCGAACTGCTGAACCGGCTGCAGGCCGACCGCGCGGACATCGAGCGGCGCATCGGCATCCCGCGCGCGGCCGCCGTCACCGCAGTGCAGGACAGCGGTGACACGCATGGTGGCGGCCGGACCGTGTCGATCGTCACCTTCGACACCGGCGCGAACTTGGTGTACAAGCCGCGTCCGGTGGACTGCGAGGCGGCGTGGTCGCGGCTGGCCGAGTGGATGCGGCGGCGCTACGACCTGCGCCTGCACGGACTCACCGTGCTCGACCGGGCCACCTACGGCTATGTGAAGTTCGTCGATCGCCACGAGGCCGCCGACCGGGACTTCACCGAGGTCGGCCAGCTCGCGGCGGTGCTGTACCTGCTCAAGGCCCGCGACATGCACTTCTCGAACATCCGGCATACCGCGGCCGGGCCGGTTGCGATCGACCTCGAGACCCTGCTGCATCCGCCGCGCCAGAAGTCGACCGGCCTGCAGGAGACCCCGCGCAGCGCCTACCGGCTGCTCGGCGAGTCGGTCTACGGCACGGGCATCCTGCCGCTCGTGGTCTCCAAGCGCGGTGAGCACGGCGGCGTCGACATCGGCTTCGCCGGCGGCGGCGAGGTCTACGGGCGCAGCCCCTTCCGGCGCTTCCGGCTCGAGAACGAGTTCAGCGCCGACCTGCGGGTTGTGTGGGACCGCGATCGCGATGGCGACGAGCTCGCGCCGGCACCGGCGATCTCCGAGGACGACGCCCGCGCCGTCAACCGGCGCTGCGCGGAGATGGTCGAGGGCTTCCAGCTCGCCTACCGGGCCATCGCGGCCGACGTCGAGGCGTTCGCCGCGCAGGTGCGCGACGAGTTCGGGGGCTGCCGCGTGCGCTACATCCACAACCCGACCGTCCGCTACGAACAGGCCCTGCGCAGCCTCACCGGCACCGAGGCCAGCGCGAACGGCGAGCTCGCCGACGGCCTGCTCAAGCGCGTGGCGATCGCCAGCCCGTCGGCCGCGCGCGAGCTCGTGGAGTCCGAATGCCGTCAGCTCTGGGAGACCGACGTCCCGTACTTCCTCCTCCGCGCCGACGGCACCGACATCACCGGCACGGACGGCCGGCCCATCGTGAGGAACGCCGTGGCGCTGTCGCCGCTCGCCGAGGTGCAGCGCGGCCTGGCGTCGCTGTCGGAGGAGGACCTCGACCGGCAGCTGCGGCTGATCCGGATGGCGTTCAACGCCAAGCTGCCCGACCCGCACGTCATGGACGAGGTGGTCGAGCTGCGGCGGGCCGGCGCCGCCGCCGCGCACGCCGCGGCCGGCGCGGCGGACGACTCGGGCCGGCTGCGCGACCTCGCCGCCGACCTCGCCGACAGCCTCGTGGACGCGATGGTCGAGGACCGCTATCCGCACCTGCCGCGCACGTGGATCGGCCCGGTGGCGACCGCCGAGGCCAACCGGCCGTGGTCGCCCGGCGTGCTGAGCTACGACCTCTACACCGGCCGCGTCGGCCCGGCGCTGGCATTGGCCGCGCTGGGCACCACGCTGCCGTCGGCGCGCTACACCGACGCGGCCGAGGCGGTGTTCACCCCGATCGCGCAGATCCTCAACGAGCGCACGTTCGAGACCCGCAGTATCACCCAGGCCGGCATCGGCGCCTACAACGGGTTCGCGGGCACCGCGTGGGCGCTGGCCGTCGCCGCTCGCCTGCTGGACCGGCGCGACTACGCCGACGCCGCGCAGGCCGCCACGGCGTTCCTCACCGGTGAAGCCGCCGGCCGCGGCTGGTTTGACTCCATCTCCGGCGGCATCGGCGCCGAGCTCGTGCTGCTGGAGATCGCGCCGGACGCCCCGGCGCTGCGCGAGCGCATCGACCGCTCGTGCCGCTACGCGCTGGACCACCGCCTCGCCGACGGCATGGAGTACTCGGGCCTCGCGCACGGCGTCGCCGGGCTGATCCGCTACGCCGCGCGGGCCTTCCGCGGCACCGGGCTGAGCTCGGCGCAGGAGCTCTGCGAGACCGCGCGCGCGGCGTTGCAGCGGCGCTTCTTCGTCAGCGAGGCGCGCGGCTTTCGCACGAACGCCTCCGGCGAGGAGAACCACAGCGACAGCTGGTGCAACGGCAGCGTGGGCCTCATGCTCGCCATCGCGGAGGCCATCACGTGCGGGCTGGCGAGCACCGCCGAGCTCGACGACCTCGTCGCGCGGCTGCGGCGCGACCCCGTCTCGCGCAACCTCACGCTCTGCCACGGGATCCTCGGACTGCGCGAGGCGACCGCCTGGATGGCGCGCCGGCTGGGGCCGTGCGACGTGATCGATGCGCTCGACCGCGACCTGCTCGGGTACCTCGACGCCGACGTGATCGCGGCAGGCGCCTACGACGCCGACAGCCGCTACAGCCAGAGCACGAGCCTCATGGCCGGGCGCTCCGGCGTCGTGCTGCACCTGCGCAACCGGCTGCAGGCCGACAGCCTCGTCGCGCCGCTCACCCTCGACCTGGAGGCCGTGTGAGAAAGAAGGTTCGCCCCTACCTGCAGGTCACGCAGACCGAGTGCGGGCTGTGCGTCGCCCGATCGATGCTCCACTACCACGGGCGCGAGCTGTCGCTGCCCGCGATCCGCGAGGTGCTCGAGCCCGGCCGCGACGGTCTCAGCCTCAAGGAGATCGGCCGGGTCCTGGGCACGTTCGGGCTGCGCACGAACATGTACCGGGTCAAGGACGTGCGCGGCCTGGACACGCTGCAGGTCCCGTTCATCGCCTACTGGAAGGGCTATCACTTCGTCGTCGTCGAGCGGCTGGGCGAGGACTCCGCGGTCATCGTCGACCCGATGGCCGGGCGCGTGACGATCACGCGCGAGGAGCTCGAGGAGGAGTTCACCGAGTACGTCATGACGGCGACGCCCGGCGAGACCTTCGAGCGCAAGTCGCTGCCGGTGCTGTGGGAGTGGCGCAACAAGCCGATCTGGCCGCGCGACACGAAGCCCTACTACGCCGGCCTGATCGCCGTGAGCATCCTGCTGTTCGCGCTGTCGCTGTCGATCCCCAAGCTCACCCAGCACCTCATCGACGCCGACGACCCCGCCGACCTCAGCATCGGCAAGCTCGTGCTGTCGGTCGCGGCCGTCGCTGTCGCGTTCTGGCTGTTTCAGCTCATCCGCGCCAACGTGACGACGACGATCGTCGAGCGCGCCAGCTGGTCGCTGATGAACCAGACCTTCAGCCACCTCATGCGGCTGCCGATCCGCTACTTCACCACCCGCCCGCCCGGCGAGCTCGTGTACCGGCTGAGCAGCCTCAACGGCGTGCGCGACCTGATCGCCTACCGCATCAGCCAGGGCGCGCTGGACCTCGTCACCGCGCTGATCCTGCTCGCCTACGTGTACTCGGTGTCGTGGCAGCTCGCGCTCGTCCTCACCGGCCTGTGCGTCGTCGTCATCGCGCTGCTGACCCTGAGCCGCCGGCTGAGCAACAGCGCCATGGACGAGGAGGTCAACTACGCCGGCCGCTCGCAGGCGATGCAGCTCGACGGCATCGTGTCGGTGAGCAGCATCCGGATGGGCACGTACGTCGGGGACTTCCTGAAGGAGTGGCGGGGCCTGTACCAGCGAGCGGTCGCCGCCATGGGCCGGCGGATGCGCATCCAGAACTCCCGCATCGGCAGCGCGGTCACGAGCGTGCAGATGTTCGGCCCGCTGCTCGTGATGGCGATCGGGCTGCACTGGGTCCAGAGCGGCCAGCTCACGCTCGGCGAGGCCGTCGCCTCGCAGACCGTGGCCGCGCTCGTCCTGTCGATGGGCACGTCGATCTACCAGTGCATCACCGAGGCGATGGTCGCCTCGAAGTACCTCGAGCGCGTCGACGACGTGTTCTCGATGGACGTCGAGCCGCCCGGGGGCAGCCGCCGGGAGCTCCCGGACACGTCGATCGCGCTGCGCGACGTCGACTTCGCCTACACGGAGAACTCGCCGCTCACCCTGCGGTCGATCAGCCTCGACATCGCCGCCCGCGAGTCCGTGGCCGTCGTCGGTGAGTCGGGCTCGGGCAAGACGACGCTGGGCAAGATCATCTGCAGCCTCTACGAGGTCTCGGCGGGCGAGCTCACCTACGGCGACATTCCCGTCGACGAGTTCCATCGCGACAGCCTGCGCTCGCGCATCGGCTACATCCCGCAGGAGTGCCACCTGCACAACCGCACGATCGTCGAGAACCTGACGATCGGGTCGGCCCTGCCCAAGGACGAGGCGATCCGGCGGTCGCGCGAGCTCGGCTTCCTGGAGTTCGTCGACGACCTGCCGATGGGCTACCACACGGTCGTCTCGGAGATGGGCGCGAACTTCTCCGCCGGCCAGCGCCAGCGGCTGGCGATCGCCAAGGCGCTGCTGCGCGACCCGAGCATCCTGATCCTCGACGAGGCGACGTCGGCGCTGGACAACATCAGCCAGCGGCGGGTCCACGAGGCCGTCGCCGAGCGCGCGTGCACCCAGATCATCATCGCCCACCGCCTGTCGACGGTCATGCACGCCGACCGCACGTTCGTGATGCACGACGGGGAGATCGTCGAGTCCGGCAGCCACGAGGAGCTCGTGGACCGCAACGGCTACTACACCGAGCTGTACGGCGCCGACCGCGTCGTCGTCGAATGAGCGGCCTGTTCGTGTCGGTGCGGGAGGCCTGCGGGGCCGGCGTGGACGCGCAGCTGTCGGCCAGCGGCGAGCCCGACCTCGTGCGCGACGCGCTCGACGCCGAGCTGCCCGCCGTGCTGCGCCACATGGTGGCGCGCACGTACGTGTCGCAGCTGCACCGCTTCCGCGAGCGCGCGGGGCTGCCGGTCGACGCCGAGTCCAGCCGGGCCAGCGACGCGTTCCACGAGCAGCTCAACGGCGACGCCGTGGCCGCGTGGTTTGCCGAGCTGCCCGTGCTCAAGCGCCTGCTGACGACGGTCGTCTCGCGCCGCGTGGCCGAGCTCGACCGCACGGCGGCCGCCATCCGGGCGGAGCTGGCGAGCGGAGCGCTCGTGGCCGCCGGGATCCTGCCGGACGGGCACGGCGAGATCGAGCGCATCCGGGCGCTGGGCTCGGACCTGCACAACGGCGGGTGCTGCGTATGCGCCGTCACGCT
>JADMIO010789814.1_pt1 | contig 18342 bp, 18 predicted proteins | sample 8958161 | NCBI WGS metagenome assembly JADMIO01 (sample SAMN16585339, study PRJNA669376) | soil metagenome | isolation source: Crop rotation soil | place: USA: Cullars Rotation, Alabama | collected 2011 | reverse complement strand
CTTTCCCGGCCGCGAGCGTGCGCGTGACGACCGGCACCGAGCTGACCGCGGCGCTGACCACGGCCGCGCCGGGCGACACGATCCGTCTGGCCCCGGGTGCGTACGGCGCGCTCGCGCTGAGCGGTCGCGGCGGCCCCGGCGCCTCCCTCACCCTGGCCGGGGAGGCGGGCGCGCTCGTGTCGGGCATCGACATCAGCGGCTCGCAGCGGATCGTCATGACCGGCATCGCCGTGGCGCCGACCGCGGGCACCCGCGCGTTCGTCCGCGTCTCGTCCTCGAGCGCGATCACGTTCCGCTCCATGAGCTTCGACGGCGGCGACGGCGGCGCCGGCGTGGCGATGGACTTCGCGGCCACCGCGACGGGCGTCTCCGTGCTCGACTCGCGCTTCCAGTTCTGCTCCTCGCCCTACTGCATCCGCACCTCCTCCCCCGACGTGCTGATCCAGCGCAACGTGTTCGACAGCCTCTACGACACCGACGCGGTGCACGGCTTCGGCGGCGGCGTCATCCGCGGCAACCGCATGGATCACGCGCTGCCGCGCGCCAACGGCAATCACAACGATTTCGTCCAGATCGGGGCGGGGGGCCCGTGGGTGATCGACGGGAACTGGTTCGGCGTGCGCACGGGCGGTGCCGCGTCGATCTGGCTCGACCCGATCAACGGGGGACTGATCCACGACGCGCTGATCTCGAACAACGTCGTGACCGGGCACGAGACCGGCCAGTACGTCGGCATCTTCGTCGGTGGGGACGGCACGCCCGCTGCGCTCATGCCGCGCAACGTCGCCGTCGTCAACAACACCGTCGTCGCGGGGCTCTCGAACTCGCTGCGGTTCGGCCGCGCCTACGCGACGATGCCGGTGGAGGAGCGGCCCCTCGTCGCCAACAACGCCGGTGAGCGGCTCGTCGACATGTGCGATCGCATCCGCAGCGCCCACAACGTCTTCGCCGTCGGGCAGGCGTGCGCGGCCGGCGACGCGATCGGCAACCTGCACCTCGACGCGAGCGGCGCCCCGACCGCTGCGAGCGCGCTGCTGATCAACCGCGGCGATCCGCGCTCGGCGCCGGCCCTGGATCATTTCGGGTTCGCCCGCCTGGGCGCTCCCGACGTCGGCGCGATCGAGTTCGGCGGCACCGCTGCGCCCGTCGCGAAGCCCAAGGCGCGGCCGCGGCTGGTCGCGATCAGGCTGGCACGCGGGCTGCGGAGCGTCCGCGTCCGCGTCACGACCGCGAACGCCACGCGCGTTACCGTGACAGCGCTCGTGCGCGGGCGCATCGTCGCGAAGGCCGCGCGCGCGGGCTCGGCAGGTCGTGGGGCGGTGCTGGAGCTGAAGGTGCCGCGACGCGGCCGTCTGAGCGTCCGCGTGCGCGCCCACGGCCCCGGCGGCAGCGTCCTGCGCATCGTCAAGGCGGAGGCGCGCGCGTGACGCAGGCGCGCCTCGATGCGCTCGTGGCGTTCACCCTGGCCTGCGTGCTCGCGCTCTGGCTGACGCCGCTCGCCGCACGGCTCGCGGCGCGCATCGGCCTCGTCGACCACCGCACCTCCGAGCGACGGCTGCACTCGCGGCCGATCCCGTTCGGCGGCGGCATCGCGCTCTTCGTGGCCGTGGCCGTGCCGGTCCTGCTGCTGCAGCCCTCGCTCGGCGGCCGCGCGCATGCGATCCTGCTGGGCGCATGCGTGTGCGCCGGCGTCGGCCTCCTCGACGACCGCTTCGAGGTGCATGCCGTCGTCAAGCTCGCGGGTGAGCTCGCGGCCGCCGCGATCCCGGTCAGTGCAGGCGCGACGATCGACCACCTCACGATGCCGCTGGTCCAGCCGCTCGATCTCGGCGTGCTGCAGTACCCGGTGACGATGATCTGGATCGTCGCCCTGATGAACAGCTTCAATTTCATCGACGGCATGGACGGCCTCGCGGCGGGCATCGGGACGATCACGGCGACCACGTTCGCGATCCTCGCGCTGTCGTTCAACCGTGGCGGGGCGGCGCTGCTCGCGGCCGCGCTCGCCGGCGCGTGCCTCGGGTTCCTGCGCCACAACTTCCATCCCGCGCGCGTCTTCATGGGCGACGCGGGCTCGCTCACGCTGGGCTTCCTGCTCGCCACGATCGCGATCCAGGGCGTGCTGAAGACGGCCGCCGCCGTCGCGCTGCTGTTCCCGATGCTCGTGCTGCTCGTGCCCATCGTCGACACGTCGTTCGTCGTCCTCCACCGGCTCAAGTACGGTCGCCGCCCGTGGTCGGCGGACGCGCACCACCTGCATCACCGCTTCGTCCGCGTCGGCTTCGGGCAGCGCCGCGCAGCGCTCGCGCTCTACGCGTGGTGCGGGTTGCTCGCCGGCTGCGCGCTGGCGGTGCGCTTCTTGCACTGGCGCACGCACGGCGAGGTGCACCTGGGGCCGACGATCGCGCTCGCGGCGCTCGGTTTCGCCGCGCTGCTGGCGACCGTCTGGATCGTCGTCGTGCTGGAGGTGCTGAAGCAGCGGCACCTCCAGCTCTTCGGCCTCGCGCGCGGCGCCGACATCCCGGCCGACACGCCCCTGATCGAGACCTGGCGGCGACGGCGCGGCGCCGCGGGAGTCAAGCACTGAGCGCCGATCTCGCCCGCGCGGCCGCCGTGCGCGCGGCGCTCGAGCTGATCGAGCCCGGCATGCGCCTCGGGCTCGGCTCCGGCCGTGCCGTGTGGGCCACCGCGGAGGCGATCGGCGCCGGGCGCGCCCGCCCCCGTCTGGTCGTCTGCGCCTCGCCGCACACCGCCGAGCTCGCCGTTGCGGCGGGCCTCGCGGTCGCGTCGCCCGAGGAGGCGCCCGAGCTGGATCTCGCGTTCGACGGCGCCGACGAGGTCACGCGCGACCTGTGCGTGCTGAAGGGCGGCGGCGGGGCGCTGCTGCGCGAGAAGCTCGTGATCGAGTCGGCGCGCCGCTGCGTGATCGTGGCCGAGTCGCGCAAACTGGTCGGCCGGCTCGGCGAGCACTGGCGGCTGCCGGTGGAGATCGTGCGCTTCGGCTGGCCTGGGACACGCACGCGGCTGCTCGGGCTGCTCGCGGACGCCGATCTGCGCGCCGGCGACGGCGAGGAGCCGTTCGTCACGGACGAGGGCCATTACATCCTCGACTGCACCGTACCGCCGCACACCGACGCGGCCGCGCTCGCGGCGGCCGTCAAGGCGGTCACGGGCGTGGTCGAGCACGGGCTGTTCCTGGGGCACGCCGACTCGGCGCTGCTCGGCGCGCCCGACGGCTCGCTCGAGCGCCTGCTCAGGCCGTGAACTGCACCGGATGGCGCGACTCGATGAACGGCCCGATGAGCTCCTTGATGATGCGGATGTGCTCCGGATGGTCGGCATAGGCCTTGAACCCGTCGACGTCGTCGAACTGCGCCGCGATGGCGAAGCTCGCGTTGCCGTCGCGCAGCGCGAGGTCGGGGCCGATCGCGAGCGCGCGCACCTCGGGAAGCGCCGCGCCGAGCGCCGTGACCGCATCCTTGATGCGGTCGACCTGATCGGCCGGAGCGTCGGGCTTGAGATGGAAGGTGACGACATGGTGAAGCATGCGGCGACCCTAGATGATCGATTCCGCAGCCGCGGCGCCACCATGCACAAGCGACGGGAGTTGCGAGCGCCGGCGACGGCATCGTTCGGCTTGCGCGTGCGGTTTCCGGCAGCTTTCGCGCGATCCGGTGGCTGTCACGAACTCGGCGTGACGTCTGCTATGTTCCGCGTGTCTGCGGGGTGGTCGCCCACCCGGAGGCATCAGGGACGGAGCGGGCGGCAGGCAGCGTTTCGACCCCAGGGGAGGCAGGGATCTACGAGCATGCGCCCGCAGCGACCGGGAGCGCCCGATGCGTCGGGCATGGCGGCCGGCTTCATGCTGGTCACGTGCATCGTGGGCTGTGGCGCGCTCGGCGCGCTCGTCGGCTGGCCCCTGGGTGTTCCGCTGCCGCTCGCGCTGGCCGGGGCGGCGCTGGGCATCGCGCTCGGGTTCTACCTCGTGTGGGTGCGTTGGTTCCGCCGACGGTGACGCGGTGAGCGCGGTGGCCGAGGACATCCCGGCGGCGCCCGAGCGCCCTTCGCGGGCGCACTGGCTGCTCGCCATGCGCCATCTCGCGTGGCCGGTCCTGATCCTCGCGTTCCCGCTCTTCGCCGTCGCCGGCTGGAGCCGCGGCGCGTGGCTGCTGTGCGCGATCATGTGGACGTTGCAGCGGCTCATCCAGGCGGGCGTCAACCGCTTCGTGCTCGACCTGCCGCCGACGCCGGCGGTGGCCGTGGCGGGCATCGCCTTCCTCACCCGCGCGTGGGGGACGATCATCGGCCTGATCGTGGCCCAGAGCGTGTGGGGGTCGGACGTCGCCGTGCCGGCTGCGATCCTCTTCGCCGTGCTCTACACGATCGACGCCATGTCGCGCGGGCTCGCCTGGGCCGACTCGAAGCGCGAGCCGCGCGGGAGCCGGGCGTGATGCGCCGCCTGTACGGCCTCGCCGGGCTGCTCGCCGTCGCGCTCGCCGCGCCGGCGCAGGCGCTCGCCGCCGAGGAGCCGAAGACCGACCCCACCAAGGAGTTCATCCTCGAGCCGTGGATCGAGATCCCGAAGCTCGGGCCGATCGACCTCTCGATCACGAAGGGCGTCTTCTACCTGCTGCTCTCGGCCGCGATCCTGCTGATCGGGACGCTGCTCGTCGTGCGCCACCTGAAGCTGCATCCGAAGCGCCTGCAGGCGTTCGTGGAGATCATCTACGACTTCAGCGAGTCCCAGATCGGCCGCGCGTCGCTGCCGCAGAAGACGTTCACGACGTGGTTCCCGTACCTCGCCACGCTGTTCCTCTTCATCTGGATCAACAACATGATCTCGTACCTGCCGCTGCCGGTGGAGACGGAGCACAAGATCGGCGGCTGGCTGCCGACGCCGAGCTTCTACGCGACGACGTCGAACATCTCCGTCACGCTCGCGCTCACGCTGATCACGTTCTTCGCGTCGCACTACGTGGGGATCCAGCACAACGGCGCCCGGGGCTACTTCGCGAGCTGGTTCCCGCCGGTCGGCGGCCCGATCAAGATCCTGATCGTGCCGCTCGAGATCCTGTCGCAGTTCCTGCGTCTGGTGTCGCTGAGCGTCCGGCTCTTCGCCAACATGCTGGCCGGCCACCTGCTCGTGCTGATGTGCGTCTCGCTCATCATCATCATCGGCAACGTCTTCGTCGCTGCCGCGAGCGTGCCGGTGGCCGTGTTCTTCTACTGCTTCGAGCTCGTGCTCGTGGCCAACCTGCAGGCGTTCATCTTCGCCCTTTTGTCCGGCATCTACATCGGTACCGCGGCCGAGCCGCATCACTGACCCAGGAGGAGACTCGATCCATGCCACTCGACGGTAATGTCAACGAGGCCGCGCAGAACCTTGCGCTCGGCATCGGCACGGGCCTCGGCGCGATCGGGCCAGGTGTCGGCGTGGGCTACCTGATCGGTAAGACGATCGAGGGCGTCTCGCGTCAGCCCGAGATGCGCGGCGAGCTGCAGGGACTCATGTTCCTCGGCCTCGCGCTCACCGAGGCGATCACGTTCTACGCACTGCTCATGTCGTTCGTCGCGTTCTTCATCGGTAAATGATCGCAGCGCTCGTCATCGCGGCGGAGGCGGCGGAGGACAACTCCTCCGATCTCGTCAAGCCGTTCCCGGGGCTGATGATCTGGACGCTCGTCGTCTTCTTCATCAGCTTCCTGGTCTTGAGGAAGTACGCGTTCGGCCCGCTCGCGGAGCTCGTCGAGAAGCGGCGCACGATCGTGCGCGAGAACCTGGAGGCCTCGGAGCGCTCGCGCGACGAGGCCCAGGTGCTGCTGGACGAATACAAGCAGCAGCTCGCACTGGCGCGGCGCGAGGCGGGGGAGATCGTCGAGCGCGCACGCCGCACCGGCGCCGAGCTCGAGCGCCAGATGCGCGACGAGGCGACCGCGCAGCGCGAGCGCGACGTGGCTGCCGCCAAGGCGGCGATCGCGGCCGAGACGCGCCAGGCGATCGACCAGATCAAGGCCCAGATCGCCGACCTGACGCTCGAGGCGACCGAGAAGGTCGTCGGTCGCGCGCTCGACGAGGCCGAGGGTCGGCGGCTCGTGGACGAGGCGCTCGCCGAGGTCGACTTCTCCAAGCTCGGAGCGGAGTAGCACCGTGGCCAGGGAGGTCGGGGGACGGGTGTACGGCGCGGCGCTCGCCGAGGCCGCCGCGGACGCGGGGCGCCTGCAGGAGGTCGCACGCGACCTCGCCGCCGTCGGCGCCTCGCTCGCGGGAAGCCGCGATCTCGCGCGGGCGCTGTTCAACCCCGCCTTCCCCGACGCGGCCAAGAAGCAGGTGCTCATCCAGATGAGCGAGGGCGCCGATCCGCTCGTACGGAGCGGGCTGCTCGTGCTGGTCGACAACGACCGTCTGCATGCCCTCGCCGACGTGATCGAGGTCGTCCAGGAGGCCAACCGCCGCGCCACCCGCAAGCTCGAGCTGCAGCTCACGACCGCCGTCCCGATCGAGGACGCCGACGCCGAGCAGCTGCGCGTCAAGCTCGCCGAGGCGAGCGGCCACGAGGTCACGCTCGACCGCTCGGTCGACCCGGCTATCCTCGGTGGCGTGATCGTGCGCGTGCGAGACCGCATGGTCGACCTGTCGGTGCGCGGACGCCTCGAGGCGCTGCGCCTTTCGCTACGCAATGCCCGCCTGGGCACCACCGGAGGAGAGAGTTGAGGCTCCAGCCGAATGAGATTGCCTCGATCCTGCGCGAGCAGATCGAGAAGTACGAGGTTCCGACCGGCGTCGAAGAGGTCGGCACCGTCATCCAGCTCTCCGACGGCATCGCGCGCGTCTACGGGCTGGAGAGCTGCGTCGCGCTCGAGATGATCGAGTTCCCGCACGGCGTAACCGGCCTCGCGCTGAACCTCGAGGAGGACAACGTCGCCGTGGTGCTGTTCGGCCACTGGCAGCTCCTCAAGGAGGGCGACACCGCCAAGCGCACCGGCGAGATCATGAGCGTGCCGGTGGGCGAGGCCCTGATCGGGCGCGTCGTCGACCCGCTCGGCAACCCGCTCGACGGCGGCCCGCCGATCGAGGCCGCGAAGACGCTGCCGCTCGAGTTCAAGGCGCCCGGCGTCGTCGACCGCCAGCCGGTGACCGAGCCCCTGCAGACGGGCATCAAGGCGGTCGACGGGATGATCCCGATCGGACGCGGGCAGCGCGAGCTGATCATCGGCGACCGCGGCACCGGCAAGACGGCCGTCGCAATCGACACGATCATTAACCAGAAGGGCACCGGCGTCATCTGCATCTACTGCGCGATCGGCCAGAAGGCCTCGACCGTCGCGCAGGTCGTGCAGAAGCTGCGGGAGAACGGCGCGATGGACCACACCATCGTCGTCGCCGCGAATGCCTCGGAGGCCGCGCCCATCAAGTACATCGCGCCGTACGCGGCGTGCGCGATGGGCGAGTACTTCTGCTACTCCGGTCGCGCCGCGCTGTGCGTCTACGACGACCTCTCCAAGCAGGCCGACGCCTACCGCCAGATGTCGCTCCTGATCCGCCGCCCGCCCGGCCGCGAGGCGTTCCCGGGCGACGTGTTCTACCTGCACTCCCGGCTCCTCGAGCGCGCGGTCAAGCTCTCCGACGAGCTCGGCGGCGGCTCGCTCACGGCGCTTCCCATCATCGAGACGCAGGCTGGCGACGTGTCGGCCTACATCCCGACGAACGTGATCTCGATCACCGACGGGCAGATCTTCGTCGAGGCGAGCCTCTTCTACGCGGGCGTGCGCCCGGCCATCAACGTCGGCATCTCCGTCTCGCGCGTGGGGTCGAACGCCCAGCTGCGCGCGATGAAGAAGGTCGCGGGCCGGCTCAAGCTCGATCTCGCGCAGTACCGCGAGGTCGAGGCCTTCGCCCAGTTCGGCTCCGATCTCGATGCCGCCACCCAGCAGCAGCTCTCGCGCGGCGCGCGCATGGTCGCGACGCTCAACCAGCCGCAGTACCAGCCCTGGCCCGTCGAGGAGCAGGTCGTGGCGCTCTGGGTCGCGCTCAACGGCTACCTCGACGAGGTGCCGGTCGCGCAGGTGTCGCGCTTCCACGACGAGCTGCGCACGACGATGCGCGCGGAGCAGAGCATCCTCGGCACGATCCGCGAGAGCGGCGACCTCTCCGACGAGACGGTCGAGAAGCTGCGCACGGCCGTCGAGCAGTTCGCGCAGGGCTTCGAGGTGCACGAGGAGGCCGGGCTGCTCGGCGCAGCCTCGTAACCCTTGGCGAGCCAGCAGGACATCAAGCGGCGGATCCAGTCCGTCCGCAACACGCGCAAGATCACGAAGGCGCTCGAGCTCGTCTCCGCGTCGAAGCTGCGGCGCGCGCAGCTGCGCATCGAGGCGCTGCGCCCGTACGCCGACCGCATGCGCGACCTCATGATGGAGGCGGCGTCGCGCGCCCACCTGCACGGCCAGCCGCTGCTCACGCGGCGCGAGCCGGCGCGCGTGGGCGTGATCGTGATGACGGCCGACCGCGGCCTGGCCGGCGCGTTCAACGGCCAGGTCGTGCGGCGCGCGCTGCAGATCGGCGCGGAGCACGAGTCGCAGGGCCGCGAGGTCGTGTACCTGCCGGTGGGCCGCAAGGGCCTCGGCACGCTGCGCTTCCGGCGCCGCGAGGTGCTCGAATCCTGGACCGGCTTCTCCGACCGGCCCGCGTACACCGACGCCGAGGCGATCGTGGAGGCGGCCTCGAAGGCGTACATCGCGAACGAGCTCGATCTCGTCGTCCTCGTCTACAACCGCTTCGTCTCGGCGCTGTCGCAGAACGTCGAGGATCTCGAGCTCCTGCCGATTCCGGAAGGCGACCTCGCGGGCCTGGATGCGCGCGAGCGCGCGCTCGAGGGCGAGATGCTGTTCGAGCCGGAGGCCGAGGAGATGATCGGCGAGCTGCTCGTGTCGTCGCTCGAGGTCACCGTCTATCGCGCCCTCCTCGAGTCGACCGCGTCCGAGCACGGCGCGCGCATGACCGCCATGCGCAATGCGTCCGAGAACGCGACCGAGCTCATCAGCGCCTACACGCTCGCCATGAACCGGGCGCGGCAGGCGGAGATCACGCAGGAGATCCTCGAGGTCGTGGCCGGAGCAGACGCGCTGCAGTGAGCGCGACGGCGCGCGCCTCAGGCGCGCCGAACAGGCCGGATCCGCGAGTGCGCGGGGCCTTCGCGGCGCGGATCCGGCATCCCCCGGATGCGCTTGGCAGCCGGGGCGGAGGGTTCTACGGTGTTGTGGGTGGGTAGTACCCGAATTGATGCGGTGCGACCCGTGATCCCAAAGTTCTATGCACGCTATGCTTTCGCGCCGATGGCGTGGAGCGAACGAGCGGGGTGGGTGGCGTGAGCGCCGTCGCGGGTCCGACGACCGGTGTCCAGACGGATGTCGTCACGGCGATCAAGGGCCGCAGCCCGCGCCAGCTGTTCTGGATGCGCTTCCGCCAGGACAAGGCGGCGCTCTTCGGCGCCAGCGTGATCATCCTGCTCGTGCTGCTCGCGATCTTCGCCGGCGTGATCGCGAATCTCGTTGGGCACGGGCCGAACGACGTCTACCAGGCCGAGATGAGCGACGACTACGGCATCCCCAAGGGGCCGAACTGGGACTTCCTCTTCGGCGCCGACGCCGCCTCGCGGGACCTCTTCGTGCGCGTCGTCTACGGCGCGCGGACGTCGCTGCTCGTCGCGCTCTTCGCGACCTCGGTGGCGATGACGATCGGCGTCGCGGTCGGCGTGGTCGCCGGCTACTACCGCGGCGTCGTCGACGCGGCCCTCTCGCGCATCAGCGACATCGTGCTCGCGATGCCCGTGCTCCTGATCGCGCTGGGCATCGGCGCCGCCTGCGGCGCGACGGCCGAGGGCTGCCTCGGCGGGCGCGTCGAGCCGGGCCTCGGCCTGGTGGTGTTCGTGATCTCGGCGTTCACCTGGCCCTACGTGGCGCGGATCGTGCGCTCGACGACGCTCTCGCTGCGCGAGAAGGAGTTCGTCGAGGCGGCGCGCTCGCTCGGCGCGAGCGACAGGCGCATCATCACGCGTGAGATCCTGCCCAACCTGGTGGCGCCGATCACGGTCTACGCGACGCTCCTGATCCCCGCCAACATCCTCTTCGAGGCCGGCCTCTCCTACCTCGGCCTCGGCCTGCCTCCGAGCACCCCTTCGTGGGGGCAGGCGATCGCATCCGCGGCCGACGGCGGCCTCTACCGCGACACGCCGTGGCTGATGATCTTCCCCGGCGTCTTCCTGATCCTGACCACGCTCTCGTTCAACCTGCTCGGTGACGGCCTGCGGGACGCGATCGATCCCCGGAGCGATCGGTAACTGACAGATCCGCTCGCACCGTCGTCCTAGTGGGGCGATGCCACAAGTCGACCCGGGCCCGTTCGGCCCACCACTCCTGAGGAGGAGCCTGCACGTGAAACTCAAGATCGCAATCGTCGCGGCCGTCGCCGCGCTCGCCGCCTTGGCGATGACGACAACGGCCAGCGCCCGGCCCGAGAAGGCCGCGGGCACCACGGCCAAGAAGGCCGCACCCGGCGGCACGTACCGCGTGGAATGGGAGGCGTCCTTCGACTTCACCGACGGGTTCGACCCCACCGGTGAATACCTCGGCGAGGCGTTCGGCATCTACTCGAACCTGCTCGTGCGCACGCTCGTGGGCTACAACCACGTCAAGGGCGCCCCGGGCAACGTGCTCGTGCCGGATGCAGCCACCGACCTCGGCAAGATCTCGAACGGCGGCAAGCGCTACACGTTCAAGATCAAGCAGGGCGTGAAGTTCGGCCCGCCGCTGAACCGCCAGGTCACCTCCGCGGACTTCAAGTTCGCGATGGATCGCATCAAGGATCCGAACCTCGCGGCCGGCTACGGCTTCTACTACAACGAGGTCAAGAACGTCCAGACGCCGGATCCGCAGACGGTCGTCTACAACCTCTCGAAGCCGATCGGCGACTTCCGCCTCCGCCTCAGCATGCCGGCCGCAGGCCCCATGCCGAAGGAGGTCGCCGGCTGCTTCACCGAGGCCGCCAAGTACGGCCGCTTCGTGATGTCGACGGGCCCCTACATGATCGCGGGCTCCGACAAGCTCGACGCCTCGAGCTGCGACAAGGTCGTCGCGGCGCCGCTCTCGGGCTTCGACGGCGAGAAGCAGCTGACGCTCGTCCGCAATCCCTCCTACGACCCCGCGACGGACTCGAAGAAGGCCCGTGAGAACTTCCCGGACTCCTTCTCGTTCACGGTCAACACGAACACCGAGGACATCTACGCGAAGGTCGCCCGCGGCGACATCGAGGACGAGATCGCGACCGAGACTCCGGTCGTCCTGCGCCAGTACAAGGACTCGGATCAGCTCAAGATCAACGACGGCGACCGCACGTGGTACCTCACGATGAACCCGACGCAGAAGCCGTTCGACGACCTCCACGTCCGCCGCGCGGTCAACTTCGTGATGGATCGCGAGGGTCTGCGCAAGGCCTGGGGCGGCCCGGCCGCCGGCGCGATCGCGACGCACGTCGCGCCCGACGCCATCCTCGGCAACAAGCTCAAGGGCTACGCGCCGTACGGCGGTCCCAGCGGCAACGTCGACAAGGCCAAGGCCGAGATGAAGCTGTCCAAGTACGACAAGAACAAGGACGGCCTCTGCGACGACAAGGCCTGCAACAACCTCTTCACCGTGCAGGGTGACGGTGCCGTGCGCGTCGGCATGGTGCCGGTCGTCGAGGCGAGCATGAAGAAGATCGGCATCAAGCTCAAGACGCGCGTGCTCAAGGACGCGTACACGCCGCTGCAGACGCCGCGCCAGAACATCCCGTTCGGCCTGCGCACCGGCTGGGGCAAGGACTACGCCGACGCCACGACGTTCTACGGCCCCCTCTTCGACGGCCGCAACATCATCGGCAAGAACAACACCAACTACTCGCTGCTCGGCATCACCGCCAAGCAGGCGAAGCAGTTCGGCGTCAAGGGCAACATCGCCGCGGCGTCGAAGCTGAGCGTGATCCCGGACCTCGAGAAGTGCGCACCGACGCTGGGCGATGCCCGGCTCAAGTGCTACGCCGCGCTCGACAAGAAGATCACGACGAAGATCGTGCCGTGGGTCCCGTACCTGTGGTCGTACTCCCAGAACATCGTCTCGAAGAACGTGACGAAATGGGACTTCGACCAGTTCGGCGGCACGATCGCCTACGCACACGTGGCGGTCAAGTGACCTGAGCCACTCGTCGGCGCCCCGGCATCCGCCGGGGCGCCGACGGCGGTTCCGGAAGCCCCGATGCTGCTCTATCTCGTACGACGCGTGGCCTGGGCCGCCATCGTGATCCTCGTGGTCACGATGATCGTGTTCCTGATCTTCTACAAGCTCCCGGGCGGCGACCCGGCGGCGCGCTTCGCCGGGCGCTCGCCGACACCGGAGCTGATCGAGACTATCCGGCACAATCTCGGCCTCGACAAGCCGTGGTACACGCAGTACTGGCGCTTCATCCGGAACATCGTCACCGGCGACGAGTACGGCTGGCCGGGCCTCGGGTACTCCTACGGCTCGAGCGTGCCGATCCGCGACAAGATCATCGAGAAGGCGCCGCGGACGCTCTCGCTGATCGGCGGCGCCGCGGTCCTCTGGCTGCTGATCGGCGTCTCGATCGGCGTCCTCTCGGCCGTCAAGCGCCGCTCCGTCATCGATCGCGCCGCGATGGGCTTCGCGCTCTTCGGCATCTCCGCCCCCGTCTTCTGGCTCGGCCTGATGGGGCTCTTCATCTTCTGGTTCAAGCTCGGCTGGTCGGCCGGCACCGGCTACGTCGCGCTGACGGACTCGCCCCGCGAGTGGGCCGCCCACCTGCTGCTCCCGTGGCTCGTGCTGGCGCTGCTCTACGCGGCCACCTATGCCCGGATGGTGCGCGGCAGCCTGCTCGACACGCTCGGGGAGGACTACATCCGCACGGCGCGGGCCAAGGGCCTGACGGAGCGGCGCGTGATCTTCGGGCACGGGCTGCGCGCGAGCCTGGCGCCGATCGTGACGATGTTCGGCCTCGACGTCGCACTGCTCGTCGGCGGCGCGGTGATCACCGAGAGCGTCTTCAACCTCGACGGCCTGGGCTTCATGGCGGTCGACTCCTTCTTCCGCCAGGATCTCCCGGCGACGCTCGGCGTGGTGCTCGTGGGCACGATCGCGATCGTGATCATGAACCTGCTCGTCGACATCGCCTACGCCTTCCTCGACCCACGGGTGCGCTACGCGTGAGTGCCGACCTGCTCCTCGATGTGCGCGACCTCGCGGTGCGCTTCCCGACGCCGGACGGGGTCGTCAACGCCGTCTCGGGCCTGACGTTCACCCTGCGGCGCGGCGAGACGCTCGGCGTCGTCGGCGAGTCGGGCTCGGGCAAGAGCGTCACGAATCTCGCCATCCTCGGGCTGCTCAACCGGCGGCGCGCGAACATCACGGGCGAGGTCCTGTTCCAGGGCCACGACCTGCTCACGGCGACGCCGCAGCAGATCCGCGACGTGCGCGGCAAGGACATCGCGATGATCTTCCAGGATCCGTTCGCGTGCCTCCACCCGATGTACCGCGTCGGCTCGCAGATCGCCGAGGCCGTGCTCGCGCACGACAAGGTCAGCAAGGCTCGCGCGTTCGACCGCGCGGTCGAGGTGCTCGACGCCGTGGGCATCCCCAACGCGCGCAAGCGCGCCCGCGACTACCCGCACCAGTTCTCGGGCGGCATGCGCCAGCGCGCGATGATCGCGATGGCGCTCGTGCACAATCCCGACGTGCTGATCGCGGACGAGCCGACGACCGCGCTCGACGTCACCGTGCAGGCGCAGATCCTGGAGCTGATCGACAAGGTCAAGCGCGACTTCGACATCGGCGTGATCCTGATCACGCACGACCTCGGCGTGGTCGCCGAGACGGCGCAGACGGTCATGGTCATGTACGCCGGGCGCGCCGTCGAGCACGGGCCGGCCGCGGAGGTGTTCCGCGACCCGCAGCATCCATACACCTGGGGGCTGCTCGAGTCGATGCCGAGCGTCCAGGCCAAGGTCGCGAAGCTGCATGCGATCGAGGGCTCGCCGCCGTCGGTCATCAATCTCCCGCCGGGCTGCCCGTTCCACCCGCGCTGCCCGCATCGCTTCGACCCCTGCGACAAGATCCGGCCGCCACTGGCGCCGATCCCCGACGGCCACCTCGACGCGTGCCATCTCGATCCCGCCGACAAGCGCCGCCTCTGGGCGTTGCGCCAGGCGGAGCGGCTCGGGGTGGGCGCGTGAGCGTCCAGCGCGAGGGGCTGATCGAGGTCGAGCATCTGACCAAGCGCTTCCCGGTCGCCTCCGGCGTGTTCAACCGCGCGGCGGGCGAGGTGCACGCGGTCGAGGACGTGACGCTCAGCGTGCGCCGCGGCGAGACGCTCGGCATCGTCGGCGAGTCCGGCTGCGGCAAATCGACGACGGCGCGGCTGATGCTCAAGCTGCTCGAGCCGACGGCCGGGACGATCCGCTTCGACGGCCGCGACATCACGAACCTGAGCGCGCGCCAGATGCGGCCGGTGCGGCGCGAGATGCAGATGATCTTCCAGGACCCGTACTCGTCGCTCAACCCGCGGCAGACGGTCGGGCAGATCATCGGCCAGCCGTTCTCGATCCACAAGACCGAGGGCGACCGCCGAGCGCGCGTGCGCGAGCTGATGGATCGCTGCGGCATGAACCCCGAGCACTACAACCGCTACCCGCACGAGTTCTCGGGCGGTCAGCGGCAGCGCATCGGGGTCGCGCGCGCCCTCGCGCTGCAGCCCAAGCTGATCGTCTGCGACGAGCCCGTCTCGGCGCTCGACGTGTCGATCCAGGCGCAGATCCTGAACCTGCTCGAGAGCCTCCAGAGCGAGTTCGAGCTGACCTACGTCTTCATCTCGCACGACCTCTCGGTGATCCGCCAGATCGCCGACCGCATCGCCGTCATGTACCTCGGCCGGATCGTCGAGCTGGCGGAGTCCGAGGCGCTCTACGAGCTGCCGCGGCACCCCTACACGGCGTCGCTCCTCTCGGCCGTGCCGCGCGTCGACAGCTCGGGCGTGCGGCGGCGCGAGCGGATCGTGCTCACGGGCGACGTGCCCTCGCCCGTCGCGCCGCCCTCGGGCTGCGCCTTCCATCCGCGCTGCCCCAAGGCGCGCCTGCTCACGGGCGGCGAGGGCGTGCCCGAGGACTGCCGCGACGACGTGCCGGACCTCGCCTCCGGCGAGAACGGCGCCGCGGGGCACGACGCCGCCTGCTGGCATCCGCTCTCCTCCGTCGACGAGCTGCGGCCCCTCGCCAGCGCGTGATCCGGTGAGCGCGCCGGGCACGACGTCGCGCTCTCCGGCACGCTGCGCGGATTAGCCGCGCCCGCGGGTCTGCTCAGCAGCCCTTGCCGGCGCAGAGCTCGGGGCCGGCCTTGGTCTGGATCGTCTTCGCGGCGTCGGGCGCTCCGGAGACGTCGATCCGCAGCGGCGGCACGTTGACTCGCCCGTCGCGCGCCAGCCGCACCGAAAGCAGCAGCGTCAGCGTCTGACCCGGCTCGAGCCGGAAGCGCTGCATCGGCAGGAGCGCCGGCGTGGGCACGTCGAGCGGCGGTGTCACGTGCGGCGGCACCGCGCTGTCGGCGACGCAGCTGTTGCAGCCGCGATACGCCAGCGCGCCGATCACCGTCAGGCCCTCGGGTGGCTGTGAGACGCGGATGCGGTCGATCGTGATCGTCTGCTTGCCCGGGTTCGCGATCCGGAACGCGGTCACGCTCAGCGGGATGTTGGCGACCGCGGCGTAGGAGCCGCTCTGCGCGTGCACGTCGAGCGGCGACGGTGGGTCGCTCTCCGACAGCGTCAGCGCGAGCACGACGGCGCCGACGGGAATCAGGATCGCCAGGATGATCTGCACGACCCGCATGCGCGCCCCGGCGACGCGGACACGGGGCGGCACTTCCGCCATGGCGGAAAGATTCTCTGCGCTCACGCCACGAGGTTACGCCCACTGGCCCCGTGTGGGAAGCCCTGAATGCGCATCTGCCGCCCGACGGCGGCGCACAGCCGCCGATCGGCCTCCGCAGTCCCTCGTTCGGGGGACGGATCGGCTGCAGACAAGGCAGAGATCGAGCGCGCGCTGCGAAGCGCGGGGTGGCCAAGTGGCACTCGCCGCGTGTGCCACTTGGCGGATCGGGCTGGCCCGATCGCGGTGTCCTCCGCCGGCCGCGTCACCCGCCGAGGAGCACTCGCGTCGCCGACACGAGGGATCTCGTCCGAGATCACGGGCGGGCTCCGTGACGGCGGGTGCTGCGCCTCGCATCCAAGTGGCACCCGCCGCGCGTGCCACTTGGCGTCGTCGACGCAACGGGCGCCCATGCCTTGTCGAGCGGGCTCGATCCCGAGTTGCTGCGCCTCGCGTCCAAGTGGCACCTGCCGCGCGTGCCACTTGGCGGGGTCGACGCGTGCGGGATTCCTGCCATCGTGCTCTAGGCTGCGGAGGTGCCGAAGCCGCGAGCGAACGTCGAGCTCTGGGCGCGCCGAGCCCTGCTGCCGCTCCGCATCGCGCTGCCGCTGGCGGCCGTCGTGCTCGCGGCCACCGGGTGCGGTGCGAGCCTCGGCGGCCGCTACGACAGCGCAACGACGGGTCCCGGGATCGCCGCGGCGCCGGGCACGACGGCGAGCGCGTTGCGCACGGTCACCGCCCAGCCGCTGCCGAGCCTCGATCCGGCGTTCGCGAACACGCGTCAATCGCGCGCCGTCGCGAACCTGCTGTGCACGCCGCTCGTGCGCTACGCGGCTGCGCCCGGCGTGCCGGGCACGGTCATCGTGCCGGGCCTCGCGCGCGATCTTCCGATCATCTCGCGCGGCAGCCGAACGTTCCGCATCCAGATGCTGAGCGGCCTGCGCTTCGCCGGCGGGGAGCCGCTCACGACCGAGGACGTGAAGGCGACGTTCGAGCGCCTGCTCGACCCGGCGACGGCGTCGCCCGGCGCCGCGCTGTTCCGCGACATCGTCGGAGCGAAGACGTTCCGGTCGGGGGAGGACGCCCACCTGCGCGGCGTGCAGGCCCGCGGCGGCCAGATCACGTTCTCGCTCAAGCGCACCGACCCGTCCTTCATGGCGCGGCTCGCGATGCCGATCGCGTGCCCGGTGCCGAGCGACACGCCACACCGCGAGGTGCCCGATCTGCTCGCGCGCCAGGCCACGGGCCGCTACCGCGTGGCCGAGCACACGTCCGCCGTGATCGATCTCGCGCGCGTGCGGCGCACGTCGGCGGTGCCGGACGGGGATGCGCCAGGCGCGGCAGCCCACGTCTCGATCACGCGCGTCGCCGACGCCGCTGCGCTCGAGCGCTCGGTGCGCGCCGGCACGGCCGATCTCTCGCTCGACGACGTCCCGGGCACCACCGCGCCGTCGCTCGCGGTGCCCTCGACGGCGCTCGCGGTCATGCGCATCGATCCGCGGCGCTGGCCGCTCTCGGACGAGAACGTGCGCCGCGCGCTGTCGCTCGCGCTCGATCGGCGCCTGCTCGCGCTCTCGGACGGCGGCGACGTCGAGCCGGCGCGCTCGCTCCTGCTCGATCCGCAGGCGCCGAGCGCCACGTCGCCGGACGCGGACGCCGCTCGGGCCCTGCTGCGCACGGCGGGGGCGGAGGGGACGCTGCGGCTCGCGCTGTGGGCCGAGCCGGGCTCGCAGGAGCGTGTGGCGCGTGCGATCGCGAGTCAGTTATCAGTCGTGGGAATCGGGGTAGAAGTGCGCGTGGCGACTGCTGCGGAGCGGCCGGACGACGCGCGAGCGTGGCTCGAGTGGCTCACGCCGACCTACGGCGACCCGGCAGCCATCTTCGTGCCGCTCGCGAATGCGATGACGCTCAGCGGTCAGAACGCCGTCGCGAAGCGCGTCCGGCGCGCGGCGCGACTCGCCGGCGACGCCCGCCGCGCTGCCTTCCGCCGGCTCGACGAGCGCCTTGCTCCAGGGGGTCTGGGAGCGATTCCACTCCTTCGGGCAAACTTTTCCACGCCGACCTCGTCCATGCTGGTGGGGAAGGGCACCCATCCCGTTTTCGATATCGATCTCGCCCTCCTCTCCACGCGCCGCTCATGACCGCTCCCCGCCCCCAGCATCCGCTTCCGCCGCTCTGTGAAATGGCGCGGCTGTGGATCTCCATGGCCGCGGACGGCGAGACGAGCGAGGTCGAGCGCGCCGCGCTCGACGATCACCTGGAAGAGTGCGAGGACTGCACGGAGTGGCGCGCGCTCGCGGAGGCCGTCGTGCTGCACGTGCGCACGACGCCGCCGAGCCCGGTCCCGGCCGGCTTGCTCCCGGTCGTCGCGCCGCCGCGCTCGGGGAAAG
>JADMIO011294229.1_pt1 | contig 18343 bp, 15 predicted proteins | sample 8958161 | NCBI WGS metagenome assembly JADMIO01 (sample SAMN16585339, study PRJNA669376) | soil metagenome | isolation source: Crop rotation soil | place: USA: Cullars Rotation, Alabama | collected 2011 | reverse complement strand
GTCACCGCCGGCGACATCCAGACCGTCGGCGACATCGTCGTGCTCAATCCGGATCTCGTGCTGTGCCATCTCGATGAAGGCGCCGAGATCCGCATGGAGTTCACGGTCAATACCGGCAAGGGCTATGTCCCGGCCGAGCGCAATCGTCCGGAAGACGCGCCGATCGGCCTCATCCCGGTCGACAGCCTCTATTCGCCGGTCAAGAAGGTCTCCTACAAGGTCGAGAACACCCGCGAAGGGCAGATCCTCGACTACGACAAGCTCACGCTGTCGATCGAGACCAACGGCTCGATCAGCCCGGAAGACGCGCTCGCTTACGCGGCGCGCATCCTCCAGGATCAGCTCAACGTCTTCGTGAACTTCGAGGAGCCGCGCAAGGAGGTCGTGTCCGAGGCGATCCCCGATCTCGCCTTCAACCCGGCGTTCCTCAAGAAGGTCGACGAGCTCGAGCTCTCGGTGCGCTCCGCCAACTGTCTCAAGAACGACAATATCGTCTACATCGGCGACTTGGTGCAGAAGACCGAGGCCGAGATGCTGCGCACGCCGAACTTCGGCCGCAAGTCGCTCAACGAGATCAAGGAAGTGCTGGCGCAGATGGGCCTGCACCTCGGCATGGAAGTGCCCGGCTGGCCGCCCGAGAACATCGACGAGCTGGCCAAGCGCTTCGAGGATCATTACTGAAAGACGATTGTAGTCTCGCGCCGTACGGCGCGGGCAAGGAGAGGGACCCGCGATGCGTCACGGCAATGCTCATCGCAAGCTCAACCGCAAACCGGAGCATCGGCGCGCCATGTTCGCCAACATGGCGGCGGCGCTGATCAAGCACGAGCAGATCGTGACCACGCTGCCGAAGGCGAAGGACCTGCGTCCGATTGTCGAGAAGCTGGTCACGCTCGGCAAGCGCGGCGATCTGCATGCCCGCCGTCAGGCGGTTGCGGAGATCCGCGACGTGGCGATGGTCAAGAAGCTCTTCGAGGTGCTCGGACCGCGCTACAAGGAGCGCGCAGGTGGCTATACCCGCGTGCTCAAGGCCGGCTTCCGTTATGGCGACAACGCGCCGGTGGCGGTGATCGAGTTCGTCGATCGCGACGTTGGCGCCAAGGGCCAGGACTCCGGTCCCGTGCCGGAACGTCCGACGGAAGAAGCGGCGGCCTGATCCGAGTGGGCTGGACATTTTTCAAACGGGGCGGCCGAGTGCCGCCCCGTTTCGTTTTGCGGCTCCGCTCGCTCGCGCCGCCGCAGCCAGGATGTCAGGCCCGGATTCCCGCGCAGCGCCACCGGAACGGAATGGCGACCTCGTTGTCTCTTCTATTGCGCAACCCGGCCTTATATATCTGGACGCCGAACAAGCCCCGGATTCCGGATATGATTCGCAGCCTTACCGCCTTGCTCGTCCTGGTGCTCGCCGAACTCGCCTCGCTCCCGCCGGGCTTGGCGCAGGAGCGGCGCGTCCCGAGTTCGCTGGCCGAGCTGAAGCTCTCCTACGCGCCGGTCGTTCAGCGCGTCACCCCGGCGGTCGTGAACGTCTACGCCGCCAAGGTGATCGAGAACCGCAATCCGTTGCTCGAAGACCCGCTGTTCCGCCGCTTCTTCGGCCAGGGCCTGCCGCGCGAGCAGGTGCAGCGCTCGCTCGGCTCGGGCGTGATCGTCGATTCCTCCGGCCTCGTCGTCACCAACAACCACGTGATCGAGGGTGCGAGCGAGGTGAAGGTGTCGCTCGCCGACAAGCGTGAGTTCGAGGCGCAGCTCGTGCTCAAGGATGCGCGCTCCGATCTCGCGGTGCTACGCATCAAGAATGGGCGCGAGCGCTTCCCAGTGGTCGAACTCGGCGATTCCGACGCTCTGCAGGTCGGCGATGTGGTGCTGGCGATCGGCAATCCGTTCGGCGTCGGACAGACGGTGACGCACGGGATCGTCTCGGCAGTGGCTCGCACGCAGGTCGGCATCACCGATTATCAGTTCTTCATCCAGACCGATGCGGCGATCAATCCGGGCAATTCGGGCGGCGCACTGGTCGACGTCAACGGCAAGCTGATCGGCATCAACACGGCGATCTTCTCCCGCTCCGGCGGCTCGCAGGGCATCGGCTTCGCCATTCCGGCCAACATGGTCCGGGTGGTGATCGCTTCGGCGAAGACGGGCGGCAGCGTCGTGAGACGGCCGTGGCTCGGCGCCAAGCTGCAGGCGATCACGCCCGATATTGCAGAAAATCTCGGGCTCAAGCGCCCGGCGGGCGCCCTGGTGGCGAACGTCACCAGCGGCAGCCCGGCGGCGAAAGCCGGATTGCGCTCGGGCGACGTCATCAACGCAGTCGACGGCCAGCAGGTCGATGACCCGAACGCCTTCGAGTATCGTTTCGCCACCAAGCCGCTCGGCGGCAAGGCCCGCGTCGACCTGATCCGCGGTGGCCGCGAGTTGGAAGCAACGGTCGCGCTCGAGACCGCGCCGGAAGCACCGCTCGACGAAATCACCATCCGGTCGCGCTCGCCGTTTCTCGGCGCCAAGGTGGCGAACCTCTCGCCCGCGCTCGCCGAGGAGCTGAAGCTCGATCCGGCCACCGATGGCGTCGTCGTGCTCGGCGTCTCGGATGGCTCGATCGCCCAGAACCTCGGCTTCCAGCGTGGCGACGTTGTGCTGGCGGTCAACAACGAGAAGATCGCCCGAACGCGCGACCTCGAGCGCATCACCAACAAGGCGAGCCGGCTCTGGCGCGTCACCATCCTGCGCGACGGCCAGCAGGTCTCGGTCGTGTTTGGCGGGTAATTCGCGGACAGCGACGCCGCACAGCGGCGACCAAAGGAGCAACATCATGGGTCGGCGGCCCGAACGGGGCGGTCCGAGCCTGTTCACGGCAGCGGGGCTCGACGAAGACGCGCCGCGCCCGCTTGCCGACAAGCTGCGCCCGCACAAGCTTTCCGACGTGGTCGGGCAGGATCATCTGCTCGGACCGGATGGTGCGCTCACGCGCATGCTCGAGACGCGTTCGCTCGGCTCGCTCGTGTTCTGGGGGCCACCCGGCACGGGCAAGACCACCGTGGCGCGTCTTCTCGCCGACGCCACCGATCTGCAGTTCGAGCAGATTTCCGCGGTGTTCTCCGGCGTCGCCGATCTCAAGAAGGTGTTCGACGCCGCCCGCGCGCGGCGCGAGACCGGCAAGGGCACCCTTCTGTTCGTGGACGAGGTGCACCGCTTCAACCGCGCGCAGCAGGATTCTTTCTTGCCCGTGATGGAGGACGGGACCGTCGTGCTGGTCGGTGCGACGACCGAGAATCCATCCTTCGAGCTCAACGCGGCGCTTCTTTCGCGCGCACGCGTGCTGGTCTTCAAGCCGCTCGACGCGGCGGCGATCGAGAAGCTCCTCGCCCGGGCCGAACAGACAGAGGGGAAGGCGCTGCCGCTCGACGCGGATGCGCGCGCGTCCCTGGTGCGCATGGCGGACGGCGATGGACGTGCCGCGCTGACGCTCGCCGAAGAAGTCTGGCGCGCCGCCCGCAAGGACGAAATCTTCGAGATCGCCAAGCTGCAGGAGGTGGTGCAACGCCGCGCGCCGATCTACGACAAGTCTCAGGACGGCCACTACAACCTGATCTCGGCGCTGCACAAGTCGGTGCGCGGCTCCGATCCGGATGCCGCGCTCTACTATCTCGCTCGCATGCTCGATGCCGGTGAGCATCCGCTTTATCTGGCACGCCGCATTGTTCGGATGGCGGTCGAGGACATCGGTCTCGCCGATCCGCAGGCGCTCGTCGTCGCCAATGCGGCGAAGGACGCCTACGATTTTCTCGGCTCGCCCGAAGGCGAGCTCGCGCTCGCCGAGGCGGTCGTCTACGTGGCGACCGCGCCGAAATCGAACGCGGTGTATGCTGCCTATGGAGAGGCCACGCGGGTCGCCAAGGAAGGCGGCTCGCTGCTGCCACCAAAGCACATCCTCAATGCGCCGACGAAGCTGATGAAATCCGAGGGCTACGGCTCGGGCTACGCGTACGACCACAATGCGCCCGAAGGTTTCTCCGGCCAGGACTACTTTCCGGAGGCGCTCGGCCGCCACACGTTCTACGATCCGCCCGATCGCGGCTTCGAACGTGAAATCCGAAAGCGACTCGAATACTGGGCGAAGCTGCGCCGCGAGCGCGGCGGAAGCTGAATGCGATCGATCAACCGGAGATGCGAGTGTGATGCGCGGACGTGGACCGAGACAGCCCGGCGGTGGTCGTCAGATCGCCGGCCCGCGTGACCACGACCGCCAGAAGCGTCGCGGCGGATCATCATCGCATGGCGAGGCAGCGCGGCCAGTGCAGAAGAATCGCCGCTCCTCGCGTCCGAAGAAGAAGACTTCCGCTGCGCCCCATCGGCCCGCGCCCGCGCGCACGCCACCTGCGCAGACCCCTCCGGCGCAGATGCCGACCAGCGTGCAGACGGTTGCTGTCACGCCGGACGAATCCGGCATGCGGGTCGACCGTTTCCTCGAGGCGCGCTTCCCCGGTCTCTCGTTCTCACACATTCAGCGCGTGATCCGTAAAGGCGAGCTGCGCGTCGACGGCAAACGCGTCGACGGCAAGGACCGGCTTCGGGCGGGTCAGGCGGTGCGCATTCCACCGCTGCGGCTCGACCAGCCGAAGCCGGCGGGCGGTGCGGAGGGCGAGGAGACCCGCGCCTTTCTGAAATCGATCACGTTGTTTGAAGACGACGACGTCCTCGTGCTCAACAAGCCGATGGGGCTCGCCGTGCAGGGCGGCTCGGGCACCGTGAAGCACATCGACGGCATGCTCGGGGCCCTGCGCGGCGCCGACGGCCAGCGTCCGCGTCTGGTGCACCGGCTCGACAAGGACACCGCCGGATGTCTGCTCGTCGCCAAGACGCGCTTCGCCGCTTCGGCGCTCGCCAAGAATTTCCGCTCGCGCTCGGCGCGTAAGGTCTATTGGGCGCTGGTCGCCGGCGTTCCGAAGCCGAAGCAGGGCCGGATCTCGACCTTTCTGGCCAAGGAGGAGCGCGAGGAGGATTCCTTCATGCGCATCGCCCAGCACGGGGAGGAGGGGGCGAGCCACGCCGTCACCTATTACGCGGTTGTCGAAACGGCGGCACATAAGCTCGCCTGGGTGTCGCTCAAGCCGGTCACCGGCCGCACCCATCAGTTGCGCGCCCACATGGATCACGTCGGACATCCGATCGTCGGCGATCCGAAATACTTCGCCAAGGAGAACTGGGAATTGCCGGGCGGCATTCAGAACCGCCTGCATCTTCTGGCGCGCCGTATCGCCATCCCGCATCCGCGCGGGGGCGGCGTCATCGACGTGAGCGCGCCGCTGCCGCCGCACATGCAGCAGTCCTGGAACCTGCTCGGCTTCGACGCGGTGCGCTTCGACCCGATCGAGCAGGCACCCGAAGAATAGCAAAGATCTCGTGAGCTTCGGGTTGACAGGCAACCGTCAGGTTGCATATCGTAGCTGACGCACAACAAGCGGGTTGCCTGATGGCCACGCAGTTCAAGCCCAATACCATCTACGTGATCTACATCGCGTCGACGCCGGACAAGGTCTGGGCGGCGCTCACCCGTCCGGAGTTCACCCGCCAGTATTTCTTCGGCCATGCCGTCGACATCGAACCGAGGGAGGGTGGCAACTTCCGCATGCGCACGCCGGACGGTCGCGAGCACATCAGCGGCAAGGTGATCGAATGGAATCCGCCGCGGCGGCTCTCGGTGACATGGCGCGTCGAGTCCATGCCGGAATTTCGTGAGCTGCCCGAATGCCTCGTCACCTATGACGTCGAGCGCTCGGGCGACTCGGTGAGGCTCACGCTGACCGAGGCGCACAGTTGGGATATTCCCGACGCGATTCTCTCGGGTGGCCGTGCGGGCTGGCCGGCAATCCTGTCGAGTCTCAAGAGCGTGCTCGAGACCGGCAGGCCGCTCATCGTCGAGATGCAGCCGCCGAAGGAGATGTTGGAGGCGGTGAAGAGTCTCGGACGATAAGGCGAGTCCCCAAGGCGCGAACACAATCCGCCGTTGCGTTCGCGCCCCGCACGCGTCGACAGGCGGCGTCAATGCGCGGGCGCGTGCGCGCCCACAGACGTCCCGTTCACATCCATGGCTTGCTGCTTCTCGGCCTTCCTGACGAAGCTCTGGTCCATCATGGCAGCTGGATCGAGCTTGCCGACTTTGGGGTTGCTTGCCGACAGCGCCTCGATGTTGCCCTTGATCTGCGCGGCTTCCGGCATCGGGTCCGCCGCCAGAACCTCGTTTGCATAGAAATCGTAAGTGAAGTCGAGCGCCGCCTGGTCGGTGACGCCGAGGTGCTTTCTGATCTCCTGCTCCGTATAGGCGCGATCCGACTTCTCGCGCTGATAGGCCTGTACGACCGCGTCGACGACCTTCTGCACGAGGTCGCGATGCGCATCGAGATACGATTGGCTCACCCAAACACCGGCGCTCACCGCGGGAAACTTCTTTTTCGCCAGGTCGACGAGATCGACGAGGCCCGCGCGCTTGAATTTATACGTCGCGGGCGGATGTGATGCCGCGGCCACGATGCTGCCTGCGAGCAGAGAGCTGTTGACGTTCGTCGCCCCGCCGAGCGGCACGATGCTGACATCCGAAGGCGTGAGACCGAGCTCCTTGAGCGCCAGCAAGGTGCCGGCGTAGAGCGAGCCCGTGGTGCTGGTGATGCCGATGCGCTGTCCCTTGAGCGCGCCTGCGCTGGCATATTGTGGCCGGGCCCAGAACTGGAACGTGTAGATGGGCGTCAGCGTTGCGACGAGTTTGAGATTTGCGCCCTGCGCCTCGGCAGAGGCGGCATCCGAGGCGCCGATCCCCGCCATCTGCACTTGGTCGCTCAGGAGGGCAGGGATGCCCTCCTGAGCCTTGAGGTAGCGCACGTTGACCTTAAGGCCCTTGTCCTTGAAGTACCCGGCATCGCTTGCGATCCACAGCGGCAGAAAATCCCCGGTTTTCTGGCTGTTGGAGATCGTGAGCTGCGTCAGCTCGGCGCCGGCGCCAAGCGCCGGTCCCGATGCCAGCAGTACCGCCAAGGCAAACGGCGCGACGATTGATCGTTGAAATCGATGGGCCATGTCGTTCTCCCTCTTTGAATGCGCCCTCCCTCGAGCATTTCGATTTGATTTGTTTTGGTTGCATGTTCTGCGGAGATCCGGAGCCAGTCTCGCCGGACAATCTAGACGCGCCAGGCATCGAAACGACGTTCGAACCAGCGCACGATGGCCGTGAGCACCATGCCGGCACAGGCGAGAATCAGAAGCCCGGCGAACACCTTGTCGGTCTGAAACTGCTGGCCGGCATTGTCGATCATCGCGCCGATGCCGAACTGGGCGCCCAGCAACTCGGCCACGAATATGCCGATCAGCGATTGACCCACCGCCAGCCGCAGGCCGCCGAGAATGAACGGCACCGACCCGGGCAGCGCGATGGTGCGAAAGATCTTGAGGTCGCTCGCGCCGAAGCAACGCGCCACGCGCACGAGATGCGGATCGAGGCTGCGGATCCCGCTGCTGGTATTGACCAGAACGGGGAACACCGAAATCAGGAAGACGAGCGCGACCTTGGATCCCAAGCCGATGCCGAGCCAGACGACCAGCAGCGGCGCCAAGGCGACGCGCGGGACGGCGTAGAGAAAGCTGACGAACGGATCGACGAAATAGCCCAGTCGCGGGTACCAGCCGATCAGCAGGCCGCCGATGATGCCGACGAGCGCGGCCAATGCAAAGCCGTACAGAAGCTCCTGGCCGCTCGCCGCGAAGTCGGCCAGGACATCCGGGGAGGAGGCGTAGGCCCCAAGGGCCGCGGCCACCTGCCAGGGCGACGGCAGGACGATCGGCGGCTCGACGCGGAGTGCCGTCACCAAAACCCAGGCCGCGAACAGCGCAACCAGAAATGCACCGCCGAGGAGGACGCGCTCGCTCCCTGCGCCCATGCGCGCGGCCCAGGCCTTGCCTCGTCGCTTGGCCATCCCGGATTCATCGAGGAGGATGACCGTAGCCATGACGCTTCTCCCTTCTGCTTTCTGCTCTGCCGGCCGCGGCTGACCCGAGGGCGTCTGCAAGCTCCCGGACATAGGCCAGGAATTCCGGCTCGAGACGCGCCTGGTCGCGCGGTGCGGGCAGATGCACGCGCACTTCGCGCACGATGCGCCCCGGTCGGCGGCTGAAGACGCAAATGCGGTCGGCGAGGAACACGGCTTCGCCGATGTCGTGAGTGACGAACAGCGCGGTGACTTTCGCGCGCTTGCAGATGGCGAGGAGCTCGACCTGCAACGTCTCGCGCGTCTGCGCGTCGACCGAGGCGAACGGCTCGTCGAGCAGCAGCAGTTCGGGTTGCACCGCCAAGGCGCGCGCGAGATTGACGCGCTGCTGCATGCCGCCGGAAAGCTGGTGCGGAAAGCTGTGAGCGAAATCGGCGAGGCCGACGAGTGCGAGCAGCTCGCCCGCATGCGCGACCGCCTCGCGTCCGTGCATCCGCCCGGACATTTCGAGACCGAAGGTGACATTGTGAAGGACATCACGCCAGGGCAGAAGTCCCGGCTGCTGGAACACCATGGCGCGATCCGGCCCGGGCCCCTCGATCGGCCGTCCCTGCAACGTCAGCTCGCCTGACGAGATGGGCAGAAAGCCCGCGACAGCGTTGAGGAAGGTGGTCTTGCCGCAGCCCGAAGGACCAAGCAGGCAGACGAACTCGCCACGCGCGACCGAGAGGTCGACGCGGTCGATGGCCAAGACGAAGTTGGTGTCGCGTCCCGCATAGGCGACAGAAACGTTACGCGCGCAAACATAGTGCGCCGCCGATTCCACACAGGAGCCGCGTCCGGGCTCGACAGCTTTCTCGGGCAGTGTCGTGGCCTGCTCGATCGCCATGCGCAGCCTTTTCGCAGATGCGAGCCAGGGAGAAAACAACCAACTCTGGCGGAGGAACCTCCACCCGACCGGTCGAGTTCCAAACAGCGGCTTGATGCCGCTGACCGGCGCAGCCGGAGATCAACCTGGAGGCGAGATGGGCGGGCGACCGCTGCCCGACAGGAGCCGGCACCGGCCTCGGCGATCGGCGCGAGGCGAACCGTCGAATGTGGAAGTCAGAAAGGCCTGTTAGAGCCGGATGACTTTTCTTCGAATCGCCATCCCGCTCTTACTCTTTGAATTGAGCATGATCTTTTCCGAAAACCGGTATCCACTTTTCGGGATCATGCTCTATCGCAGGCTGGCGTTGATCTTCTCGAGCGCCGTCGAGCCGGGACACAGCTCCTTTTCGCCGAGCGCGTTGAGCGGCTGCTCCACCGTGCCGAAGTGCCGGTGCAGATCCTCCGGGTCGGGATCGACAAAGAGCAGGCCCGTCATGATCTGCCCCTCGGCGGCGCGGCTCTGCAGGAAGGTCATCGCGGCGAGACGATCGTGCACGTCGTATTCGGCCGCGAGCTTGCGCAAGGCGAGCTTCGAGCCGTCGTGCTGTTCGACGATCTCGACCGTGCCGGGCTCGTACGACACTCTGATCGGCGCGCGCCCGGTGATGAAATCGAGCCGGTTCACTGCTTCGTTGTGCTCGCGCACGTAATCGAAGCTCTTGGTCGAATCGGCGTGGTTGTTGAAGGCGACGCAGGGCGAAATGACGTCGATGAACGCCGCGCCCTTGTGCTCGATCGCCGCCTCGATAATCGGCACGAGCTGCGCCTTGTCGCCCGAGAACGAGCGCGCCACGAAGGTGGCGCCGACCTGCAGCGCCATCGCGACGAGATCGATCGAGTTGTCTGTGTTGACCACGCCGCGCTTCGACTTCGAGCCGCGATCGGCGGTGGCCGAGAACTGGCCCTTGGTCAGCCCGTACACGCCGTTGTTTTCGACGATGTAGACCATGTTGACGCCGCGCCGCAGCGCGTGGGCGAACTGGCCGAGCCCGATCGACGCGGAATCGCCGTCGCCCGAGACGCCGAGATAGATGAGATCGCGGTTGGCGAGATTGGCGCCGGTGAGCACGGACGGCATACGCCCATGCACCGAATTGAAGCCGTGCGAATTGCCGAGAAAGTAGGTCGGGGTCTTCGACGAGCAGCCGATGCCGGAGAGCTTCGCCACCCGGTGCGGCTCGATGGCGAGCTCGAAGCAGGCCTCCATGATCGCCGCCGAGATCGAGTCGTGGCCGCAGCCGGCGCAGAGCGTCGAGATCGCGCCCTCGTAGTCGCGATGCGTGTAGCCGAGCGCGTTCTTCGGCAGACCGGGGTGATGGAAGCGCGGTTTGGCCAGATACGTCATGACACCACCTTGCGCAGCGGCGTGACCTTGAGAGCGTCGATGTGGTCGCTGATCGATCGCGCGATGAAGCGCGCGGTGATCGGCGTGCCATCATAGTGCAGGATCGGCACCAGCCGTACCGGGTCGACACCGCATTCGTTGACGATCAGTGAGCGGAGCTGGGCATCGCGGTTCTGCTCGACGACGAACACGAAATCGTGGTCGGCGAGGAAGCTCGTCACGCTCGAGTGGAACGGGAAGGCGCGCACGCGCAACCGGTCGAGGTGCTGGCCGCCAGCTTCGAGAATCTGGATCGCTTCGTCCATCGCCGGCGAAGTCGAGCCGTAGTAGATGACGCCGTATTTCGTCGGCTTGGCCGCATTCGCCTGTAACGGACGCGGCGCGAGGTCCTTCGCGGTCTCGAACTTGCGCAGCAGGCGCTGCATGTTGTCGACGTAGGGGCCGCCTTCCTCGGTGTAGCGCGCGTAGCGGTCGCGCGAGGTGCCGCGGGTGAAGAACGAGCCTTTGCTCGCATGCGTGCCCGGATAAGTGCGGTACGGAATGCCGTCACCATCGACGTCGAGATAGCGGCCGAAATCCTTGCCGGCTTCGAGATCGGCGGCCGTCATCACCTTGCCGCGGTCGTATTTGCGCTCGTTGTCCCAAGCGAGCGGCCGGCACAGGTGATGGTTCATGCCGATGTCGAGGTCGAGCATGACGAAGATCGGCGTCTGCAGCCGATCGGCGAGATCGAAGGCCTGCGCGCCGAACTCGAAGGCTTCGGTCGGGTCCTCGGGGAACAACAGGACGTGCTTGGTGTCGCCGTGCGAGGCATAGGCGCAGATCGTGACGTCGCACTGTTGCGTGCGCGTCGGCATGCCGGTGGAAGGACCGGCGCGCTGCACGTCGAATACGACGGCCGGGATCTCGGCGAAATAGGCGAGCCCGAGAAACTCCTGCATCAGCGAGATGCCGGGACCAGACGTGGCGGTGAAGGCGCGCGCGCCGTTCCACGCGGCGCCGATCACCATACCGATCGAGGCAAGCTCGTCCTCGGCCTGCACGATGGCGTAGCGCTTCTGGCCGGTGTCGGGGTCGACGCGCAGGCGCGCGCAGTGGCGCGTGAACGCCTCGGCGAGCGACGAGGAAGGCGTGATCGGATACCAGGCGCACACGGTGGCGCCGCCGTAAACGGCGCCGAGCGCCGCCGCCGAATTGCCTTCGAGGAAGATGCGGTCGCCTACTGCCGTCGAGCGCCGCAGGCGAAGGCCGATCGGGCACGAGAGATTGGCGAGGACCCAATCGCGCCCGAGATGCAGCGCGCGGACATTGGGCTCGATCAGCTTCTCCTTGCCCTTGAACTGCTGGCCGATGAGCTTTTCGATCTCGGCCACATCCATGTCGAGCAGAGCAGAGAGGGCGCCGAGGTAGACGATGTTCTTGAAGAGTTGCCGCTGCCGCGGCTCGGTGTATTCGCGATTGCAGATTTCGGTGAGCGGAACGCCGACCACCGTGATGTCGCTGCGCAGCCGCGTCGCCGGAATGGGCTTGGTCGAGTCGTAGAACAGGTATCCGCCCGGCTCGATCGCCGCGACGTCCTTCTCCCAGGTCTGCGGATTCATCGCCACCATGAGGTCGACGCCACCGCGTGCACCAAGGTGACCGGCTTCGGAAATCCGCACCTCGTACCAGGTCGGCAGGCCCTGGATGTTAGAGGGGAAGATGTTGCGCGGTGCGACCGGCACGCCCATGCGGAGCACGGCCCGGGCGAACAACTCGTTGGCGCTCGCCGAGCCAGAGCCGTTGACGTTGGCGAACCGGACGACGAAGTCGTTTACGCTCTCGAGTGGCATGCTGAGCCTGCGTGGGTCATTTCGATCAGATACTTCTTCATGTCCCACGCCCCGGTCGGACAACGCTCGGCGCACAGTCCGCAGTGGAGGCAGACGTCCTCGTCCTTCACCATCACGCGGCCGGTCTTGAGGTCGTTGGCGACGTAGAGGTCTTGCGTGGGATTGAGAGCAGGCGCTTTGAGGCGCGTGCGCAGATCGGCTTCTTCGCCGTTCTGCGTGAAGGTGATGCAGTCCATCGGGCAGATGTCGACGCAGGCGTCGCACTCGATGCAGATCTGGCCGGTGAACACGGTCTGCACGTCGCAATTTAGGCAGCGATACGCTTCCTTGAGCGCCAGGTCGGGATCATAGCCGAGCTCGACTTCGGCACGGATGTCACGCAGCGCCACCACCTTGTCGCGCAACGGCACGCGATGGCGTTTGTCGAGCGTGATCTCGTTGTCGTAGCTCCACTCGTGGATGCCCATTTTCTGGCTGACGATCTCGACCGCTGGCAGCGGGCGTTCGTCGATGTTCTCGCCGCTGCATAGCCTGTCGATCGAGACCGCGGCTTCGTGGCCGTGCGCCACCGCCCAGATGATGTTCTTCGGGCCGAAAGCCGCATCGCCGCCGAAGAAGACCTTCGGATGCGTCGACCGCATGGTCTTGGGATCGACCTTGGGCATGCCCCATTTGTCGAACTCGATGCCGATGTCGCGCTCGACCCAGGGAAATGCGTTTTCCTGGCCGACGGCGACCAGAACGTCGTCGCAGGGGAAATGCTCATCCGGCTCGCCGGTCGGAACGAGCTGGCGGCGACCGTCGGCGTCACGCACGGCCTTCACCTTCTCGAACAGCACGCCGGTGAGGCGGCCCTGTTCGTGTGTGAAGGCCTTGGGCACCAAATAATTGTGGATCGGAATGCCCTCGTGCATCGCGTCCTCCTTCTCCCAAGGGGACGCTTTCATCTCCTCGAAGCCGGAGCGCACGACGACCTTGACGTCCTCGCCGCCGAGCCGGCGCGAAGAACGGCAGCAATCCATCGCTGTGTTGCCGCCGCCGAGCACGATGACGCGCTTGCCGATCTTGTCGATGTGGCCGAACGAGACCGAGGAGAGCCAGTCGATGCCGATGTGGATATTGGCCGCTGCCTCCTTGCGGCCCGGAATGTCGAGGTCGCGGCCGCGCGGCGCACCGGAGCCGACGAAGATCGCGTCCCAGCCCTCGGCGAGCAGGTCCTTCAAGCTGTCGATGCGACGACCGGCGCGAAACTCGATGCCGAGATCGAGGATGTAGCCGCACTCCTCATCGATGACGCTGTCGGGCAGACGGAATTTCGGAATTTGCGTCCGCATCATCCCGCCGGCCTTCGGGTCCTGATCGAACACCACGCAGTCATAGCCGAGCGGTGCGAGATCGCGCGCCACCGTCAGCGAGGCGGGGCCTCCGCCGACGAGCGCGATGCGCTTGCCGTTTCGTTGCCCCGCTGGCTTGGGCAGACGGGCGCGAATGTCGTCCTTGAAGTCGGCGGCGACGCGCTTGAGCCGACAGATGGCGACCGGCTCCTTTTCGACGCGCCCACGCCGGCAGGCCGGCTCACAGGGGCGGTCGCAGGTGCGGCCGAGAATTCCCGGAAACACGTTCGATTTCCAATTGATCAAATAGGCGTCGCTGTAGCGGCCTGCGGCGATCAATCGGATGTATTCGGGAACAGGCGTATGCGCCGGACAGGCCCACTGGCAATCGACGACCTTATGGAAATAGTCCGGAGCCCCGATGTCGGTGGGCTTCATTTATTCCTCGTGCACGCGCCCTGACCGAAGGGTCCTCCCGGACCAGGCGATCGAGGGTTGGCGTTCATCCTCCCCCGGTTCGACTTGTCGGCGTCGAATCCAACGCGATGCTAGTGGGTTCCGTTCGGGAATGCCACCGGCACCTTCGTATATCAGCGTTTCCGTGGAGGTCTGGCTGAGGTCTGTGCCGCTGCTTCGGTGTGTCGCGACGTTGCAAAGGCTAGCCTCAGCATCCCGTGCTAACTTCAATGAAACACTCGCGTTTTTTATCCGGCCCGAGCCGCTGTCCGGAGCCTGCGCCGGTTGGCGTTGTGCAGTGCACTCTCGCCACGATTGAGCCGATAGGTGCGCGAGCCCGCGGTCTCCCGAGCTCGCGCAACCAGGAAGTTCAACCGCAGACCGTCACGCGCCTGACGACGCGTACGCCGTGCCGCCAGTGGACGCGACGCACGGTGTAGCAACCACCGCCGTAGCCATAGCCGTAGTCGTAAGGATAGTAATCGGCGGCGTACCATGGGTAGCCGTAGCCGCATCCGCCCCACCACCCGCAATCGGCCGCGGCGAAGGCCCACGGGAATCCGAAGCCGAAGCCGAAAGCGAAGTTATTGAACCGGTTGAATCGATTGAAGCGGTTAAACCGGTTGAAGGCGAAGCGGTTTCCGACAAACCGATTTCCGACGAACCGGTTTCCGACGAACCGGTTGCCGACAAATCGGGATCCGCCGAACCCGACTGCACCGAACCGGGCGCCGCCGAACCGGCCTCCCACGGCGCCGAAGCGTGCTCCGCTGAACCCGGCACCGCCGAAGCGGGCACCGCCAAAGCGGGCTCCGCCGAAGCTGGCTCCACCGAAACGGGCGCCGCCGAATCCGCCGCCGCCCATGCGCGCTCCGCCGAATCCGCCGCCGCCAAAGTGGGCTCCGCCACCGCCGCCGAAATGGCCTCCGCCGCCGCCGAACCCTCCGCGGGCCGAAGCCGGCGCCGGCGCGAGGAGAAGGCCCAAACTGGCCGCGGCGGCACAAGTCACGAGGAACTTGCGCAACATGATACGACTCCTTTCTCGCCGCTCTTGCGATTGTTATCGCGGCAATAATTCACGCACCCCTCACGTGAATAAACGCTGACTGCGCATCTTTCCGAGCGGCGCGGCGGATCACATTTGAGGGACCGACGGATCGCGAGGCCCTATATGAGTTGGGCTCGGCCGCTCATGGCCGGCCAACCCAAGGCTGCGCATGCGCGACATCTTCGAAGACATCTTTGCCGGCCGACCGTCCGATCCGACCGAGGCGGCGCAACGTGCGATGCGACCGCAACTGCGGCAGCGGTTCTATGCGCATGCGAGCGTCGGCGAAGCGCCGAACGGATTTTCCGTCCTGCTCGACGGCAAGCCGGTGCGCACGCCCGCGCGCAATCTCCTCGCGGCGCCCAATCGCGCACTGGCGGAAGCGATTGCCGCCGAGTGGGAGAGCCAGGACCAAGTCATCGATCCCGCCCGTATGCCGCTGACCCGGCTTGCGAACACGATCATCGACGGCGTCGGCGGCGCGCGCGACGAGGTGGCGGCGGAGATCGCGAAATATCTCGGCTCCGATCTCCTGTTCTATCGTGCGGGCGGACCGGATCGCCTGGTCGCACGCCAGGCCGAGCACTGGGACCCGATCCTTGCCTGGGCGCGCGCCGCGCTCGGCGCGAGATTCCTTCTCGCCGAAGGCGTCATGTTCGTGCAGCAGCCGGAGGAGGCGGTCGCGGCCGCACGCACGGCGTTGCCCGCCGACGATCCGTGGCGGCTCGGCGCGCTGCACGCGATCACCACCTTGACGGGCTCGGCCCTGATCGCGCTCGCGCTCGCCGGCGGCGAGCTGTCCGTCGAGGACGCCTGGGCAGCGGCGCACGTCGACGAGGACTGGAACATGGATCTCTGGGGGCGCGACGAGCTTGCTCTGCGAAGGCGCGCGTTCCGTTTCGCCGAGATGCAGGCCGCGGCCGCCGTACTGGCGCATACGCGGTGAGACTGCAATCGTTGCCGGTTCGTTAACGGCGCCGGGTCCGATTAACCTGTGCTTCATACACACGGGCTACGCTCGTCTCGGTTGAGTCCACCTGAGCCAGGATAGCGCCGTGGACATCGTCGTTTCGCCGACAACCGTCGCGTTCAACACGCAGCTCGGAACGCCAAATCCGGTTTTTCAGGCCGGGGAGGTGATCGACGCGCTGGTGCTGCAACTGCTCGACAGCGGCACGGTGCGGCTCTCGATCGGCGACGCGCTCGTTGACGTGAAAACGCAGGTGCCGCTCGTGCCCGGCACGACGGTGCGGCTCGCGGTCAAGAACACCCCCGAGGGCATCCGCCTCACGATCCTCGACCCCGCCACCGCAGCGCCGTCTCCGGGAGCGCCACGTGCCGGCGCGGCTCCGCCGACGGGCGCCCGTTCGAACGCCACGCCGTCGCTTGCCGGCGCCGGGACCACGGCGACGGATCGGCCGGAAGCTGCGGCGGCCGTTTCGCCGCGCCCGGTCCTGCCGCCGAGCACGCCCGACCCAACGGCTCCGTCCGCCGCGGTGGCGCTGGCCCAAGCGGTGAAAGTTGCCGCGGTACGACAGGGCGGGCTTGCATCGCTCTTTGCTGACCTCGCCGTCGTCGCGGATACTGCCGCGAACCCGACCGGTTCGCCGTCCGCAGTCATGCCGGGCCTTGGGCGCTCCGCCGCGAATGCCGCGGCGATGTCGGGTGCGTCAGCCGGTCCGGCCGGCAGACCACCGCAGGCGAGCGTCGCCGGCGCGGGACCCAAGATGTCCGCCGCGCGGGCGGCCTGGCCCAATGCGTCTGCGATCGCGGGTCTGCCTGAACCGGTGCGCCAAGCCGCCGCCCGGCTGCTCGCGCTGCGGCTGCCGGTCGATGGTGAAATTTCCGCCGACGACGTGCGGCAGGCGTTCACGCGCTCCGGTCTCCTGTTCGAGGCGCGCATGGCGGCAGCTGGTGCGCCAGGGGCGGGCGCCGCGTCGGCTCCGGTTGCGGAGGACCTCAAGGCGGCGCTCGCCGTCTTCCGTCAGATCGTCAAGACCTGGCTCGACTCTGGGCCGGGCGCGGACTCGGTGCGGACCGACGGGGCCGGAGCCCGGCTCCCGAGCGTGAAGCCTTCACCCTCGATCGTCCCGACTGCCGCCGCCGGCGAAGCGGCGAGCGAAGCGCTCGCTGCGCGGGCTCCGACCCTGGCCGGACCGCCGCCGCCTTATCGTGGCGCGCCGCCGAGCGCGCAGCCGCCGGTCGCGACCACGCTTCCGGCTGACGCGACGGCGCGCGATATCGGCGCGCGGCTCCTCGCCGATACGGACTCCGCGCTCTCGCGCCAGACCTTGCTGCAGGCGGCCTCTCTTCCTGACGCGCCGGCCGTTCAGCCGTCGCATTCCGATCCGTCCGGTCCGCACTGGAGCTTCGAGGTGCCGTTCGCCGCCCCGCAGGGCACCGCCATCGCTCAATTCGAGATCGCGCGTGACGGCCGCGCGGCCCCGGCGGAAGGAATCAAGCCGGTCTGGCGCGCGCGCTTCACGCTCGACGTCGAGCCGATGGGGCCGGTGCACGCGCAGATCGCCCTTGTGGGCGAGCGTACGACGGTGACCCTTTGGGCGGAGCGCGCCGGCAGTGCCGCGCAATTGCGCGACAACACGGCGCTCCTCGCCGATGCTTTGAAACACGCCGAACTCGAGCCGGGCGACGTGATGGTGCGTGACGGTGCGCCGCCGCGTCCGCGCGAGAACGCGAGCCCCGGCCGTTTTCTCGATCGTGCGTCATGAGCGCCGACAGGACGCCGCTCGCCGTCGCGCTTCACTACGAGAAGCCGGGGACACCGCGCGTCGTCGCCAAGGGGCGAGGGGAGATCGGCGCCAAGATCATCGAGACCGCGCGGCAGCATGGCGTGCCAATCGAGGAGAACGCCGGATTGGCAGCGGCGCTGTCGGAGGTCGAGCTCGGCGATGATATTCCGGTCGAGCTCTATCGCGCGGTGGCCGAGGTGCTGACGTTCATCCTCAGAATTTCCGGCCACCTGCGGCGATAATCACTCATCCTCCGCACTGCGCAGCCGCCCGAGGTGGGTGAAGCCGAAGCCGCGGTCGTATTTCAGGCCGTAGCCGAGCAGATGGTCGAAGCCGATGTGGGCGAACCAGATGAGCGCCAGCGCGACATCGATCGGGATGCGCCAGAGGATGCCGACGAGCCCCAGCACCATCGGGCCGATCAGGCTATGGGCGACGTTGTAGACGAACGCGCCGATGCGCGGGCCGCCGAAATATCCGGCAAATGAAAGATCGGGCGCGAGGAAGAGGACGGCGTAAAGCCACCAGCTCTCGCCCGTGCGCTGAAAGAGCAAGGTTGCTGCGGCGAGCAGCGCGGCGCCTTCGAGCCGGAGCAACAGCAGCGGCTGGCCGGTGACGGCGGGTGGGTCGGATCGGCGGGCCATGTGATTCGGGGTTCGCGGCGGACGGGCTTGT
>JADMIO010871532.1_pt1 | contig 18344 bp, 12 predicted proteins | sample 8958161 | NCBI WGS metagenome assembly JADMIO01 (sample SAMN16585339, study PRJNA669376) | soil metagenome | isolation source: Crop rotation soil | place: USA: Cullars Rotation, Alabama | collected 2011 | reverse complement strand
CCGCCGCTGCCGGTGGTGATCTGCGTCAACGACGAAACGTTGACGGCGCGATTGATGGCGCGCTGCGGGGGCGGATCGACCGCAATCGCGTAAACGAACGCATCGCTTTGCAAGAGCGCCATGCGCACGTCGCGCAGCGACGCGTCGCTCGCCGTGTCTTCGCCATCGGAAATGATCACGATGCCGGCGCGCTCGCGCGAGCGGCTCGCCATCATCGGCATCGCTGACAGGAGCGCGTCGTAAATCGCGGTCGAGCCGAAGGGACGGAGCTGATCGAAGGCTTTCCGCAGAAGCTCGGGTGATTGGGTCCACGGCGTCAGCGGCCGCGACTCGTGATTGAACGCAAATACCGTGAACTCGTCTTCCGGCTGGAGCAGATCGAAGAGAAATTGCTCGACCGCCGCGCGGGCGTCGGCGAGCCGCTGACCGAACATGCTGTCGCTGACGTCGAGCAGCACGGCCAGGCTGATCGGGACGCGTTCGTTCGTGAATTGCGTGATGGGTTGCCGATCGCCGTCTTCGAAGAGATCGAAGGCGCTGACGGGAAGATCGGCGACGGGGTGCCCGTCGGCATCGACAACGGTTGCCGTGACCGTCACCAGATCGACGCCCGATTTGAAGCGCGTGTTCTGCGCCGCGACGCCCGCGCCGAGTAGAGCGCAGCCGCTCAGAACGGCCGCGAACAACAGCGCGCCGGGGCAGCGGGTCACCGAGGTATGGTACGTCTGATTGCGATCCCGCGCGGGAATTTGTCAGACTTTCGCCTACTGGCCTGCACGCGAATCGGTGCTAGCATAAACTCACTCTTTTCGCTGATGGCGCGCATTTTGGTGGTCGATGACGAAGCATCCATACGGGAACTCCTCTCCAGACGCCTGACCCAGTGGGGCCACGACGTCAGTGTGGCCGCGACTGCCGATGATGCCCTCGCCGAGATGGGGCAATGGCCGGCCGAAATCATCCTGTGCGATATCGTGATGCCCATCCACGACGGGCTCTGGCTGTTTCAGCAGGTCGTGACGCGGTGGCCGCAGACGATCTTCGTGGCCGTCAGCGGCGTGCAGGACGTCAACACGGTGATGCAGATGCGTAAGCTCGGGGCCGTCGATTTCGTCCCGAAGCCGATCGGCCGCGAGATGCTGCACCAGGCGCTCGAGCGCGCGCTCGCCACGCTCGAATCCCGCAAATCCAGCTAGAATTTTCGAATGGTCCGCGCCGCTCCGGCGGCAGCCGTCCTCGTCCTCGCCGCGTCGCTGCACGCGGCGGGGCAGGCAGGCCCATCGCTCGATCTTGGCGAGGTGATGCGGGGCGTCGCGGCGTATTTACGGGCCTACGGCGAGGAATATTCCGCAACCGTCGCGACCGAACGCTACGTCCAGACTGCCGCCAACGAATCCAGAACGCTCGAGTCCGAATTCGCCATCGTCAAGTTGTCGGGCGTTTCGACATGGCTGGGTTTCCGCGACGTGCTCTCCGTCGACGGCAAGCCCGTTCGAGATCGCGAAGCACGATTGACGCGGCTCTTTGGCGACGCGGCGGCGGGCCGTGGAGTCGGGCAGTCCACCGCCTCACAGGCGATGTCGATCGTGCGCGAGAGCGCGCGATTCAACATCGGATCGATCGAGCGGACCATCAACAACCCGGCGCTCGTGCTGGAGCTGCTCGATCCGTCGCACCATCGCGGTTTCCGGTTTTCGAAACAATCGGAGGAAGAGCTTGCGGGCGTTCGCGCGTGGCGGATTCGATTCGTCGAGCGCCAGACGCCGACGATCATCCAGACGCCGAACGGCCGCCACGTTCCGTCGACCGGAGAATTCTGGGTCGACCCGGCGACCGGCCGCCTGATGCGCGTCGACGTCATATTGCGGCTGAGTGGGTTGTTGACCATGCCCGGCCGCTCCTTTGCGGCAACTGTCAAAGTGATGTTCGGCGCCGAACCCGTCCTGGATCTGTGGGTGCCCGTCAGGATGCTGGAGGAATACGTGGCTGCCAACGGACCGACGCTTCAAAAGGGCGACGCGAGCTACACGAACTACCGCCGCTTTCGCGTGGAGAGCCGGGTGATTTCGCTTCCCGCGACGCGGTGATGTCGAAGGGCTTCTTATGTCTGGCGCTGCTCGTCGCGTGCGGCGCCCCCGCTGCCGCGCAGCAGCCGCTGCGCGCGCTGCGCACTGACGCTCCGCCGGCCATCGACGGACGTTTGTCCGAAGAGGCGTGGTCTCGCGCTCAGGTGGCCGACACGTTCACGCAGAAGGATCCCGACGAAGGCAAGCCGGCGACCGAACGGACGGAGATTCGAATCCTGTACGACGCCGACGCGCTCTACATCGGCGCGCGGATGTTCGACTCTGACCCCGCGAAGATCACGGCGCGCCTCTCGCCGCGGGACGAAACCGCCGATTGCGATCGCATCATGATCTATCTCGATCCGCGGCACGACCTCAGGACCGGCGTCGAGTTCTGGATCACGGCCGCCGGCGTCCAGCGCGATTCGGTGATCTCCAACGACACCTTCGAGGACAACGCCTGGGATGCGGTCTGGACGGCCGCGGCGCTCGTCGATGCGCAAGGGTGGTCGGCCGAGCTGCGGATTCCGTATTCGCAGCTCAGATTCAACGCCGCCGATTCGCAGATCTGGGGCGTGAACGTGGCGCGCTACATCCAGCGCAAGAACGAAACGGCGTGGCTGCGGCTCGTGCCCAAAACCGAAAACGGGCTCGCGTCGCGCATGATCGATTTGGTCGGCATCGACGGCGTTCACGCGAGCCGTCACGTCGAGGTCGTTCCCTATACGGCGGTGCGGCAGGAAAACATCGAATCGGATCATGTGGGCGATCCATTCAATGACGGCACGAGAACGTTCGGGTCGGTCGGGCTCGACGTCAAGACCCGCATCATCGGCGGATTGACGCTCGACGCCACGATCAACCCCGACTTCGGGCAGGCCGAGGTCGATCCGGCGGTCGTCAACCTCTCGGCGTACGAGACCTATTTTCCGGAGCGGCGGCGCTTCTTCATCGAAGGCGCCGACATCTTCGACAATTTCGGCATCGGCGGTACCAACAACTTGTCGGGGTTCAACACGTCGGATCCGAAAATCTTCTATTCGCGCCGCATCGGCCGCGTGCCGCAGGGGCACGCCGACGGTGAGTTCGTCGACGCGCCGCATTCGACGACGATCATCGGAGCGGCGAAGGCCACCGGCAAGACGGCAAACGGCTGGAGCATCGGCCTCATCGAGGCGCTGACGAGCGGCGAGAACGCGCGCGTCGTCAGCGGCGGTGTGCCGGGACGCGTGGAGGTCGAGCCGACGACGAATTATTTCGTCGCGCGCGTGCAGCGCGATTTGGCGCGCGGCGGTGTCGGCATGCTCACGACGTCGGTGCTGAGAGATCTGAAGACTCCGGCCCTCGCGAGCCTGCTCACCAAGCAGGCATTCGTGTTCGGCGGCGACGCGTATTACTTTTTCGATCACAAAAAAGATTGGGTCGTGACCGGCAAGTTTTCGGGCAGCCGCGTATCGGGCACGACCGACGCGATTGCCTCGCTTCAGCGTGCCCCGCAGCGGTATTACCAGCGGCCCGACGCGCCGCACGTCAGCTTCGATCCCACGCGAACATCGCTGAGCGGGTACGCGGGGCGTGTGAATTTGAATCGCAACGAGGGCGTGTGGCGGGTCAACGCCGTGCTCTGGACGGTGAGCCCCGGGTTCGAGTCGAACGATCTCGGTTTTCACGGGACGGGCGATCGCGCGGGCGGCCACGCCATGGGGATTTGGCGGCAGCAGAATCCGGATCGCTGGACGCGATCGAAAAGCGCGTGGATTGCGCGCGCGTGGGTGTGGAATTTCAACCACGAGCTCCAGAGCGACATGTGGTTCGCGTGTGGAGATACGACATTTCAGAGTTACTGGAGCGTGAACGCGTGCGGCGGGTGGTTTATCCCGACCCTCGACGATCAATTGACGCGGGGCGGCCCCAGCTCGGCGAGCGTGCCGGGCAGAATGATCAACGGCGGGTTCAGCAGCGACGCAAGAAAAACCATTTCCATCAACGGGTACGGCGGTGCCGATTGGAACAAGGCGGGCGGATGGACGTCGAACGACGGCCTGACGGTGACGGTCAAGGCGCTGTCATCGCTCACGTTTTCGACAGGCCCCGAATTCAGCCGTTCGCGAGTCGCCGCGCAATACGTCGGTACCAAACCGGATCCCGCCGCTATGGCGACCTACGGCGCTCATTATGTATTTGCGCCGCTCGATCAAACCCAGCTATCGTTGACGACCCGAGTCAACTACATCCTCAATCCGCGCGCGTCGCTGCAGGTTTACATGCAGCCGCTCCTGGCGGTGGGGGATTACAGCGCGTTCCGGGAGCTCGCGGCGCCGCGGACGTTCACGTTCAAACCGTACGACTTCAACAATCCGGAGCTGGTGTTCGAAAATCCCGACTACAACTTCAAATCGCTGCGTCTCAATGCCGTCTTTCGCTGGGAATTCAAACCAGGTTCGACCTTCTACGCGGTGTGGACCGAGCAGCGCGAAGACCTGCGCAACCCGGGGCAGTTCCGTTTCCTGCCCGATTCCAGGGCGCTTCTTTCGGCCCATCCCGACGACATTTTTTTGCTGAAATTCACGTACTGGCTCTCCCGTTGAGACGTGCTACTATCGAAAAGTCCCACAAAGTAAGGCCAGACAGCATGAAGAGACTGTTGTTCTGGGTGATGCTCGCGGGCGTCACTCAGGCCCCGACGGTCTTAGCCGAGCCTCCGACGACACCGTCGAGTGCGCCAGTTTCTGCTGCGGCGGCAGGAAGCGCGCAGGTGTCGCCAAGACCCATCGCGGAGTCGAACGACTTCCGAGGGCTGGGCAAAGACCGGGAAAATCTGACGCCTCAGCTCATCGCGGCGCGATCCGATCGCCTCGAGGAGACGATGAGCGTGTATCTGCTGCGCTTTCCGCAGGCGGCGACGGCACCCGCGCGCATTTTCGGGCCGCAAATCTGGGGCAGCATTCAAAAGGCCGCGCAGGCGAACAACCTGGATCCGATGGTCCTCGCCGGCATGATTTTCATCGAAAGCTTCGGCGAACCGCTCGCGAAAAGCCCCACCGGTCCCGCTGGCATCGCGCAGATGACGAAGTCGTCGGCGAAGGAAATGGGCCTCGTCGTCGGAAAGAAGATCGCCGTCGGCACGCGCGACGTCACCAAGACGCGGACGGTCGGCAAGGGCGCCAAGAAACGAACGATCACCGAAACCAAACGCGTCACGGTCTACCAGACCGTCGACGAGCGCTACGATCCGGACCGCGCGATTATGGCGATGGCGCGCCGCGTGAACAACCGGCGCGACTGGCTCGGCGGAAAACTCGACTTCGCAATCGCCGAATACCACATGGGCGCCGGCCGCATGTCGAAGCTGCTGTCGGCGTACTTCGGCAAGAAGATCAAAGCGTCGGACATGCCGTCGGTGATGCGGGCCACGTCGTTGAGTTATCCGGAGCTCTTCTGGACCAACACGCCGTACTACCGATCCGAGGTGTACCAGCAGATCGAACAGCTCAACCGCGTCGATTTTTCGCCGACTTACTTCTTCCGCGTGCGTCAGGCCATCCGGCTGCTCGAGCTGCACAAGACATTTCCATCCGAGTACGCGGCGCTCGCGGCGGGGTATCGAGCCCGGTCCGGCCAGTCGACGGCGTCGAACGTGCAGTGGAGCTTCGTTGGCGACGACGCGCAAATCGACAACATTTCACTGAAGCGCGCGAAGGATATCGACGCCGAGATCGGTCAGCGTCTCGTGTCGCTGCCCGGGGTCGCGTTGAACCGCGGCGTGCGGGCGAGCTCGAGCGCGGGCACGACGCTGGCGGCCGAGCGCTCGACGATGGGCTGTTTGTTGTTCGTGGCCGATCAGCTGCAGCGGCTGGAGGGCGGCAAATACAAAGGGTTCGAGACGAGCAGCATGGTGCGCCCGGCCGACGGCGACGGCTCGAAGAGCGACGCGATGCTGCCGATGCACACCTTCGGGTGGGCGTTCGATCTGACGCGCAAGCCGCTGTCGAAGGACACGCTGCGCGACCTCAACTTCGTCCTCACCGATCTTCGCTTCGCTGGACTGCTGACGTTCGCGCAGGAAGGCAAGCCGAAAGACTTCCACGTCGTCCGGCATCCGGATTACGCCGCGCGTTTCGAGAAATTTTATTGGGATGCGGTGGCAGTTCCTCAGGCAAGCGCTGGTTCGGTCGACTCTCTTCGCTAAACAAGAAAGCGTCGGGCGGGCATCGGCATGTCGTGCCAAGCGGCCGTGTTCGTGCAGCGTCAGTCCCGGCCGCGGGCGCGACATGCCGATGCCCGCGTGACGATTTTATTTAGCGAAGAAGTGGCCGATCTCTAGCGCGATGCTCCCGGTTGCGCCGCTGAAGCGATCGTTATCCACGTGCTCGGCGTTCGCGAACCGGTACCCCGCGCCGACGTTCAGGCGCATGTTCTTCGTCAATCCCACCAGCAGACCGGCCTGCGGCTCGGCGATAAACAGATCGCTCGACGCGAGCCCGGTCGCTTCTCGCGTTCCGACCACGCTGCCGCGCCGATCCCTCGTCGTCACCGAGAACGTTTGCATCGTCGTGCCATGTCCGAAGCCGATCAGGCTGCGCACGTCGACGCCGAAGCGCCGGCTCGCCCAGGGCTGCCAGCCGACGATGCCACCCCCGTAGGTGAGGCCTTCATGATGCTCGCCGTTGACGGCGGTGTAGAACGCGGCGCCGACGAGGATCTTTCCGACATACACGCCGGCGTTCCCGCCGAGCAGCGTTGCGGTGTCGTCGCCGAGCGACGTCACGCGCAGCTCGGGTCCGACCGCATAGTAGGTTTCGAGCTGTTCGACCGTCATCGGGCCGCCCTGATTCGCCGATCTCGGCGGCGGCGTTTGCGCCGCGGCAATCGCGGGAGCGGCCGCGAGCGCGGCGAGTACGGCGATGATTCGGGGCCAGACGATATTGGTGTTCACGTTGAGTCCTTTCATGATTAGCGGGAAGAGAGGCTGACGTTGAGCGGCGTCGATTCGCCGGCTCGAACGGTGATGTCGGTTGAAAAATCGGTGTAGCCGGTTTTGCGGATCGCGATGCGATGCGATCCGGCGCTGAGCTGCACGACGAGCCGCTCGCCGGGCGACGACACGTTCCAGCGCTCGCCGTCGATCGTCACGTCGGCATCGGCCGGCTGCACGCGCAGCGCGAGCGTGCCGAACCCGCTGGCGACCGGCGCGGTGCCCATCGCCGCGACGCCGGGTGCGGCGTACGGCAGCGGCGGCGCGCCTGGCAGCGGCGTGCGCGGACCTGTCGCGCTCCCTTGCGGCGGCGGGGGCACCGGCGGCGCCATCTCGGGCGCGTCGGCGGTCTCGCCGGGGCCGAGCTGATTCATCGCGTACGCGATCTTGTAGGACTTGCGCGGCGACATGAACAGCTTCTGGTGCACGGTGCGATAGCCCTCGAGATAGATCGTCACGTCGTGGGCGCCGGGCGACAGCGGCAGGCTCTGGAACATGCCGTCGAAGTCGTCGACGAGCCCGGCGTAGTAGCCGTCGACGTAGACGCCGGCGTTTTTCGGCGCGACCTCGAGGCGGACCTGGGCGCGCTCGTCGTAGATGGGAAAGTAGGGATACGCGAAGGCGCCGGGTCCCCACCACGGGTACGGGCCCCAGAACGGATCGTAGAAATAACCTCCGACAAAGACGACGCCGCCCGGCCCGCCGTGGCCGTGGCGCTGCGCAAGAGCGGGAACGGGGTAGAGCGTACCGATGGCGAGGGCGGCGGCAATCGCCATGGCAGCAGCAGTTGGTTGACGCATCGAGGTGTGCCCTTAGAGAAAGACGTTCGAGGGCAGGCTTGCTGGCGTCACCGGCACTTGCACAAGTCTTGCCGGTAATTAATTGCTGAATTTATTGTCGTCGCAAATAGTGTTTGCGGAAATGGACGACGCGTTGTCATCGCGCCGGAGCACGTTGTGAAAATTTTTTGAAGAAACTGTGACAGCGGCCGGCGTTATTTGTCTTCGACGTACCGCTGGTGCAGCTTCACCGGATGCGTCGACACGGCGCGCACGCGCAGGTTGATCATCTCGACGAACACCGAGAATCCCATCGCGAAGTAGATGTAGCCCTTCGGAATGTGGAAGCCGAACCCGTCGCCGATGAGCGCGACGCCGATCATCAAGAGGAACGAGAGCGCGAGGACTTTGACGGTCGGGTGTTTGCCGACGAAGGTGCTGATGGGCCCGGCGGAGAACATCATGATGGCGACGGCGAGGACGACGGCGGCGATCATGATCTCGACGGCCTCGGCCATGCCGACGGCGGTGATGACCGAGTCGAGGGAGAAGATGATGTCGAGGAGCATGATCTGGACGATGACGCCCTGGAACGAGACGGCGGCTTTACCGGTGCCGTGGGTTTCTTCGCCTTCGAGCTTCTCGTGGATTTCGATCGTCGCTTTATAAATAAGGAAGAGGCCGCCGACGATGAGGATGAGGTCGCGTCCGGAGATGTCGCGACCGAAGACGGAGAAGAGCGGCTGGGTGAGGCGCATGATCCAGGTGATGGAGAGCAGGAGCAGGATGCGCATGCCCATGGCGGCGATGAGTCCCCAGCGCCGCGCTTTGCTTTGCTGTTCGTGCGGCAGTTTGCCCGAGAGGATCGAGATGAAGATGACGTTGTCGACGCCGAGCACGACCTCGAGGAAGGTGAGGGTCAGGAGCGCGATGAGGCCGTCGGCCGACAGAAATGCATGCATGTTGAGTCCTATCGTAGTGGAATCAAATGCAACCCTCCAGATGGCGTACGCCGGTTCAGCAGTAGAACCCGCGCGCTTTGCAGACTTTCTGCGTCGACAACGGCACGACGTACCTCGTGACCCAAGGCGATCCGCTCAGCCGCGTGACGTTTTCGCAGGTCGGTGGTGCGCCGTTCGGGCTCACGTCGTTCAATTACGCCGAATGGCAGGAAGCCAATACCGCGCATCTGATCACGGTCACGGGCAATCTGGTTGGGGCGGCACACTCTCGATGCTTCTTCCGTTAGATCTCATCTTTGACGGACCGGGCGGGCAAGCGGATTTCCAAACGGTCAACTTTGCGTCGAATTGGGTGAATCTGTTGAGCGTGGCTCTACGGGGAGTGGAGCGACGTCCGGCAGCCTCAATTACTTCGCGATGGACAACATCACGTGACTCCGACGGCGGTGTCTGAACCGGGCACACTGACGCTGCTCTCCGGCGGCGCCGCGTATCTCATTAGTCGCCGCCGTCGTGACGGGCGCTAGCGATCCAACTATTAAAGCTACGATTCATCAGCGCCCCACCAAATCGCGGACGACCTTACGCACGTCTCATTCCGACGCAATCTCGCCGCAGGCTTGACATGAAGTTGACGTTGTCGACGCCGAGCACACCCTTGGGGGTGTCACGGCGAAGAGGGCGATGGCCCGCGGCTCGGCAGAATCCATTCCTTCATCACCATCCGTTCGGCCTTGCGCTAAAGAATGTGGCAGAGTTACAAGAAACGGGATTTTAATGCGACAGTTCGAGTCCCCAACGTTGACGTTTTAGGTACAGGCCTTTCCGGGAGATGCCCAAGTCCTTTGCCGCAGGTTCAAGGCGTCCTTGCGACTTCTTAAGAGCGTGCCTAAGCATGCTGCGTTCAAGGTGCTCCATCGCGGAACTGAGAGATTGGTCAAGACGTAACAGGACACTGTCTGTGTCTTCTTCATTTGCAACAGACACAGTCTTTCTAGTAGAAGCAATTTCGGGAGAAAGATGCTGCGGAGTTATCACGGCTCCATTTTCCGCAAGAGCGATGAACCTTTTTACTTCGTTAGCTAGTTGGCGAATATTTCCAGGCCAGTCATAAAGGACAAGGTACTCCATCGTGTCTTCGGCAACAGAAACATGAGGCTTGCCGGTCTCCGACGCGCTTTTGCGGCAGAAATGATCAACGAGGATTGGTATCTCTTCACGTCTATCCCGTAACGCAGGAATTTTGAAACGAATTACATTCAAGCGGTAAAACAAGTCCTCGCGGAAATGTCCACGTGTCACCAACTGCTCTAAGTCTGCATTACTTGCGGCAACTACGCGGACGTCAACCTTGATAGGTTTAGGCTCACCGAGAGGGTGAATCTCGCCATATTCCAAAAATCGCAGCAACTTCGGTTGAACATCTTGCGCGATTTCCCCGATCTCGTCCAGAAAAAGCGTGCCTTCCGTAGCGGCTCTGATAACACCGGGAAAATGATCGTGCGCGCCAGAAAACGCCCCTCTTCGGTAACCGAACAATTGGCTCTCGACTAAATCGCGAGGGACCGCCGCGCAATTGAACGGCACGAACGGTTTATGCGCCCGCCTCGAGCCGTCATGTACAGTACGAGCTAAAATCTCCTTCCCGGTTCCTGTCTCACCGGTGATTAAGACAGTTAAGTCGCTTGGTGCCACTTTTTGAATTGTTTTTGCGATTACTAACATTTGGCGTGAAGCAAATACAGCGTCGCCTGGAACGAAGTAATCTTCCGGGGGCCATATTGCGCTACGTTCAGCCGTTTCCGCTTTGAGACGCTTGAGTTCCATCAGCGCACTGAGGACCTGATAAACTGCGGTGCAAGTAAGACGGGAGGCTAAGTCAGCTTTCGGTGTTATTGTCAGGAAATATGTTGTCTCGCGCGTGTCGCCTAATGGAATCTCGAAAGAGGTTTGTAAATAATCTGCGTCTGCAGTCGACTTTTTCGAAGCCGTAAGTCGCGTCTTTGTTTGTTCGATCGCTACCGCTCTTAACTCTACGCGGTTAGCGCAGTCTAAATGCGCTACTAAATCAATCATTTCTAATCCGAGCAGATTCGGTTGTTCGGATGCTTTTGTTAATGTAGCGACATGATCGATCACGCGAGCGCTGTCCCTGGCGCGGGTTACATTTGGGGGTGGTTTTAATGTTTCGCGCGCCGTCAAGTCATTGATGCGATTTGTGCTGCTGAAAAAATCACAGGCGGCCTCTGAGCGCGCGGCGATATTATTTACCGCCGTGAGAACGCGAAGAGCGCGTTGTAAATGGCATGCTGAAAGCTCTCGCTCAGAGACTCCTCCAAGAATTCTCCCTAGTGTACGCTCGATTTGCGCCAGCACATCCGGGGATTGCCCGTCGTATTCGGAATATGCTGAATGAATCAGCTCTGAAGCAGAATTCAAGTCACCCGATGCGGCTCTTAGATCGGCATGCAAGGTCCTTAAAGTAACTCGCAGTGCTGGGTGAAATTCATCCGTTCGAACTCCTTCTAAAAACTTGATTCCGTCGGGAATACGTCCTTGTCTGATTAGTAACTGGACGCGAGTCCGAAAACTCCACGACTCGTAATATTTTGGCCTAGTCAGATGTTCAACGCGACCTATCTGATTCAAGTAATCCTCACATCGACTCAGATCACCTCTAGCAAGTTCCAATTGCGCTAAACCATCAAGTACTGCGTCTTCATTGGCGCCTCCCGGATGACAACAGTCGAGAGCAGTTTTGAAGTACCTTTCGGCGGTAGCCAAATCACCGTGTGTTAGATGGATATGCGCAAGGTTGGTGCAGGCTGCCATCTTCGTCATGGCATGACCAGAAAGTGACGCAGCTTCCAGCGCCTCCGTCACGTGCAGCAACGCTGAATCAATATCTGATCGTAAAAACGAAATGCAGAAGTCGTCGATTGCGGCGCTTCCTCGGAGCCATACGTTCCCAGTACCGTTCAGTATCGTTCTGCCAGATTGAACATGGCGTTCGGCGCTTAGTAACAAGCCGCGCTTCGTTTCGAATTCTGCGACCCACAGATGTAACGTTGCCAGCAATATCGGATCGCCGATCGCCGTAATCCTGTTGCGGACATCAGATAGCATCGCAATGGCCGCCGCAGGGCCGTCTCGCTCGCCGGCAACCGCCATGAGACGTAATTTGGCCCAGCACACGAGCTCGGCATTATGGGCGCGCTCGGATAGTTGAAATGCTTTCCCGAAATGCGAAAATGCCTTAGCCAAATCGCCGCAGTCCCTGGATATATTCCCAAGCACAATGTGGCAACGAGCAAGCGTTGAATCTTGGATCCCGCGAAATTTAAGCAGGGCTTCAATGAGATCCGCTGCGGATCTGTTGTCACCTGTGAGCTGAAGCGCTTCAGCATGCAACGCGATTAAATGTTCATTTTTAGAATCAGTAACGCGGGCGAAGTTCTGCCGGACGGCAGAAACGACATCTGCAAAGCGACCGGCACGGAGTAACGCGGTCAAGTTGTGTAAGTCGACAGGCATAAAGCACGCCGGGAAGGATTTGTTTCAATGCGATAAACCGGTGTACTCGGTGGTAACGTCGATTCCCATTCTGCTTGCTAGTGAAGTGACCAGAGCTACATCGGCACTCGTAAACGGTCGCATTTGTGAACGATAGACCGTAGCAACGCCTATAAGAACAGTTCCGGACAAGATTGGCACGCCCAGCGTTGTTCCTAGGCGAAACCGAACGGCTAGCGAGCCAAGGTCGAGAGCCGCATCGGAATTGTCAATTACTGTCTGATTCGCAGCGACCCAACCGGACACGCGCTGGGCCATCGGTATTCGATAGCCGAGCAATGAAGGATTTGTAGATCGCGAAGACCATATTGCGACCAATTCATTGGTCCTGTCGTCCAAGCGATAGATAACGGACAAAGACTCGGGTTCCCAAAGTTTCAGCTCTGCCGCAGTCTTCGCGACTACAGAGCAAAAAGAATCCGCGATTTGTGCCAAAGTCGTCAGCCGTCGATGTGAAGGATACGCCAAGCTCTCCAGCTCCCGCTCAAGACGAGTCGTCGACCGCGGCGAATTATTTGCGGAGAACGCGTCACATTTAAGCTCTGTATGCGTCAACTCACTTTGAACTTCGACGAACGTGTCGACAATCAACGGGTCATACATCGATCCACGTCTGTCCTGTAGTACGGATAGAGCATCGCCTACTGGCAGCTTCTGCCGATACGGACGGTCGGATGTCAAGGCGTCAAAGCAGTCAACTACCGCCAAAATTCGTGCTCCGATTGGAATGTCGACGCCGTCCAATCCCTCGGGATATCCGGAGCCATCCCAATTTTCGTGATGATGACGAACGATCGGCACAACGGGAGACGGAAAATGGATTGACGAGAGCATGTCAGCGCCGAGAGTTGTGTGTTGCTTCATCTGTTCAAACTCGGCGGACGTTAACTTTCCAGGCTTGTTCAAGATGTATTCAGGTATTCCAAGTTTTCCTATGTCGTGCAGTAAAGCAGAAGCTTCTATTGCTCGCAGTAAAGAAGGGTCATCCATCCCCAATGCCAACGCTAGTTGTGTGGCGTAACTTTGAACGCGTCTAATATGACCATGTGTTATTTGATCCTTGGCGTCGACAGCCATAGCCAGAGTTTCGATCGTCGACATGTACATTTGGTTCAACTGCGACAGATGCAGATTGGCATCTTCCACTCTGCCCATCGATGATTTAAACGTTAAGTATGAAATTATCAGCAACGGCAGGATGATGCTTAATGTTGTGAAATTGACGTCAGGCGAGTTTTGAACGATTAGAGCGGCGACCGACGCACCACCCAAATAATTGAGCCCCAGCCACAAAAAATGATCGCGCCAAACTGTAATGATCGAAGTATGGTTTTGTAATCCGATAGCGGTAGCTGTTAAGCAGCTATTTAGGAGAAAGTAGGTGAGACTAAGGACGAGTATTGGTAGAAGCAGCGTGCTCGAATCGTAAGTGTGCTGCCGTAAGCTTGTTCCGCCGACGATGGAGAAGAATAATTGAGATGCGATCCAAATCGAAAGAGTCGGCTCTGTCGCGTTAAACAAAACTTTCAACGGATCTTTGCGGTGTCGCCACAGCGACATAATTAATGCGTCGAGCGCGACTGTTACTGTAGCGGCCGCGGATCCGAAAAGGAGAACGATTGTGAACACGAATGTCTCTGACACCGAGATTGTTGCTGGTATGCCAGGTACTTTGATGGTCAACAAAAAACTCAATAATGTGAGGGCCGAAAGGATCATCCAGCCGTAGGGGACGGGGTATTTGTAAAGCTGATACAACGAGGAGCTGAGCGCAATGCCGCCGCTAACGACAATGGCTGTGACAAAGACCTTCGTAGATTTCTGACTTCCTTCGTGAACTGACATACGGCTCTTGGATCCTATGGGATAGGTTAATCTCCCCAAATAATCATCTGCTGCATGGTGTGCTCCTTTCAGTTATCGCTCGTTGCGATGAAGAGACTCACCGAATCTTCTAATCCCCCCAAATGAGATGGTCTTCCCAGATGATGTGGTTCTCCCAAGCGGTCCGGCCGTCCCATACAATGTGATCGGTCCAAATGATGTGGCTAGCGGATAAGAAAGCGTTACCCCAAATAATGTGTTGCGCTAAAACTGGTGGATGATCTCCTAGACGGAGATACGCGCTTACCGATGAACCGTCGAACATTCCCCCTTTCGTAGATTTGCGATCGGAAATCTCGTTACCCACTTGAATCGCACTGGCAACGTTTAAGCTTCCCGCGCCGGCCCCAACCAGGCCCGGATCGGGCAGAAACGTCGACGAATATTGCAGCGTCGCTTTCACCTCCGCCGGACTTAGTTTCTCTTTCCCCTCCAGCACCAGCGCCACCGCGCCACTCACCACCGCCGCCGACATGCTCGTTCCGCTCATCGTCATGTATCCGTCGATGCCAGAGCCGGATACGTGCAGCGTGGGATTGTCCGCCACGATCGACGAGCCAGCCGCCTCCGCCGACACGATCTTGTTGCCCGGCGCCACGATGTCCGGCTTGATCACGCCATCGAACGTCGGACCCTTCGAGCTGTACGTCGCCAGCACATCGTCCGATCGCGCCACCGTGCCGCGCGTGTTCAACGCGCCGACCGTGATCGCGTACGGATCGTTGCCGGGCGAATCAATCGTCCCGTAGACGCTCTCGCCCGCCGCGTTCTTGCCGCGATTGCCCGCCGCCGCGACGACGACGATGCCCGCGTGCACGGCGCGCTCGACCGCCTCGCACATCGGATCGTCGCGATACGGCTCGTCCGGCGGATGACCGAGCGAGAGATTGATCACGCGGATGTTGTAGCGCTTGCGGTTGCGAATCGCCCACTCGATCGCCTCGACGACGTCGCTCGAGAGGCCACTGCCATCGGCGCCAATCACGCGAAGGCTGATCAGGTTCGCGCCGGGCGCGACGCCGCGAAAAGGAATTTGATACGTGGAGTCCTGAGGATATGGACTGTCGCCTGCCGCAATCGCCGCGACGTGGGTGCCATGTCCGTACGTGTCCGCAATGCCGTCGCCGACGAAATCAACCGAAGCGACCACTCGGCCGGCAAGCGATCGATGTTCGGCCCAGATGCCCGAATCGACGAACGCAATCCCGACGCCGCGTCCGGTCAACCCGGGCAGACCTGCCAGACCCGCCTGCACCTGGTCGGCGCCGATGGCCGCGTCGGTGACCGCCATAAAAGAGGTGACGGCCACGTCTCGCGAAAGATGATCGACCTCGGCGCTGAGCGCGCCTATCGCGGCGCCCGTTGCCGACAGGACCGCGCCGCCCGTCAGCATTTTTTTGATCTGCACGTGATGACGCTCGGCCAGCGCGGCAATCTCGGCGGCCGTGCCGTGGACGATGACATCGAGTTTTTGCGTGGAGTTCGCGGCGACGTGGCGCCGCAGGCTGTCGGAGAGGCGCGCCCCATGCTGGGCCGATGCGGCGGGCGCAACCGCTATCGTGATGACCATCGCATAGAGAATGGAGGCGGCCACCCGGCCGCCCCACACAGTCTTACCCTGCGTAGCCATCTTCCCTCCCGGGAGACGTTAGGAATCTGCGCTGCTTCGCCGGATTGCAAACAGCTCGGACTGCGGCAGCCCGGTATCGGGCGACCGCACCGGATCGACTTTCAAATTCGCCCATGTCGGACGACGGTTGTCGTCGAGCGACGTCAGCAGCACCCGCTGACTTCCCCCGATCGTCCGGATCGTCTGCAGCTTGCCTTCGCGGATCCGGTTGTAAATTGTCCGCCGCGACACGTGGAGCAGTTCGGCGGCTTGATCGATGGTGACGCTTCGCCCTAGTTGCTGTTCGAACATCGCTCGTAACCTCTTAGATGTGTACGATGGGGGGAGTGCTCGAGTCGGAACGCTTTCCCTAATGGCGAATGCCGTGCCATGGGCCGGACGGTGTTCACACGCGGCGAAATTGTCTGTTAACTCGTTGTCGTGTTTGACGTTCGTGCGATTCGAAGCGGGAAGCTGGCGCGCGGCGGCTTGCAGGATTTTCCAGCTAAGAAGTTGACCGCTTCACACTTTTTGCGCCCGACTTACCGGAGCTTCGGCGGTTCGCTGAGGGGAGACCGTTACAGTCAGCGCGGATTCGACCGGCCAACCGGTTGGCCGGTCCGGCGAAAATTGGCTGGCGACCACTGGTACATCGGTTGCACAAACACGTCGTCGGCCGGCAGGACCGTCCACTAAGTAGGTCTCTTATGCGAATACTTCCAGCGAATCGTCACGGGATGGGTGTCGCTGCTCTTGCGTTGGCGCTCGCAGCCGGCGCCTGCGCCACCAACCCCGTTTCCGGCAAAAAAGAAATCTCGTTCATGAGCGAGGACAAGGAAATTCAGATCGGTCAGGAGATGGATGCCCAGGTGCGGCAGGAGATGGGCGTCTACGAAGACGCGAGGCTGCAGAAGTACGTCGAGGAGATCGGCCTCCGGCTCGCCAAACTCTCCGAACGGCCGATGCTGCCCTGGCACTTCACGATCGTCGACTCGCCGGCGGTCAACGCGTTCGCTTTGCCCGGCGGATACGTTTATATCACCAGGGGCATCATGCCTTACCTCGACAACGAAGCTCAGCTTGCGGGTGTGCTGGGCCATGAGATCGGTCACGTGACGGCGCGCCACGCGGCGCAGCAGTACACGCGCGCGTCGGCGGCGTCGGTCGGCGTGCTGATCGGCAGCATTTTCGTTCCCGCCGTCCGGCCTGTCGCCGATCTCGCGCAGGGAGGTCTCGGCGTCGCGTTCCTGAAATTCAGCCGCGACGACGAGCTGCAGGCCGACTCGCTCGGCGCGGGGTACGCCGCTGCCGGCGGTTGGGATCCGGCACAGGTTCCCGAATTCTTGACGACGCTTGGGCGTGTCGACGAGCTGAGCGATCGGAATGGCACGCCGAACTGGCTCGCGACCCACCCGCAGCCTCTCGATCGCGTCGTCCGGCTCGGCGCCACCGTAACGAAAGTCCGAACGCCCGACAACACGGGATCGATCGTCCGCGACGCGTATCTCGATCACATCGACGGCATGGTGTTTGGCGATAACCCCGAGGCCGGGATCGTCCGCGCCAATCATTTCCTCCATCCGTCGCTGCGGTTTGCCCTCGATTTTCCCGAAGGCTGGGACATCTCGAACGGCGACGCTGACGTCATCGCGCAGGAACCCGGCAGCAAGATCTTCATCGTCCTGCGGGCGGTCCGCGAGCCGTCGGCGAAAGATCTCGAGGACGTTGCCGCGCGCCATATGAAAGATGCCGGATACAAGGCGACGACGGGATCGTCGACGAACATCAACGGCATGGAAGCCTTCGTCGCGAGCTACGACGGCAAGGCGAAGGGGATCGGCCCCGTGATGGCGCGGGGCGCGCACATCCAGATGGGGCGGACGACGTACTTCATTGGCGGGATTGCGCCGACCGAGCTCTATCCTCGAGTCGAGGCCGCGTTCAACGCCACGATCAACAGTTTCCGCCAGCTCGATCGCAACGAAGCCGAGGACGTGCAGCCGAATCGCATCGGGTTCTACACCGCGCGGGAAGGGGACACGTGGCAGTCGATTGCCCTGCGAGCGGGAAAAGATCTCGTGAAGGCTTCGACGCTGGCGATCATGAACGATCATGCCGTCGGCGATCAGCCGAAGCCCGGCGAGCGATTGAAGATCGTTGTTGCGGGCACTTAACAATCGGCAGTCGGCAGTCGACAATCGACAATCGACAGTCGGCAGTCGACAATCGACAATCGACAGTCGTGCTAAGGTTCAAAGCTGAAAGCTGAAAGCTCACAGCTCAAAGCTCATAGCTCAAAGCTCATAGGAGTCCCCATGCGCAACACGGTGATCTGGTCCGCCGGAGCGGGAGTTGTGCTCGCGCTTGCGGCGGTGAGCATCGGTGCTCAGGAACCGAGCGCGCCGGCAGCGACGGCCGTTCCCACATTCACCAAAGACGTTGCGCCAATCGTTTTCAAGCACTGCACCGGATGTCATCGGCCTGGCGACATCGCGC
>JADMIO010690442.1_pt1 | contig 18345 bp, 14 predicted proteins | sample 8958161 | NCBI WGS metagenome assembly JADMIO01 (sample SAMN16585339, study PRJNA669376) | soil metagenome | isolation source: Crop rotation soil | place: USA: Cullars Rotation, Alabama | collected 2011 | reverse complement strand
GACAACTTGTCCACGTGGAATTCTAAGCTTAGGATCCCAATGTGCTGGAAAGTCAACATCAACGATCAGGTAGCCACCACGTCGGTTGATCAGGAATTCTACAATCCCAATAGTCGCCAACTCGAAGGCACGTACATCTTCCCGCTGCCGGCCGGCGCACACATCGACAAGTTCGCGATGGACGTGAACGGCAAGCAAATGGAGGCCGAATTGCTGCCGGCCGACAAAGCCAAGGCCATTTACGAAGACATCGTACGGCGTTCCAAAGACCCGGCTTTGCTCGAATACATGGGCCGAGATGCGTTCAAAGTGCGCATCTTCCCCATCGAGGCGAACGGCCGAAAGCGTGTCAAAATCTCGTACACGCAGCTCATCAAATCCGAAGCCGGCATGGCCGAGTATGTCTATCCGCTCAACACCGAGAAGTTCAGTAGCAAGCCGCTGAATAACGTGTCCGTGAAGGTCGACCTGACCACGTCGGCATCGCTGAAGAACGTCTATTGCCCCAGCCACAATTGCGACATTCGACGCGACGGCCAGAAACACGCAGTCGTCGCGTTCGAAGACCGAAACGTCCGCCCCGACACCGATTTTAAACTCATCTTCACCCGCGACGACAAAGAGGTCGGCATCAACCTGCTGACCTATAAGACGTCCGGCCAAGACGGCTATTTCCTACTGATGGCTTCGCCCGGAGCGGGTGACAAGTCGGCCAAACCAGAGCCAAAGGACATCGCCTTCGTGGTCGACACCAGCGGCTCGATGGCGGGCAACAAGCTCAATCAAGCCCGCAAGGCGCTGGCGTTCTGCCTGGCCAATCTGAACGAAACCGACCGATTCGAAGTAGTGCGCTTTTCCACGGAAGCCGAGCCGCTATTCAACGGCCTGGTCGACGCGAACGCCGCAAACGTGCAAAAAGCCACCGAGTTCGTCAACAACCTCAAACCGATCGGCGGCACCGCCATCGATGACGCGCTTCGCAAAGTCATGTCGATGAAGATCGACAAGAACGGCGCCGACCGCCCGTTCGTCATCATCTTCCTCACCGACGGCCTGCCCACGGTTGGCGAAACCCGTGAAGACGCCATCGTCGAACACGCCCTCAAAGTCAGCAAGGATGCCGGCAACGTTCGCGTCTTCTCGTTCGGTATCGGCGAAGACGTCAACACGCACCTGCTCGATCGCATCTCCGACGGCACCCGCGCGTTCAGCCAGTACGTGCTGTCCAACGAAGATATCGAAGTGAAAGTGAGCAGCTTTTACGCCAAGGTGAAAGAACCGGCGTTATCGAACGTGTCCGTCGCCTTCTCGGGCGGCAACATTCGCACGAGCGCGCAGTATCCCACCAATCTGCCCGATCTGTTTAAGGGCCAGCAGCTTTTGGTGTTCGGCCGATACACCGGCTCGGGCCCGGCTGCCGTTAAGGTCACCGGAACAGCCAACGGCACGCAACGCGAGTACGTATCCGACGTGCACTTCACCGACCAGAACCTAACGACCACGTACATTCCCCAGTTATGGGCCATTCGCAGGGTCGGCTGGCTGCTGGACGAAATTCGCCAGCACGGCGAATCGAAAGAGCTGAAAGAGGAAGTGATTCGGCTTGCCCGCGATCACGGCATTGTGACGCCTTATACGGCGTTTCTCATCGTCGAAGACGAAGCCCGCCGAAACGTGCCGCTCGCATTCCGCAACATGCGCGAGCTCGAATCCGATAACGGCGCACGCCAGAACGTTGCTCAGGACTACGACCGCCTGAAAGCCGAATCGGCCTCCGAATCCGCCCGCTCGGGCGCCGGGGCAGTCGCCAACGCGCAACAGCTGAACCGGTTCAAGCAGTCCGATTCCGTCGCCGCCCCGCGGCAGCGGAATCAGGCTGACGAGTCACTCACCAAGCGTCCTGTCACCAACGTGCCGGGCAGTATCGACGGGCCGATCGCCGGCTATCGTCAAGCCCAGACGTACACCCAGCAAGCCCGCGTCGTGAACGGTCGGGCGTTCTACCAGAACGGCGACACCTGGACCGACTCCACCGCCCAGTCACAGAAAGACATCAAGCGGCAGGAGATCAAGTTCAACAGCGACGAATACTTCGCGCTCATCGCCAAATACCCGGCCATGACGCCTTGGTTCTCGCTGGGCGACAAGGTCGACATCGTGATCGACGGAACGCTGTACGTCATCCGCTAAGCGACCAACATTAATTCAACGCCACGAAAATGCCCCGCCATCCTGAGGGGAGGAGGATGGCGGGGCTGTTTTATTGCGATCGTATTCGATGATTACTTCGGCTGATCCGCCACACGCTCGCCCGTCGGACTGGAGGGTGACTCGGCCTTCGCCGCGATGGCTTGCGATACCTTGGCGAACTGTTGCACGCAGGCCTGTACGTCTTGCAGCAAGTGGGGGGTGTTGTGTTCGTACTCGATCCAGAAGCAGCCTTTAAAGCCTTGGCGGTGCAGCTCGCGTAGCATGCCTTCCACGTCGCATTTGCCGATGCCGAACGGCACGTCCACCTTCTTCTCGTCTACGTCCTTGAAGTGCGACTCGATCACCCGGCCATCGAGTTTCTTCAGGCATTCGACGGGCGACATTCCACTGCGGTACCAGTGGCCGGTGTCGGCACACGAGCCGACCATCTTGCTTCGACCTTCGCAGAATTTCAGAACCGATTCAGGGCTCCAGTATGTCGAGGGTTTCGGATGATCGTGCAGGGCGATTCGGATGCCGTACTCGTTCGCCAACTTGTCGACCAACTCGGCCTTCTCCAGCGGCGGTTCACATACCACGGTCTGAATGCCCATGTCGCGGGCGAAGTCGAATACCTTCCGGGCCGACGCCTCATCTTTCGGCCACCCGCCGACTACGCCGTAACTCAACGCCGTCACGCCGGCCTCTTTCAGCTTCGCCTTTACTTCCTCACGCAAATCCTGCGGCGAGTTGTGATCGAACTTCACTCCCGGCTTGCTCTTGCTTAAATTCTGCCCCGGGAACAGCTCGATGTATTTCAGCCCCAACGACGACACCGTATCGATCGCGCCGAACAGCGTGAGGTAGTTGAACGTCCACGCCTGCACGCCGATCTTCCAGCCCATGCGCTCGGCGTCGGCCAAAGACTTCTGCACTTCCTCTTTGTTCACCATCACCGGCGTCTTGTCTTCGGCATTCGTACAAGCCGGCCAGCTTGCCGTCATTGCCCCGGCCAAGCCCAGAACCAACATCCAACGCCCGAAACGTTTCTTGAAATGCGACATGACTATTTCCAATCATTAAACGAAGAAATGGAACGAGGGAGCAATTCGAATTGGCTATCTTGTTTACCGTGCCGGCTCGCCGTTGTTGCCGAACGCGATCGACGGCAGCTCGGCCACCGCCTTCCGCAGCGACTGTTCCCAGCGCTGGTGGATCTCCAACATGTCTGGGTCGCGCGGGCCGAACCGGCGGCGGCGCTGTAACGTCAATTCGTCCCGGCCGTACACGGCTAGATCGATCGGCGGCCCGACGGTCACGTTCGATCGCATCGTCGAATCCACCGAAATAATCGCGTACCGGGCCGCCTCGTCGAGCGACGTTTTTTCGAACACGATGCCCCGATCCAGTATCGGCCGGCCGTACTTTACTTCGCCGATCTGTAGAAAGGGCGAATCCTCCGTCGCTCGCAGCGGATTGCCCTGCGGATAAATCAGATACAAGTCGGGCGGGCCGCCGCGCACTTGCCCGCCCAGCAGGAAGTGAACGTTGAATTTGTAGTCATCACGTTCGAGCGCGGGTCGGTCCACGTCGGCCACGTGTCGAATCTTTTCACCGATCACGCGGGCTGCGTCATACATGGTGCCGGCCGTCGCCAACCCGCGTCCCGCGTCGAAGTCGGCCTGCAACAGGGTGATGATCGATTGGCTGCATGACAGGCTGCCGCTGGTCAAAACGATAAACACCCGGTCGCCGTCTTTAACAAATGTGAACATCTTCCGCGTGATGTTCACTTGGTCGTAGCCGGCGTTGGTGCGCGAGTCCGACGCCATGACCACGCCTTGTCGCGTGACAATTCCGAGGCAGTACGTCATGCGAGCAACCCTTTCCGGTCTGGCTGATCCATGATGAAACGCGCCACCCCAGACGGGCGACGACGCGAAGAATGAACGGCAACTGTTCAGCGCATCGTATTCGCCAAACCGGGCCGACGGAAGGGTGATTTCGCGCCGGGCATACCCCGCGGGTCGTATAATGAAGTGTCGGCCATTCCGTCGGTTGCGTTGCCGAAGGGGTCGGCTATGCTTGGACGGCCACCGACACCGGCTGCCGTCCGAGGGCGAATGCCGCCGGCACAGTTCGCATGCAAGGTGCCCATCGTGATTCCATCGCACCCTGATCCCGATCCGACCGAGGCAACCCCGCCGGTCAACCCACCAGCGCGGCCGGCCGGCCGGTCGAAGCTGCCCCACGTGATTGGCTATACTGCCGTCGGCTTGCTCGCATTGGGCGGAACCGGCGTCACCGGCTGGAAAGCGTGGCACGAACGCGAGCGGGCCGCCGAACTTTCCAGAAACGTCGATTCGCTCCGCCAAGTCGAAGAGGCACAACGCCAAACCGACGCCGCCCTGCGACAGGCGAACGAACAAGCTCGCCGATCGGCCGGCGAAATCGAACGCCTTGAACAGATCGCCAAACAATTCGCCCAAACACGCGAGCAACTATCGTCGGTGCAGGCATCCGAACAACGCCTGCGCGAAGCCGAGTCCGCCGTCCGTACGCAGCGCGATCAGGTGCAACGAAAATACGACCAGGCCTACCAGCTGGCCCGCACGCTTCTGCTCGACGTTTCTCGCACGCTGGCCGACCTGCCCGAAGCCGGCGAGGCTCGGTCGCTGGTGATTCGCAACGCGCTTGAATATCTCGATCGCGCCGCGCCCCAATCGACGGATGTTGCGTTGCGGCAAGACTTCGCCGACGCGTACTTGCGCGTGGGCCGACTGCAGGCCGGTTCCGCTTCGGCCGATCCGGCGAGTGCGGTGGCGAGCTATGACAAAGGCCTGTCAATTTTCGCCGGGCTGTTCGAGGCGAATCCACAAGACGAACGCAACCGACGCGGCCTGGTCGCCGGCCGACTATGGGCCGGCGAAGCGCTCGAATCCCTCAGCAAGCTGGCCGACGCCGCCCGCTCATACGCCAAAGCCGGCGAGCTTTCGCAGCGCTTTGGTAACGAGAACCTCGACGACGCGCATTGGAAACAGTCGGCCCGGGCCGCGTTCCAGGGACAGGGCCGGATCGAAATGAAGTCGGGTCGGCCGGCCGAAGCGGTGAAGTATTTCGAGTCGGCGCTCGAATCAGCTCGCGCCTTGGCCGCTATCGAAACAAGTGCCAGCGACGGCCCCGAGTTGGCAATTGCTCATCGCGATCTGGCCGAGGCGTACGCCGCCACGCGAAATCTGGAAAACGCCCGAAGCGAGTTCCAACAGGCCATCGAATCGGCCCGGCGGGCAATCGAGCGTAACCCTGCCGACGCCGGTCTCTGGCGAGCGCTCGCACGCACCTACGAATCTTCGTCGGCTCACTATGCTTCGTTGCAACAACCCGAGCCGGCACTCGCTGATGCGCGACGCGCAATGGAGTCACGCGAGAAAGTCGCCGAGCTTTCGCCGGCTGACGTGAATGAACTGCAAGCCCTCGCGTCGGCGGCGGGCCGGGTGGGCGATCTTCAAAAATCGGCCGGCCAAATTTCATTGGCCATCGATGCTTACCGGAAGCAGGCGGACGTAGTCCGTAAAGTGGCCGAGCTGCGTCCGAATGATCGCGCCATCGGCGACGAACTTCGACGGGTCTACGTCAACGTTGCTTCAAACAGCGAAGCCAACCAAAACGGCCGAGACGCCGTTGCGTATTACCGCTTGGCCATCGCGCTGGCACAGGCAAAACTGAGTACGATCCCTGCCGTCGCGCACGACGAACAACTGCGTTCCGCCCGGCAGGAGCTGTTCACGCTGCACCGCAAAACGGGCGACGCGTTCATGATGATCGACAATCCGACGCAGGCGATGGCCAGCTACCAGGAAGCGAATACGCTGATGGATCAGTTGACCAAGCCGACCGAGGAATCGACTCGGCCCGACCCGTCGCTAACGGTTGCACAGGCCGACCTGTTGCGGCAGATGGGTTTGCTCAGCCGAAATACCGGCCGATCGGCAGAAGCGGCGAAGTATCTGGCGCGCTCGGTCGAATCTCGACAGCGCGCCGCGGATCAATTGTCCGACGCCGGCGGCAAACGGTCAGCCAACGAGATGCTGATCACGACGGCCCTGGAACTTGCCGACCTGTTGGCCAGCCGAGGCGAAGCCGACGCCATCGCCCGATACCGCCAAGCCGCCCAGGCCGAGCGCAGCGTGGCCCGCCAGCCGGCCGAGGGCGAAGATGAAGTGTACCGCTCCGCCGCCCGCATCTTCTTCCGCATCGGCCGCGCCAGCGGCGACTTGGCCGACCGCACACAGTTCACGCCGAACCAGCGTCGTGACGCACTGCGTCTGGCCCGCGAATCGTACGCGGCGAGTCTGGAATCGCTGGAAAAGCTGCGGAACCGAAACCAACTGACCGGCCCGGAAGTGTCGATGCCCGACATCATTCGCGCCCGGCTCGGCGAAACCGAACGCGCTTTGGCAGGCCTGCCGGCTACATAGTCGACATAAAAATTCGCGCGCCTCTTGAAACCATCGGCCGATCCGCACAAAATACCCGTCTGTTCATCGCCGGCCTCTTGGCGGAACTGGCAGACGCAGTGGATTCAAAATCCACCGCCCTCACGGGCATATCGGTTCGACTCCGATAGAGGCCATCAAGACTACAACCCCCCGGTTTTCGCCGGGGGTTGTTTGTTTTATTGGCCTCGCGTGCCGCCTTGAAATTTTTCACCGCAGAGTCAACCACGGACGCCGGAACCAAGTGAATTGGCAGTTCCCCGATTCGTCACGACCATGACGGCTGTAGGGGATCGAACGGTTGGCCGGCCGATAGACGGGCTGCGTTACGGCCGGCACCTTTTCACACGCCCATTTCGATTGCTGATAATACGTCGATCGAATTTAACTTACGCCGTCGTCGCTCGCGCGGGCGTTAATCCGTAACGCTTATCCGATAGGGGGTTCCGATGCAGTCGGATGCAAAGTCGGGGTCGGCTAAGGCCGATACGTTTGCAGAGGGAATCAGCACCGCCCGCGGCACGCGGACGAATCGGCTTCGCCCCTCGTGAAACCTTGGCTTTGCCTTGCACTCGGAGGGAGCGATTTCCATGACCTCTTCGGCGGTCCAGTCCGGCCTGCAGCTCTACTTGAAGCAGATCAATGGGTCTCCCTTGCTCAGCGCCGAGCAAGAACGCGAACTCGGTCGAAAGATTCTCGCCCAGGGAGACATGGAAGCGCGCGAACGCATGGTTCGTTCCAACCTGCGACTCGTGGTGAATATCGCCAAGCATTATATGAACCGCGGCCTGCCTTTGCAGGACCTGATCGAAGAAGGCAACATCGGCCTGATCAAGGCCGTCGAAGGCTTCGACCCCGAGAATGGTTGCCGGTTCAGCACCTACGCTTCGTGGTGGATCAAGCAGGCGATCAAGCGTGCGTTGATCAACAGCGTTCAGCCAATCCATATTCCCGCCTACATGGTGGAGATGATGGCGAAGCTGAAAACGGCCACCCGCGAGCTCGAAGAGCAGCTCGGCCGACTGCCGATGGTCGAAGAACTTTCGGCCCATATGAAGATGGCGCCCAAGAAGGTGCGCATCATTCGTAAAGCCGCCAAAGCCTTCAATGCGCCCACGCAAAGCGGCAGCGCGGACGGCGAACTCACCATCGAAGACCTCGTGCCCGACGATCACAACCCGTCGCCCGACGAAGCGGTGCTGGGAGCCGACGAACTACGAAAGCTATCGCAGTTGCTCGATCAGATCGAAGAACGCGAAGCAAACATTCTGAAGCTGCGGTACGGTCTGAACGGCGAAGAGCCGCTGACGTTGAAAGAGATCGGCCAGCGCATCGGCCTGACCCGCGAGCGTGTCCGCCAGCTCGAGCACCAGGCACTCAAAAAACTCCGCAATGCCATGGGCGGCGACGTGTCGGCAATGGAAGCCATCTCCATGAAAGCCACCCGCACCCGGCGGCAAGACTACAAGGCGTAAGCCAACTACTGACTTTCAAAACAGAATCGCGTGGCCGATGTGCATCGGCCACGCGATTCTGTTTTGATACGTTTCATACATTCGAATTTATGGAGATCACGGTCAGATCCACTATTTCGCGAAGCCGAGCAGCCGGCGATCGTCGCTCCCCAGACCGAATTGCGAACGGGTCGACGCCTCGCGCTGGATGCATTACAGTCACTCGGGGAGACTTTGATGCCGCGCCCTGCCGGAGGCCAAAGTGATCCCGGCCATTGGCAGCCGACCGGGGGCTAAGACTCGGACATGCAGCGCAGGAGTCTAGACGCATTCACTGCGGCGGCGTCCGTAGCACTATCTTCAGAGGCAGATTTCGGCATTACTCAAAGGCTTTTAGGCCACTCTGGATTGAAGCAGAGCCTTTGAGAGGGGGTCAAAGAGAAAGCGAGACGTAGCGTCGCAATCGGCAAATCAAGTTCTGAATTAATGGTTCCGAAAGTCGTGCGAACCATTGAGTCGAATTTTAGGGGAAATGAAATGAGCGAGCTATCAACGACATCCATTCAAGAGGCATTAATCGATGCGCAACTCCGGTGGCACCACGTTGGAAAGCACGATGTCCGTAGTCTCAGTAAACGATTTGATCTCACGACTATTCGCCGGCTTACCGACGCGAATGCGCGGGATTTTGCGAGGGAACTGTCGAAGCGTATTCCAAAAGCAATTCGCGAGCGACGATTATTGCTTGACACACTCGGGATAGATAGAAAAAACAGTGAATACCATGAAAACGGGAGACTGATGGTCTTCTACCACTACCACTCGATGAATGATGGACTAGCCGGGAATGTAACGGGCCGATTGCTAGATCATCACAACTGTCCGCCATCCGGTTTTTGGTCTGGACTTGTCGACGGTATGGGTTCTTACTCATCAGATGATTATGACCAAGCGCTGATCTCATGGATTCTGACTGAGTTGGTCGAAATAATGACAAATGGGATCGAAGTCATCGCCGAAAGATGCATAGAATGGGCGGATAGCCATGAATTGAGGGACACGCAACTCGGCCAACACCTTCTTACAACCATGCAGCCAGATCAACGTCGCGAAAGATGACGTCGTGTGTGTCCATCTCGGCCAGCTCGGCCTGGCGGGCGGGGGAGGAAATCGAACGACCGGCGGATAGATCTTCCGCCATCGACATCGCGCGTTCGAAGCGTGTCGCGTGCAGCGAGAAGCGCACGTGGCCGTAGTCGGGTGCGCCGCGGCTGTGGACGACGAACGGCCAATCACTCGATTGCAGCAATAACAACTCACGAGCCGCCCGCTGCATCATCTCGCGGACGGCGGCGTCAGTGCGCCACGGCAGTATGTGAATCAACTTCGTGAACTGATGCTCGGCCCGATAGATCGTTTCCCACATCCAGCGCGACTGATCGTTGAGCCAAACCTGATGGTCGTTGCCCTTGCCCCAGCTTCCTTCGCTCAGACGAACGGAAGGCAACTCGGCCGACTGGTCCAGCGCTTCGCGCGAAGTCACCAGTTGGACACTCGGATCGCGGGCGAGCACGTAGATGACATCGCGTAGGAATTGCGGCCCCTCGTGCCACCAGTGGCCGAACAACTCGGCGTCGAAGGGCGCGACAAGTGTGCCGGGCCGACCGGTGCGTGCTTTGTGATCGGATAACAACCGGCGAACGGTCGAAGCGAAATGCTGGGCGTGTTCGTAGATTTTTACGAACGTGTCTTCGGGCACGTAAGACTGCTTTTGGTGCAACGCCAACTGCGGGTTGGTGACGCGATGGTAGCGCAAGCCGTCGGGTCGATGTCGGCGGTGAAATTCGAGGTACTCGCCGCTCGCCGGGTACCCGCCGACCGATGACCAGACTTGCGCACTCAGCTCGATACATCGGGCGAACGCGAAGACCTTCGCCGGATTGGAATTGTCGGATACGCCAACCGGATCGAACGTACTGTTCGTCGCCGGCGTCGCCCTCATCAGCGTCGACGCGTCGACGAAAAAGTGGTCGGCACCGACAGAAGCCAGCAGCGATTCAAACGCCTGTCGCGGCCGAGGGTGTGCGTGGAGCACGGGCGGCTTCCAGTCTGACTCGGCCGGTCGGTAGCCGCACTCGGGCAGCCATACACCGCCGGCCGTCGAGCCGGGGCAATGTCGTTCGACAATACGATGACCTTCACGCAATTGGGCGAGAATCATCGAATCGTCGGACGACAGCGGCAAGTAGGGATGGGTGGCCGGGCCCGATAGGATTTCGATCCGTCCCTTGCGGGCGTGATGGGCGAAGGCGGCGGGGAGGTCTCGGTTCAATCCTTCAAACTCGGAGAGCTTTCGGCCGAAATATTGCGCCCAACGCTCGGCCAATTCGACGGCGTCTTCATCGCCCGCACGAAGAAACTCTTCACGGTCCTCGCCGGCCTGTTCGATCTTGCCGGACAGGTAACGGACAAAGCCCTGTTTGAAATGGTCGTGGGCGAGTTGTTCGAGCAATACCGGGGTCAGGCCGATCGACAACGCAGGGCGCGAACCGTGGCGAGCGGTTTCGTCAATCAGATCGAGCAACGGCAGATAGCACTCGGCGGCGGCCTCGTAGAGCCAATGCTCGCCGTGTGGGAAGGTGCCATGATGCAGCACGTAGGGGATGTGGCCGTGCAGCACGATGCAAACCCGACCCAGTAGCTCGCTCTTCATTGAATCAGCCCGTCCCAGTGTCGGGCGAGAGGCCGGGCGAATTTCAAGACGTTGAAATTCAGTAGACCCAGTTCCGGCTCAATAACCGCGTCTCCTAACGCGCTTATCCGGGCAGAAGCCCGCGACGTGCTCAATGCTAATAACAGAACAGATCAATTCGGTACTGTCAAAGCCGAGATTTTGCAGATTTTCGACCGAATCTGTGCAGCGTAACGCTTCGGCAGGCAAGTTCACGGCGCGGGAGACGAAGCCGGCGCCCACGCGCGGAATAAGTCGACGATCGGTCTAAGAGAATATTCGCCTGACACGAACCAAATCCTACCGGCTTTTGGTTCCCTGCTTGAGCAGTTCGCCGTTGTCAGCCATTGCCTCGGCGCGGCGGCCGAGTTGGACGGCCACATCCATGTAGGTTCGGTCGCGGCGTATTTTGAGCGTGACGGTGTCGCCGGGCCGATGGGCGGCGAGCATCGGCAGGAACGTGGGCATGTCGCGCACGTCGACGTCATTCAGGCCGACAATCAGGTCGCCGATCTTCAAGCCCGCCTTGCCGGCCGGCCCGTCGGGGCGGACGTACTTAATATGAATCCCTTCGCTAGCGCTGCCGAACATCAGCCCCAGAAACGCCCCGTCCTTGCCGGAAGCGACGGACGGCGCTTGCTGCTGGCGGATCCACTGCTTGAAGTCTTCTTCCAACTTCGGCAGCTTCATGCCGGTGACTTCTTCGAGCGCAAATTGGCCGGTGCGGTCGCGATCGTAATTGGCTTTATAGGTTTCGTAGAAGGTCCGCAGCAGCTTCTTTTCGTTCAGGTAAACCATGAGGTTGCCGGCCTCGGCGTAGGCGCCGATGGCCTGGCGAACGAACGCCTCCTGGTTCATGGTCAGCAACCGACTGAGCGGGATAAAACTGCCGCTGGCGACCATGTTCTTGAGCGGCTGGAGGCGGAAGCTCACCATCGGGGTCAACAGCTTTTCGTCGCCGGGCTTGTCGGCGGCCCACTCGGAATGCTCGTACAGAACGGCTAAGCCTTCCACCATCCAGATGGGATGTTCCTGGCCCAAAAAGTCGGCGTCGGCGGCGTGAAGGGCGTGCGTGAACTCGTGCGTCGTGACGAAGCCGAGCCCCTTGGCGATCAGCGTGCGAATGGAATGGTTGTAAAACCCTTCGACCATCCGCATCGGCACGATCTTTCGGAACATCGCCTCGGAAGGCACCACCACCACGATGAATTGATCAGGCTTGTGCGCGAACAGCGTCTTCCACTGGCTGCGCGCCTGTGCGGTCAGGCTGCGTTTAAGTGCCTTGAGTGTTTCGCTATCAGTATGGGTGGCGAAAATCAGCTTGTTGTCGTTGTCGATTTCGTAGAGATATCCTTCGCCGAACTCGCGCTTCAGATTCACCAGCGCCATCTGGGCGGCTTTGCGGGCGAAGTCGTCGCGGTGCGCCAGGAGAAACGCGTAATCCTTTCGGCCGCGGAGTGAATCGAGGTCGGAGTCTTTTTCGATGTGGCGGAAATCGGTGAACCCGGCGCCGGCGGCCTTGGTGAGATGCTCCATCGCGTCGTCGGGACGACCGGTGAGTGCGTAGACGCACGCAAGGTTGTAATACGACGTGGGATTCCCGGGATCGACTTCGAGCGATTCCTTCAACGCCCGCTCGGCCTCGCCGAACTGTTTGAGCCTGACGCAGGCGATGGACTTGCGAATAAGTTCGGCAAAACGAACGCGTTGCGCCCGCTCGTTGCCGGGCGTGAACGTGATGCCCGGCTGTGTCGTGGGGCCGGTGGCCGGCTCGGGGGCCGCCCACGCGGTGCCGGTCGCCAAGATCCACGCCATCGCGATTTTCAGGTATTTCAAGTTCACGACGTATTATACCGCCAGGAATTCAGCTTGTTCGCCTGAAACCTTCGTCAGGATTACTTGCCGTCCACATATTGCCGGTACTTTTGTGCCAACTGTGCGGCGTGTGCGTCACCGGGATGAACCAGCACGCGGCACCGGAACGTGAGCGTCTGACCGGCTTTCTGAAGTACAACGCCGGCGTCGGACGGTTGTTTCGAATCGTAGGCGTGGAGCCCGAAAATATTCGCAGCGAGCAGGCCATATTCTCGCACGTGCCACGTCGCGGGGTGACGCGGATTAGCGGGATGATCGAAGACGGCAACGCCGAACGGCTTGCCGTTGATGGAGCCCGAGAGATCGCACCACCGGGCCGGCTTGCCCCAGCAGGCTTGTTCGCCAACACCGCCGGCGGAATTAGTGATGGTGCAGGCGTCGGAGATGCCCTTGGCGACGCGCACCGCGCACAGGCCGGCCTCCTTGGTGTCGCCCCATTTCACGTCGCCGGCCGAGGGTGTGAACGCCATCTCCAGATCGATCGCCCGGCACCCGTCGGCCGACGCGATAAACTTGACCGAGCGCCGTTCGCGCATCACGGGTCGGCCGTCGGTGCCTTGCCAATCGAGCAATTCGACAAAGCCGTCGTCGCTCAGTTGCTCGAATTGCACATGCACCTGCCTGCGCGGGGTGGGCTTCCCGGCGAACGTCCACGAGTCGGCGCCGTTTATGTCGCCATGGCCGACCCAGACTGATCGGTGGTGCGGGTGGTGTGGATCGTTCTTCGACACGCACTCGTCCGAAGTGACCTCGGTACCATCGGCGGCGTGCAAGGGCGTGAAGAAAGGACGAACGAGCGGATCGTGAGTGGTTGTGCCGATTGACCTGGTTTCGAGTTGGCTGCCGCCGTAGCGATACGTCGTGAACGGCTTGTTATCGATCAAAACGTCGATCTGGCTTTGCTCGGCGTTATCAGCGACTGAGGCGGAAGGTTGCGTCGAGGGATTGATCGCGAAAACGGCCGGCCTTTGCCCAGCGGCCAACGCCAGCAGCACGACGACGCACGCAAGCGCGAGGGGCACTCGGATCATGCGACCATTGTACCGGCACCGCCCCCGGCACGCATCGCTGGCCCGGCCCCTTTCGGCATCGGGTCCGGTGCGGTATGTAAGGCGCTATGATCGAAATCACCCCCGACGAAGCCCGCGTCCTAGGCGTCCTGATCGAAAAAGAGAAGACCGTGCCCGAGAGCTATCCGTTGACGCTCAACGCGGCCGTCAACGGCGCCAGCCAAAAGAACAACCGCGATCCGGTGCAGGAATACGGCGAAGACCAGATTCGGTCGGCGATTGCGGCGCTGCAATCTAAGGGGCTGGTGATTCGCGTCGACAACGTCGGTAGTCGCGTGCCGAAATACAAGCACAACGTCAACGCCAAGCTGGGGCTGAACGAGCGGGAAAAGGTGGTGCTGGCCGAGATGCTATTGCGCGGCCCGTCGACGCTGGGCGAATTGCGCGGCCGGGCGTCGAGGATGCACCCACTGGAGACGTTGGAAGTGGTGAAGGCGACGCTCGACCAGATGATGGCGAAGGAAGAGCCGCTGGTGCAGCGACTATCGCCCGCACCGGGCAGCCGAGCAGAGCGATATGCCCAATTGCTTTGCCCCGATTTTGATGAATCTGAAGAAGCGGACGGCGAATCGACCGATGCCGAGTTTGCCGAGGAAGCGAGCGAAAGCGTGTCATCCCGCCCAACTGCGGCAGCGCACCGGCTTTCGGTTGACGCCCAGTGGGCCGCTCGCGTGGAGAAGTTGGAATTACAAGTAACGGCCCTGCGAGCCGCGCTACAAAAGCTTGCGCAATCGCTCGGCGAGCCCGATCCGACAACGGGGCCGGCGTTCGAGGAAACGGGTGGGACGGCGGCCGATTCCGGTCCGATTGCATCGGGCGGCGAATCCGGGGTATAATTCGTGGTTTGCCCGGCCGGGCGTCGGCGCGAGGGATCGCGGGGGGCTCTTCCTTGTTCCGGGTGGCCGTCTAACTCTTGCATTCCAACTATGATTGAGAAGTCGTTTACGAAGTGGTGGTTATCCCGGGTACAGCCTTACCGGGATGTGACGCCCGACAAGCTGACCGCCGAGCGTGAAGCCGCCCAGAAGCAGCAGGATTACAATCGCAATTACGCCGACTTCCTCAACGGTGCCGTTCTGCCGGCCGTCGAAGACGTGGTCCGCCTGCTCAACAGCAATCGCATCGTCCATCGCGTTTCGACCTGGGGCAATCAACTGTCGCTGCGAGTGCATCTCGCGTGGCGCTGGGGCGAGCTGGTCATCACGCAAAGCCACGAGGACTGCGTCACCTTCGAGCACCACATTATCACCGAGGGCGAAAAGCGCGGCGACGATTCGGCCGAAGATCATTCCCACGCCTACGACTTGCGCGACCCGCTGCCGCACATCATGGCGAGCCAGGAACTGCAGTTCTTCCTCGGCCGGCTGGCTCAGGATCTGGTCGAGCCGGAAGAAGGCCCGGAGCTGCCGCCGGGTGAAGAAGAAGGGCATTAGTCGAACTAGCAAGCGAATGGCTCGGCGAATCGCCCGGTCAATCGCTAATTCAGCGACGGATCATCGGGGATGAATTTCGGATTGAGCCACGGCGGGGCGGCGGCGCGAGCGGCGGCACGGAAAGCTTTCTCCCACATCTGATCGGGGACGGCAAAGACGGTGTCGGCGTCGGCCTTGACCTGCACCCAGCCGTCGTCGGAAAGTTCGTCGTCGAGTTGGCCGGGGCTCCAGCCGGAATAGCCGACGAAGAATCGCATCGGGCCGACGTTGTCATCCACTAATCGTTCCACGGATTCCTTGTCGGTAGCGAAGTAGACGCCCTCGGCGACGCGGACCTGCGCGTACTCGGGTCGAGTGTGTAGCACCATCAGCGGGCCGTCGCAGGGGCCGCCCCGTAAAAGCAATCCTTCGTCGCGGCAGGGAATCTCATTGACTTGTTCCCAGGCGCGTTTGACGGGAATGTCGGTCGGCCGGTTGAGGATTAGGCCGAGCGCGCCTTCTTCGCCGTGTTGAACGACGAGCACGACGGAATGAAAGAAGTTCGGATCGAGCAGTTTCCGCGTGGCGACGAGCAGTTGGCCTTGGGTGGATTTCATCCGAGTCTCCGGGTGCGGGCGTCAAAAGCTTCGATCAATCATACGATGAAAACGGGCACTTTGGTCGCCATTTCTCCGACGTATTCTATATCGGCCGACATGGCTTGTTGAGCACCGGCACGACTTGGACCGGTGGTACAGATTTCGTTCGCGTCGGAATTACAGTCTGATTATAATCGGCGAACGATTCGTCAGGAGCGGCACGAGGTCGGCCTCACGCCGCTCCGTGGCGGACACGTCTTTGCGGGGACTTTTTTCACGGAAGTGTTCATCTCTCGGGAGCAGTTGATATGCGTCAATCTCTGGCACGTCTTAAGGCCGGCTGGGCACTGGGCTCGATTCTTCTTGCGACGGTGGCAAGTACTGTAACGCCCGCATTCTCACAGGTCACCTCGCGGGGTCTGCGTACCGGGGCGAAACCGGCGGCAGAGAAGCCGATCAGTACGTTGCCCGAAGCTGTGGCGGCGGTACCGAACTTTCCGCTGTCCGCACAAGTCGCGCCGCGATTCCGTCACCAGATGACCAACCAGATCGGCCCGATCGTTCGACAGGCCCTGGAGTTGGGCAAGACCGCCAAGAAATCCAATCCGAAGCAGTATGAAACGTATCGCGGCACCCTTTGCGTTTACGCGGCACAGTTAGCCTTGTATGGCGATGCGGACATCGTCAAGGAATTGGAAGAGGCCAGCCAAAGCACCAATCCCGCCGACAAGAATTTCGGCACGCTGGCGTTGATCATGGTGAAGTGGTGGGAGCCGAAAGAGCCCGACGAGGAGTATCAAAAGACGAGCATCGCGAAACTGGAAGAAATCGCCGCCGCCACGCCGAACGATAACGCGCTGCCGCAGATCTATCTGAATCTGTCGGAGATTCACGTTGCTTCGATGGAGATCGGCGAATCGCTTCGCAAGATCGTCGAGAACACCATGAAAAGCCCGGCGGCACGCGAGTACGTCGCCCGGCCCGACAAGATTGGTCGGCCGTTCGTCGTCAACGTGAACACGCTGGACGGCAAAAGCGTCTCCACGCGGAACTGGCTGGGCAAGGTGGTAGTTGTGGATTTCTGGGCCACGTGGTGCCCGCCGTGCCGGGCCGAGATGCCGGGCATGATTGAATTCTACAAAGAGCACCACGGCGAAGGCGTCGAATACCTGGGCATCTCCAACGACCACGATCGCAACGCGCTGACCGCGTACCTGAAAGAAAACGCCGATATGACCTGGGCGCAGTCGGTGGTCATCAGCCCGGCGTGGCATCCGCTGGCCGGGAAGCTGAAAGTGCGCTCGATTCCGCGCGTGTTCGTGATCGACCGCGCGGGCCGGCTACGCTTCACCGGCCACTTCGACGCCGAGGTGGTGAAGGCGCTGTTGACCGAGCCCACGCCCGATGCCAACGAGCCAGTGGACAAGGAAGCGTTGAAAAAGGGAACGGTCACTGCTCGGTAGTACGCTGCCGACCGACAACCAGAACAACTCCGGCCGGCCGAGCCGCGGGCGCTACAGCGCCAGCGGTCTGCCGGTCAGGTGTTTAAAGGCTTCGAGATACCGCGCACGCGTGCCGGCCACGACATCGTCGGGCAGGGCGGGCGCGGGCGGCTGCTTGTCCCACGTCAGGCTGTCGAGATAGTTGCGGACGTATTGCTTGTCGTAGCTGGGCTGATCGCGACCGGGCGCGTAACCGCCGGCGGGCCAGAACCGGCTGCTGTCGGGCGTCAACACTTCGTCGATGATGATGATCTGTCCGTTATCGAGTCGGCCGAACTCGAACTTGGTGTCGGCGATCAACACGCCGCGCTTGGCGGCGGTGTCGGCGGCGCACGTGTAAAGATCGAGCGTCCATTGTTTAAGCTGCTCGGCGGTCTCGCGGCCGATGCGGCGGGCCGTTTCGTCGAAATCGACGTTGATGTCGTGGCCTGATTCTTCCTTGGTCGCGGGCGTGAAGATCGGCTGCGGCAGCTTATCGCATTGACGCAAGCCGGCCGGCAGTTTCACGCCGCACACCGTCTGCGACGCCTTGTATTCCTTCCAACCCGAACCGGCGAGGTAGCCGCGGGCGACGCATTCGATCGGAATGACGCCGGCCTTCTTCACGAGCATCGAACGCCCTTCGAGCTGGTCGGCGTAAGCGTGCAGTTCGGCGGGGTATTTGCTGACGTCGGTGGCGATCAGGTGATTCGGAATGCGGTCGCCGAACGTCCTGGCGAACAACTCGAACCAGAAGAGGCTGAGCGCCGTGAGAATTTTGCCTTTGCCGGGGATGCCGTTGGGCATGACGCAGTCGTACGCGCTGATGCGATCGGTGGCGATGATGACCAGACTGTGACCCAGATCATACACGTCGCGCACTTTGCCCCGGCGAACCGGGTAGGGGAGATTGCTCTGAAGAAAGGCCTGTTCCATGCCCGCCGAAGTTAAACGCCAAGCGCCTGAAAGGAAAGGGGATTGGAATCGGCGGTCGAAGTTTGGCGTGAAGATGCGGGCCTGCTAAGATGCGGTTTTCC